>JAABUO010006354.1_pt1 | contig 13618 bp, 10 predicted proteins | sample 5559291 | NCBI WGS metagenome assembly JAABUO01 (sample SAMN10711878, study PRJNA513372) | rock metagenome | isolation source: Antarctica rocks | place: Antarctica: Victoria Land, Finger Mt sud | reverse complement strand
TAATAAGAAATAAAAAGCTTTACTGAGAATAATAAAACTCTTAAAAAGATTCTCGTTTAAATATTTCTTTATCTTTTAAAGCTTGTAAAGAGACATTTAATATGCTAAATAAAAAGCTTTACTGAGAATAATAAAACTCTTAAAAAGATTCTCGTTTAAATATTTCTTTATCTTTTAAAGCTTGTAAAGAGACATTTAATATGCTAAATATTAAGATAAAACGACGTCTTTAATAAGCTTTATCTTGTAATCATAAAAACGATGCGAGAATAGCTTATTAATCTAAGCTCGATTAAAGACGTTTAGGAAATTTTAATATTTCGCGAATAGCTTAGCATTAATGTTTTTTAGATTTTAAGCCGTCTCGTTAATTAAGAATAAACTGATTAAATTTAAATTGCACTGAGTATTATAAATTAGCTCTTTATTAATATCTTCGACTAACATAATAAAAACCTCGATATGATTCTTCTTTAAACGATTAATTAAAGTTTAAAAAGTCGCAGCGTCTATGCTATAAATTAAACAGACTTCTTTTTCTGAGATTAAAACTAAACGTTAAAGTACTTTAAGTGCTTTAAAAATGTTTGTTAAATCTGTCATTTTTAATTAATACGAAACTAATAGCACTAATATTAACGTTTTTAATTAACTAGAAAAAACGATGATGTTGCGAGTCATATTTAGTAATATTTCGTTTTTATTCATTTAAGATTTTTTTAATATTATCTCGTAATGTTTAATGTTAACGATTAACATTAATACAAAAGATTTCTTATGTTTATTAACGATTAGAATAAAAAGAATTTTATGAGTAATTATTTTCTTAGCTAGCTTTTTATTATAATCGCGTATAAGCTTTTCTTTTAATAGAAAAATAGATTACAAATCGAGCTTCTTGTATACTTTCGTAACTAGATTCGTATATATTAAAGTGTAAACAGTTAACTCGCTATTTACTAAAGATTAAATACTAAAAGATTAATCTTGCGAGATAAGAAACGCGTTAATTAAAAAAAGCTTTTCGAAGTAATTATCTTTCTGAAGAGTTTCTGTTTTATTACATAAAGATATTATCTTTACTTTTTTAATGACTTTTAAAGAAATAATTAGTTTTTTAAGTTGAAATTCGAATTAGAATTAAAACGATTAAACTTATCTGCATTATCATTTAAAGCATTAACTTTTATAACTTAATGAGAGCATTCTTTTAAAGTATGATCGAGTTTATAATAAATAAAACAGTTTTTATTTAATATATTAATTTCTTTTACGCTAGTTAAAATCGCGTCGCACTGTTTTAACTGATTTATAAATATATTAGATTCTTTTTAATAATGAGATTTAAGAACGTTTTTAACAAAGATAATCTGTTTAGTCGACTTTAATTTAATGAATTTCTTTTTCTTAATTTCTCGCATAGCTCGATGATCATTATTTAAACGTATTAAATAATTTCGAATTTCGCTTAAAAAGCTGAGTTATATAACTTAATTACTTAAAGCTACTTAAAGGCGAGAAGTTATCTTATTCTTCAGATTAATTATTAATTACTTTTCTTAATATTTTAAATATGAAAACAGACGCTAAAATATGAAATAAAACTCGTTAAACTTCTTAGCTTTTTAAGTAAGATTATTATATTTTCTTCAACAGTTAATCTCTTTATTTGAATCGTTATACAGCTGAGCGAGCTTTTTAAGAAATTTATTAATTATTATATAAAGATTCATTAAATCTCATTATCTTTAAGTTAAAGTTATCTTTAATGTTTCTTTAATAATTTTAAAGTAAACATAAGCTAGTTAAGCACGATCATTCTCATAATGATTCGCGTTTATTTTCAGCTTATTTTAAATTTTTTCATGTTAATCGTTTTAAAAAGATTTAATATTATTTATTAACTGAGATGAATTTAAAAGCTTTTAAGAGCGATTAATTAAATTAAAATACGTGAAAATTAATGATGTAATTTCTTTAAACTGATATAATTATTATTTTAACTGAGTCTTTACTTCATTTAATTACTTTGTAATTTTATTAAAGTAACGAAAAAGTTCGTTAAAACGATCGCAGACTTTAATACTTAAGTCGCGTTAAACTCGTAACTCGTTAAAAATCTTTATAATTTAATTTAAATCTTCTTTAATTCATTTCTTTAGTTAATGAATGTTTTTAATGTTTTAGAACGAGTTAACGTCGTCGAGTTCATTAAAAGCTGTAGAAATAAATATAAATGTGCGTCGTTTTCGAACTGCATCGAATTATAAATATTTTAAAACTCGAGTAAAAAGTTTAAAATAAATGATTAAGTTCGTTATGAATGAGTTTTAAGAGAAGTTATTAATGACTTCGAGATTTTTAAATTAATTAAACTCGTTAAATTAAATCATATTAATAAAGACGATCGAAGAACGACGATCGTTTAAAAAATTTTAAGTAAATAAATTTCGAAAGATAAATAAATTTACTGAGCGAAAAGCGATGCTCAGTAATATTATTAAAATAGAAACGATTTCGAAGTAATTTTAATTTTATTAAAAAGATTTTTATAATTCTTTAATAATTTAACGAAGATTCTTTATCGTTAATTTTATTAATTAAGTAAACGATGCGTACTAAATGAGCGTTAGATTCTTTAATAATTTAATAATAATTTAAGCTCTTTAAGCTTAATTCTGTTAATTTTATTAGTTCTCGAGTATTATTTTATCTTTTAATTTCGTTAATCATTAAATAAATAAATTTCTTTAAACTCGTTTCGTGTTAAACGAGTATTTTAAATGAATATAAAGATTAATATTATATGATTAACGAATTCTTAAACTAATGTTAAGATCGTGTTTAAAATTTAATTACTAATAAATAAGCTGAGTAAAATGTTTAATCTATAAAGATAATTATAACTAAAAGTTTAAGAATATAAAAAAAAGAAAGTTTCTGAAGCGATATTTATGTTTAAAGACTCAGAGTTCGTGCTAAACTTAAAAGAAAAATGTTATAACACAGAGAAAATGTAATACTCGAAAATGTTAATTAGTTCGTGTTAAAGCTGTATTAAAGAATATTAAAGTATGTTAAAGCTTTTACTCATAATAAGCTTAATTTAGCTTTAGTTAATTTTAACATACTCGTAACAAAGATTATTAACACTTAATTAAACATCGTACATTCGCGAAGTATTATAAAATAAAGACTTAATAATATATAATACGATATTCGTATTCATGATTCTCGAATTATACATTTCGTTAAAAAACGATGATAACAGCGAATTAATATAAATTATCTCATATTAACGCTTAATTAAAAAGCTTTTATACATTATTTACGAAACATGATTAAATATAATCTTCGCGATTAGCTATCTTTTACAATAATGTATAAACTTTCGCGTTAATCACGATAAAGTCATTAAAAAGATTTTACGATATTTTAAAAAAACGATAAACATAAAAATACATTATAATAATTCGTACGACGATACGAAACATTTATTAATTATCTTAAATTACTTAAATAATAACTTTACAGAAAATATAATGAAACGAAAGTTTATTATAAGCTATTATTTCTTTCTAATAAGAAATATAATATATTAAAGCTTAAAGAAGTAACGCACGATATTTATCTTTATTACGAAAGCTAAATATATTATTAAAAATTATGTCGTTAAGCAAGTCGTATAACTTCGTCGCTTTCTTGTAAAATTATCGTTAAATGAAATCTTTATTATACTCGTACGAATTTTAAAAAATAATTAAGCTAGTTTAAATTTAGTTAAGAATGTTAAACATTATAATAAAACTAAACACATTAACGTTTAATATTACTATGTTTAAGAGCTAGTAATAAATAATTACGTACGAATGAAATGAGTATTTATTAAGAAATAATTAGTAAACGATTTTACTAAAGCTTTATTTAAAATAATCTTCATGAAGCATAAAAGAAAGCTGAATGTTATACTTATTATATCGAATTAATAATCATTAAATATTAAAGAAAGTTAAACTTTTTAATTTAAATAAAACACATCGAATTAACGAAAGCGCATCGTACGAAGACGTTATATTAATTATTATTTACGAAAACATTTTATTATAAATTAATAAAAGATTTAAAAGAAAAAGAGTGCTTTTAAGCAGTATTCGAAGCATTAATTCTACTCTTTTTTCACTGAGTTTTTAACGAAAGAATCATCGAATGTACTTAATTAACAGAGAATATATAAACTAAAAAGTTTATGAATTTAAAAAAAATTATACTACGTTTTAACGTACGATATATTATCTTAAAAGAAGTGTTAAATATTAAAATTATTACATCGTACGACGTACAGCGTACGACGTAATTAGCTATTTCTATTAAAACTAGTGTCGAGTGCAGAGTTTTTATCGTATCTTCGTACGTTGTAAACTATACTTTTTATACATACTTTAGTTACGATATACTAAATAAACAATATACACGCTGTATGCTAGCGATATCGTTTATCATTAATGCTACTCATATATGATTAATTCCTCGTTATATATTTAATAATTAAAGATTTAATATTTAAAAGTAATCGTTTTTATTAATTTTAATTAAATTTGTAACTTTTTAATAATTTTTATTATGTTATTTAATTTCGTAAAAGCTTTATTAATTTTAATTATTTGTTAAAAGCATGTAATAAAACAGTTTTAACTAACAGATCTTTTAATTATAATAAGATAGTTAACTAGTTAAACGTTAAATTAACAAAGATTTAAAAGCTAAAGAAGAAAGAAAGATAAATATAAAAGAAGCGCAAGATCAAGACGAGGACAAAGGCTGGGATCTCTACCACTCTAGATTTTCAATTACATAGGCCGCGGAGATAGGTACCTAAGCTATAATTTTGTGATGCGGTTGACCGTGCTTTCCACCCTGCGACTGGAATGCGTCATGTGACCAGCCTCGCTCCCGCTGAAAGCACGCGCTATTCCTAAACAGCTCGCCAACACTTTCCGTAATGTCCACGAGTGCTGTGTTGTCGACCTGGGGGAATGCTCCTTTTTCATACGGGAGGGCTGACGTTAGGGCATAAATACTTTCCCCTGCCTCGAATGTTGCCGTAGACCATGCGTACGGCGCCTGATCAAACTCAATCGGAACGGCGCCAATGTATTCACTGGTCTTCCACCCGTCTCCGGATGAATAAACGGCAATGATGCCATGCGGTGAGATCTTCGCATCGAAGACATCGGCGCACAAAGCGATTGTGTTGTGGAATCTCTTGGGCGTAATCAAGGAGTCGCAGAACAACGCGGTACTATAATCGGCCGGTAGGTTCGCGGGTTTGGAGAAGAATGGTTCCGAGGGATTCGGTCCGGAGAGATTGAATATCGCGAAGCTTTGCGAGACCGCGTCACTCAACACCAGCACATTATCCTCGCTTACGACCAAGGCACCGAATCCGTAGGCAGACGTGTTCATTTGGTCGGGCTCTGGGACGTAGAACTTGCTGGCTTGCCCGTGCACATCGACCTTGAGAATTACGTTGCCCCAGGCAGTCGGATAGTACGCGTTCCCGTCTTTGTCCTCGGCCTGATCCTGGAACCCACCGATTTGCGCGCCGATCTCTCGCTCGATTTCTTCCACCAGTGGATTCACGTCTGCCTCCCATATGATAGATCGGTTCAGGGGGGAGTAATGGATAAGGCGATTGGGACCGGTGAGATTCCAACCCATGGTGTCGCTGCCTTCGTTCCACCAAGGGGCGCGAGCATTCGCAGAGACGTAGAGAGTGTCTGTGACCAAGCTGTAATCCACTCCACACACAAAATATTCCGTGTTGTGAGTGATGCCGGGGAATTCAATGACTTCCGCAGTCGAGGTGTAGGGGTCGTACTCGACGAGGCTGTTGTTGTTCAAAGACCTAGGATTATACTTTTAACAGGTTGAATGGGCTGTGGATGGAGGTAATTTACCCTACGTAAATTTTACAGTTTGAGGGAAAGAAGTCTACACCTTCTGGGTATATGTTTTGTAGATTTACAGTGAGATTACCAGAGATCGGAGGACAGGCTGGATGGCTCTTCGATGCATAGACCGAAATCGCTGCGATGAAGGCAAAGGAGAGGACTGGGATTTGATCCTTCATGATCGTTCGAAGGCTGACTGATCACGGAAGAAGCAATGTGCGTCGTCTATCTCTACGTGATTAGAGATGTAGGCGTGAGGGATCTTTCTGACACAAGGAATCGTGTCGTGATGGCTATAAGGGTGGATAGAGTTGACCAATTTTGGTGAGGTTGACTTCATGTAAAGTCTTCTTAGGGCTGGGGTGACATTTCGGCAGTGCATGGGACAGTAATTCATGTTTATATTCCTCCTCCTGGAGCAGAAGCATTCAAAATACTACCGACGTACTACGGTACTTGGGGTCATAACCGTTAGCACGGAAGCCACAGTCAAGGGCTTTTTTGGTATGCTGCTGACCAATCATACTGTAGTTGTAGATCGTACTGACATTCATTACCCCATGACCCCGGGAGAGACTGAGATCCAGCGCCGATATTCCGCGTCTGACAAAGGGTCCTCCCGTATGGGCTCGGACGGATGTCACTCTTCTCCCCCCGGCGCCTAGTAGGCATGAGCCACGTGTTCTCTAAAGCCAAATTCCATGTCCGGTCAGAGTCTAAGCAGGGATGTGGTCAGAGTCAGAGTCTGACCAGGAATGTGGCACTTGTGGTTACAGGGGAGCGAAAGAAACCCACAAAGAATGGCCCAAGCTTACCGAGCTTTCCCGCACACCTTAACATCTCCTAAACAATAATATTCAATTTGGTTTTCAAAATATACTATCCATCTTAACATTTCCATTTTTTAAACGTTTTCATTAATGTTGCCGAAAAGGGTTGTTCCTCGCCATAGAAGCAAACGTCAATCAAGACTGGTAATACGCGTGGAATAATAGTTATCAATACTGTTTATCTACGGCCTACGCTAAAGAACGCTTAGTTCTGTCCCCCCTTCTCTCTCTCTTACTATGTAAACATTAAATCCAGAGCTGTAGCGAAAACAACATTCGTACCGTTGATTCATGGAACTTACTCTTGATCAACTCCCCAAAGGTGTATAATGGTCTGCTCCTTGGAGAAAACGGTTCTGCGGATAGAGCTTTCTTTTAGCACAAAGTGAGGAAAAGCCATAACTCATTAGCGTTCAACGAGATATGGGGAAGCTCCGGTTGCGGCTTGTACATAGAGGGTTCTTTGAAATATACAAAGAAAATCCGCTTTCACTAATAGCGTGCCTTGTCTTTGGAACAGAGAGTTCACGACAGCTGTTGCCAAACTTTGGTTCCTATTGCTATAACCAAGAGAATTCCCTGGATTCTACAAAGTACATACGGGGCACAACTCAAAGCTTCCCCTCTGGAACACACGCTGCGTCAACCACCTCGTAACGCTGGAGTTCCTTCTCCGTGCTCTTATTTGCTGCCCATTCTTTGTATCCCGCTTTCAGCTCATCCACCACTTCTTTCCTCCATAGCTGTGCTGGCTCTGCGCCCATTCCTACCAGCCTCATCTGTCTATTTCCTGCCATCAGGTAAAGCCAGAAGTCTCCTGGGTCGATTCCGGTAACAATCGACCCATCCACCTTGCCTTCGAGTATGTCTTTGCAAAGATGCCATTCCTCACAGAGTGGTCTACCAAGACCTATTCCGTCAACTGTATCTAATGCTCTCACCATTCCACCTAGAGTCCGTAAGCCACCCGTAACATATACTTTGGTTTTTGTCAAGCCGGGCACGATCCGATCGGCAAATTCGAGGAAGAAAGCTTCTCTCCTCTTTGTGCTCTCGCGAATGTGCGTCATGAGGACTCTCTCATATGACCCACCGCTGAGCTCGACGAAGTCGAATCTGTTGTTTTCCAGCTGCCTGCATAGCTCCCGCGCCTCGCTCGTCAGGAAACCCGTGTCCTGAAATTCGGTGCTGTTGATCTTGATGCCGAGGATAAAATTTGGTGGTGTCCGTTGGCGTATCTCTCTCCCAAGCTCGAGAACGAAACGCATACGGTTCTCAAGACTGCCGCCGTACTCATCGGTACGTTTGTTTGTCTTGGGGCTCAGGAATTGTGCCAAAAGAAAACCATGCGCGCCGTGCAGCTCAATACCGTCCCAACCTGCTTTGGCAAGGTATTCCGCCGCGTGTGCGAATGCATCTATGATCTCGCGAATTTCTTGGTGTGTAGCGGGATGTGGCGGCTTGTATTTATAAATGCCATCGCCCTTTCCGTCGTTTGCGACTGCGACGTCCGAAGCAGATACGGGAGATTCTTGGAAGACGCACAGTCGGCCCGGGTGAGAGACTTGGGCGACCATTAGCGAGCCATGGGCTTTCCCAGCGCGCGCCACAGCTGCGAAGCCGTTGAAGCGAGGGCCCGAAAAGGGAGCGTCGCGGGGAATGACCGGGTCTCCAACAGACTCAAGCTGCGTAGGAAAGACCACTAGAGGAAATAATCAGCGTTATGTCTCCCGGTGACTTAAAGCTGCTACATCTCCCTCTCGTATTCATATTTGCATAGAAACTATTGCCGGCAAAACATACTGACATTCCCCGATAAAATAAGGCCGATTCCACCGCGGCTCCATCGTTCGTAGCACCGCTCAAGGTTTTTCGTCGGGATACCGTTATTCTCGGGATGATAAAAACTAAAGGTGCATAGCTGCTCTGTCATAGCTGCTTTCATGAACCGATTCGGAGAAGTGCGCCCTGAGAATGCGAACGGGAGCGGTTCCGCCAAACGGGAACGGTCCGCTGGCTCAGAATGGTAGCGCTCAGGTTGCGCCTCTGATTCTGGCATCGATGCCAGCATCGAGTAGCCCACCGTCTCTTCCATGGTTGTCGTTCCACTAATGATCTCTAGGAATTTCTTTGGGAGAACAATCAGGCTAACCGGAAAACTGGGGCCGCCCTACTTAATATCCCAAGCAATATGATGTCTGCCGTGCGATGCATTCCGGACCTTGGGCAAGAATACTTTCAGGTACGCTGCAACCTGTTCGATAGCAGTCTGGAATCTTGGATAGTCTCACAGCACTATGAGTTCATGATGAACATGACTGTATGAGACCCCATGTGCGCTTACGGTCTGACATGCAGCTGTCAGGCCTCTTGACGGGGATCCGGCTCCTCGTGGCTACTACCCAGCTGGATATGTGCTTGCAAAAGCATATTGTGTAGCGTGAAACGAACGCAGCGGTCAATGGTCCCGACATTCAGGCCATGGTAACCGGTTTCCTCATCTTCATTTAGAAAAAGGAAGCAAATTTCTGCACCATTGCACCAGCGCCAATCGGAATCGAACCTATTACTCATCATACAGACACTGACATATTTGCATCCCACGATATCGATGCTCTTTTTTTCGTCAAAGAGAGAGATCGATGGAAATAGATAGCTAGAGGATCGCAGAGCCTTGTTCTCGGTTAGCACGCTGGCAAAATCTTTCATGGGAGCCTTTAGAGTTACTCCGGCCAACTTTTTTGGTAATGCTGGTCATGTGTGTGGCAAATTTCTTCTAACCAATTCGATACTCAGACATCGTCTAAATCAATGGGTGTTATCGGAGAGATATTTTCGCCACACACGTAACCCACAACACTACAGTAAAAGAATGGACCGGAGTGTGGCTTGTGAGTTTTGCTAGTGCAAGATGAGGCAGGGCCTACTCATAAAGGAATTGTTTCGTGGAGATCAAGAATAAGAGATGACGAATTCGAAGCATCTCTGTGCTGCTCTAATTCCGAGAGCATCTTCATCCCAAGTCCGCTAAATCCGAAAGCATATCCATCCTACATCAAGTCCGAGACGGACAAGTGCATTGATACATGAAAAAATATGCTTTTCACGCATAACAGCCGCCCTGATCATCGCCGGGACGCCGGGACGCGCCCTAGGACTACAGCGGTCTCTGAGGTAAACTGTTAGTACGATCTGCAAATACAGGGGGTTTGATAGGTTAGCACACCAAAAATAATCCCTGTTTTGTAGATCGTACTAACAATTAATTCCCCGACGGCTACAGTAGTACGGCAGCCCCAGTGAAGGGTTTTTCGGTATGTGCTGACCAATCAATGACCAATCAACTCCCCAGTATTCGTAGACCGTACTAACAATTATAACCCCTACGAGGGAGTACACCGGGAATGAAATCGGCACATCGGCAACTGAACGCAGATTACGGTGGGGGGCCCCACCAGGCGCACTATCCAAATAAGTGACAGCTTTGCCGAGCTCGCCGAGTCATGCCTCACCACTGGTGCCACTAAAGACTGCCACTTATTTGGATAGTGCGCCTACCATTGGTACTAATGCAGCTTGCCCCGTCTCCCCGTGAGCTTGTCCCCTTATGACGTTATGAGCAATTAATGTAGATCCAAGACAGAACAAGCAACTTGTCCCACAACGAACATATTGACAGGACGCTGGGAGCTTCTTTGGGCTTAACGGCCTTTAGCTCCTTGTAAAGTCCGATGCATTCTGGTTTATGTAATCCTGCTTTGTGATCGTAAAAGCTTCCACTTTATCCATAATGTGACCCTCTCCTATCCGACAGCTTCTACCTTGGTGAGAGAAGCAAGATCATTCGATTTCGCTCTTGCACATCAACATGACCACTCAGCTCCGCGACACCCAGTTTGGCCACCTCCTACGCTTTCTATCCGGCAACAAACTATTTCGATACCCCGACGAGATTGATCCTTCACTATGGAAAAAGTCCCTTCAGCGAGACACAACCTCAACATCCACGCGGTCAGGAAAGCAAACCAATGCCTCCGCGCAAGACTTGGATACGCAGAATGGTGATTTGCAGGATCGGAGTGGAACTCATGTTGTTGAAGATGGCAAAGATATCTATCTGGTAGACTGGTACGGGCCGGATGATCCAGAGGTATCTGCTCCTGTTGGTTCCATGCGACAAGCATTTCTCACACAGATTTCAGAATCCCCAGAATTGGCCCAGCAGCTGGAAGTTGCTGGTCGTTTTTCAAATGTGCCTCCTGAACTTTTCAGTCTACATTGCAAGTTCCATTTACGTTCCTGGCGAATCAAGTATCATGGAAGACTTTGGTGTTAGCGAGACTGTAGCAACACTGGGACTCTCCTTTTTTACCCTGTAAGAGAATCTCAAACATTTTGCATTAAAGCCAACTCTATAATAAGACTATCGCTAACGCGTCATCTTTTTCCTACCAGTGGATACGGTTTCGGCCCTATGCTATGGTCTCCAATGTCCGAGATGCCAAAACTTGGACGCGGTGGTATTTATTTCTGGACGCTCCTCATTTTCGTCTTGCTTCAACTTCCAACCGGCTTCGCCGTTAATATGCCCATGTTTCTCGTCTTTCGAGTGTTAACTGGCTTTTTCGGCAGCCCGTCTCTGGCAACTGGCGGTGCAACCATCGCGGATGTATATGATCCGGCTCGGGTCGCATATGGAATTTGCATTTGGGCATCGTTCGGGGTCTGTGGTCCTGTGTTTGGTCCAATCGTTGGCGGATTTACGGCCCCAGCGAAGGGTTGGCGGTGGACAATTTGGGTATTCACCTGGCTGTGCGCGTTCGTGCTGGTCATGCTGTTTTTCTTCCTCCCTGAAACCAGTGCAGCAAATATCCTGTACAAGAGAGCGAAGAGATGGAGGAAAGCGACCAGAGACGACCGCTTGAGAAGTCAGTCTGAAATTGATGCCGCGCATCACACCATGAGAGATGATTTGATTGTCCTCGGCAGGGCGTTCACCCTGACTTTCTCGGAGCCTATCGTGTTCTTCATGGACCTGTATACGGCCCTTCTGTACGGAGTGCTCTTCATTTGGTTCGAGTCGTTCCCTCTGGTATTTGGCGACATCTATGGGTTCAGCCCCGGTCTGCAGGGACTGGCTTTTCTAGGCATCTTCGTCGGTGGCGTCATCACAGTGCCTCTCTTCTTGGTGTGGGTAAGATATGGCATAGCTCCGAGAATCACCAAGCCAACGTTCAAGCCTGAGATGGTTCTTCCACCGACGTTCTTTGGGTCCGCCTTCCTTCCAATCTGCCTATTCTGGTATGGTTGGTCAGCACGGGAAAGTATTCACTGGATTATGCCTGTTATCGGCTCTAGTTTCTTCACCGTCGGCATAGTCACACTATTCAATGCCGTGCTCAATTACCTGGGGATCTCATACCCTCCGTACGCGGCATCGATATTTGCAGGGAACGCACTTTTCCGCGCCTCGTTCGGTGCGACATTCCCACTTTTTGTGAGTTGCAAAGACGGTATCCCCTCTTCGTTTGTGGCTAATCAGAAAACGTCACCAGGCACGAGCGCTCTTCCGCCGACTCGGCATTGGCCCCGGTAATTCCCTCCTTGGCGGCATCGCAATATGTTTCATCCCCATTCCTTTCATTTTCTACTACGTAAGTCGGGAGGAACTCGGTGAGTTGACTCCTAAAACTGATCATCAATTAGTATGGTGAAAGGATCCGTCGCATGAGCAAGAACGCTCGGCACGATATATAAAGAGGGCGATACTTGAAATTGGCATGCTGAAGGAATGCGATCTTAATGCTTGAAATTGGCATGCTGAAGGAATGCGATCTTAATGCAGCATCATTGATTCGCGACACGTTCATCAGAAGGACGGGAATACGCGTCGTCCATATTCAATAATATAGCACAGTAGAAAAGTTCAAGGGCATTGTAGGACTAAGGACAGAGAGACCGTACTTATCATAACTCTTCACCACACGTGTGTATCCTTTCGAGGTTCTCTACTTATTCCAGACATCCAAGGGTGCCACAGCCTCAATCTCGGCCCAAACTTCATCTATCATCGTGCAGCTTCTCTCTCCCAATTTCCCCTTGTCAACCCCATTCCCTCGTTTTCTTGAACCGCTCAAGCTTACTCGCGCCGTTCGTGACCTTATCTCCAAAGCTCCTCGCTCAAGCCCGAATGCCAGGTCCACCCACGGATATGCAAGCTCAGCAGGACAGCGACACCCGGCATCTTGGCGCAATTTCCGCGCCCCATCTTTCCAATACATCCACCAAGACCCGGTCTATTGCCGAACATCTCCCGATCCAGCCCCCAACCCTCATTTGGCTTCCTTCCGGATCTTCCGGGTCAACCGCAAAGTGGGCGCCCCCCCCAGTCTTTGAATCCTGGAGCTCGGCGAGCGAGCTACGGGCCAGAAAGCCGCGCGGCGAGAGGGGCAAGGACGGGCAGGAAACGACATGTTCAGCCGGCGGAGCGTGTTGGAAAGAGGCTTCTCTACCTACCGCATGGCGCGCGAACGCGGACAGAGTTGCCTTGGGAGAACACGAAGAGCTACGCGATTGTTCCGCACACGAAAGAGCACGGATGGGACTCTCTCCATCCCCGCGGAACTGGAGTTTGATGACCCGAGGAGTGGCTCGCAGCGTTGGTGGAGTTGAGTGGCGTCGATGGTCGTGATACCCGTTGCTTCGAGCGTGTCGAAGAGGGTATTGAGGGTTGAGGGTGGGGATCAGCAGCACCGAAAAACGAGAGGGACTGGCCGAGACACTGTGGAATGTGGTGGAGTTAGGTGTCTCATGCGTTGAGCGAAAGAGCTTTGTATC
>JAABUO010006353.1_pt1 | contig 13619 bp, 15 predicted proteins | sample 5559291 | NCBI WGS metagenome assembly JAABUO01 (sample SAMN10711878, study PRJNA513372) | rock metagenome | isolation source: Antarctica rocks | place: Antarctica: Victoria Land, Finger Mt sud | reverse complement strand
GGGTGGATCCGGCTGGACCGCGACACGATCGACGCGCTCGCCCGGTACCGGTCGGCACGCGGCCTCACGTCGTGGGAGCAGGCGCTGACCGAGCTGTTGCCGGCCGAGGCGAGGGCCTCGTGACGCTAACCGCTGCCCGGCAGGTGGCCGACGCCGTGCTCTACGAGGGCTACTTGCTTTACCCCTACCGGGCCTCGTCGACGAAGAACCAGGTGCGCTGGCAGTTCGGCATCCTCGGACCAAAAGGCGCGGCCGCGGCCGGGGTCGGCGAGGAGCCGGCGCTGTCGGCGGAGGTCGTCCTCGTGTCGCAGCCGGGTGCCACGCTCGACGTCCACCTGCGGTTCCTGCACGTCCAGGCGCGCACGGTGGAGCGCCGGACCGAACAGGGCTGGGCCGCCGCCGACGAGCTGGTCGTCGGCGGGACCCGGTGGATCCCGTTCCACGAGGCTGTCTGCCGCGAGATCCCGCTCACCGGGCTGCCGCTGAGCGAGCTGCGAGCGGGGGGCCGGTTCGAGGTCGGTGCTCCGGCTGCGGAGGAGGTGGAGGAGCTGTACGAGGACGGGCTGCTGGTCGGCCGGCTCGTGCGCACTCGCTGGCAGCTGGAGGGCACCCTCACCCTGACGAGCCGGCCCGCGCAAGACCCCCGGCTGCTTGTGCTCGGCATCGGGGTGGACAACCGGAGCGCCTGGTCACCGGGGCCCGCGGAAGGCTGGACGGACCGCGACGTCGCTGCCCGCTACTCCTTCGTCGGGACTCATCTGCTGCTGTCCGCGCGGGGCGCCACCTTCGTCCCGCTGCTGGACCCTCCGGCCTGGGCAGCGGCTGACGCAGCATCCTGCACGCAGTCGCGGTGCTGGCCGGTGCTCGTCGCCGACGACGACGGGACCGACGCGGTCCTCGTCTCCCCGATCATCCTCGGCGACCATCCGAGCATCGCGCCCGAGAGCGCGGGTGACCTGTTCGACGCCACCGAGATCGACGAGATCCTCACCCTGCGGATCATGACAATGACCGAGCAGGAGAAGGCCGACGCGCGGGGGACCGACCCTCGCGCCGCGGCGATCCTCTCCCGTTGCGACGCGATGAGCGACGCGGGCCTCGAACTGCTGCACGGAGCGCAACGGTCCCCGGTCAGCGAGGACGACGTGCCCTGGTGGGACGCCGGGGAGGACGCCCGCGCCCAGCCGACCACCGACGCTGTGCTGATCGCCGGAGTGCCGGTCGCCAAGGGCACACGGGTGCTGCTGCGGCCGTCGCGCCGAGCTGATGCGCAGGACCTGTTCCTCGCCGGCCTGACCGCTGTCGTCGCGCGAGTCTACTTCGATGTCGACGGTGGCACGCATCTCGGCGTCGTCCTCGAGGACGACCCGGCGAGCGATTTGTACGGCGCCACCGGCCGCTTTTACTACTTCGGGCCGGAGGAGATCGAGCCGCTCCCCGCGCGAGCCCCTGCAGGTGGTGGACCATGACCGGCCGCGTCCTCGTGGCCGGCCTCGGCAACCTGTTCCTGTCCGACGACGGGTTCGGCAGCGAGGTCGCCCGCCGCCTCAGCGCCGGGCCGCTGCCGGGCGGCGTGCGCGTCGTCGACTACGGCATCCGCGGGATGCACCTGGCCTACGACCTGCTCGACGGCTACGACGCACTCGTCGTCGTCGACGCCCTGCCCGGCGAGGGCGCCCCGGGCGACCTGTCGGTGCTGGAGGTCGGCCCCGACGACCTGGGCGAGGGAGAGCTCGACGCGCACGGGATGGCACCGGTCGCCGTGCTAGCGAGCCTGGGTGCGCTCGGCGGGGCGCTGCCGCCGACGTTCGTCGTTGGCTGCCAGCCGGCCGACGTCGGCGAGGGCATCGGGCTGACCCCTGCCGTGGAAGCCGCCGTTGACCCTGCGGTCGAGCTGGTGCACGACGTGCTGGAGGAGCAGCTGGGCCTGCAGGTGGCACGACCGGCGGTGCGCAGCCGCGCCTTCGCCCCGAAGAACATGGAGGACCTGTCATGAGGACTGTCGGCATCATCGTCACCGGCGTCGCGGGGCTGGGGGCACTGGCCGGGCTCGCCATCGGCATTCGGTCGGTGCCAGATGTGCGGCGCTACCTGCGTATCCGGTCGATGTAGGGCGAGCCGCATGCATGAGATGAGCTACTGCGAGGGCGTTCTCGAAGCTGTGCTGCGCCGAGCCGCGGGTCGGCCCGTCGCCCGGGTTGGGGTGCGCATCGGGGCCGTCCACCGGGTCGAGCACGGCGCCTTCGAGCAGTCCTTCCAGCTCGCCGCTGCCGGCGGCCCGGCAGAGGGCGCGACGACCGAACTCGTCGTCGTACCGGTGCACGGGCACTGCATGGACTGCCGCGCCGACTTCGGGGCCGCCGACCCGTCGCCGGCGTGCCCCTCCTGCGGCTCGCTGGACGTTGCTGCCGACGGCGGCGACGAGGTCGTCCTCGAGTGGCTGCAGTACGTCGCCACCGGGTCTGCAGGCTCCGCCGCGGCCGCGGAACGGCCCGCGGAGGTCGTGCCTCCCCACACCCATCTCGTCGCTGCTCATGAGGGAGGTGCTTAGCCGTGTGTCTCGCTATCCCAGGCCAGGTCGTGGAGTTCCTGCCCGGCAACGGGGACCAGCTGGCGCTCGTAGACGTCGTCGGCGTCAAGCGCAAGATCAATATCGGCCTGATGGAGGGCACGCCGCTGAAGGTCGGCGACTACGTCCTCATCCACGTCGGCTTCGCCATGTCAAAGGTCGACGAGAAGGAGGCAGCGGAGGCGCTGTCGATGCTCGAGATGATGGGCCAGACGTTTACCGAGGAGCTGCAGGCCGTCGCCGAGTCGAGCATCGGATGAGCATCATCGAGCAGCCCATGGGCGGTGACGCGTGCAGCGCCGAGCCGGGCTGCATCACCTGCGGCGACGTCGCCGTCGTGCTGACCGTAGCCAGCGTCTCCGGCAGCGATGCGCGGTGCCGCGACGAGCGGGACCGTGAGGAACTCGTGGCGACCGAGCTGGTGGGCGACATTCGGCCGGGTGACCGCGTGCTCGTGCATGCCGGTGTCGCCATCGAGCGGCTCGGGGCTACCCCAGTATCGACAGGAGGGTGACGAGGATGCGCTTCGCTGACGAGTTCCGCGACGCCGAGCTGGCCGAGGTGCTGGGGCGGGAGATCACCGCCCTGTGCGAGCCCGGCCGGCACTACAAGATCATGGAGGTGTGCGGCGGGCACACACACACCATCTACCGCTATGGCGTTCAGGACCACCTGCCCGAGGACATCGAGCTCGTGCACGGCCCGGGCTGCCCGGTATGCGTCATACCGATGGGTCGGGTCGACGACGGCATCGCCATCGCCGAGCGCGACGGGGTGATCCTCACCTGCTTCGGCGACATGATGCGCGTGCCCGGCGGCCGCGGCTCCTTCCTCGAGGCCAACGCACGCGGCGCCGACATCCGGATGGTCTACTCGCCGCTCGATGCGCTGCGCATCGCCCGGGAAAACCCCGACCGGCAGGTCGTGTTCTACGCGATCGGCTTTGAGACGACGGCCCCCTCGACGGCGCTGACAGTCATGCGAGCGGCGGCTGAGGGCATCGAGAATTTCTCGGTGTTCTGCAACCACGTGCTGATCAACCCGGCGATCAAGGCGATCCTGGACTCCCCCGACCTGCAGCTGAACGCGTTCATCGGGCCCGGGCACGTCTCGACGGTCATCGGGTGCCGCCCGTACGAGTGGATCTCGCGCGACTTCGGCATCCCCCTGGTGTGTGCCGGCTTCGAGCCGCTGGACCTCCTGCAGTCGGTCTACATGATCATGCGGCAGTTCTCCGAGGGGCGGGCCGAGGTCGAGAACCAGTACGGCCGCGTCGTCCACTACGACGGCAACCCGGTCGCTATCAAGGTGCTCGACGACGTCTTCTCCCCCCGGCCCTTCTTCGAGTGGCGCGGGCTCGGCTCCATCGAGCACTCGGCCCTGCAGTTGGCGCCCAAGTACGCCCACTACGACACCGAGCTGCGCTTCGACCTCCCGGGCGTGCGGGTGGCCGACCCCAAGGCGTGCCAGTGCGGCGAGGTGCTCAAGGGCGTGCTCAAGCCGTGGGAGTGCAAGGTCTTCGGCACCGCCTGCACGCCGGAGCTGCCCATCGGCACGTGCATGGTCTCCTCCGAGGGGGCGTGCGCCGCTTACTACAACTACGGCCAGTACGCCAAGCAACGGCTGACCCTCGAGGTGCTGCGATGACCAGGCCGGTCACCGAGCGGCCTCCCGCGAGCGAGGAGCGGGTCGGCGAGCGCATCGAGGCGATGCGCCGCCGGCCACAGCGCTTCCGCGACGAGCGGGTGACGATGGCGCACGGTGCGGGCGGCAAGGCGAGCCGGGCGCTCGTGGAGGGGCTCGTCGTCCCGTTGCTGGCCAACCCGGCGCTCAACCAGCTCTCCGACGCCGCCCTGGTGTCGGTGGGGACCTCGCGCTTGGCGCTCACCACGGACGCCTTCGTCGTGCGGCCCATCCGCTTCCCGGGCGGCTCGATCGGGGAACTGGCGGTCAACGGCACCGTCAACGATCTGGCGGTGTCCGGCGCGCGTCCCGTGGCGCTGTCGGCAGCGCTCGTCCTCGAGGAGGGCCTGGCCGCGGACGTCCTCGAGGCCGAGGTGACCGCTATGGCGGCTGCCGCCCGGGTTGCCGACGTGCCCGTGGTCACGGGTGACACGAAGGTCGTCGAGCGTGGCAAGTGCGACTCGATGTACGTGGTCACCACCGGTGTCGGGCTGGTGGACGAAGGGGTTCAGCTCTCTCCAGGGCGGGTGCGGCCGGGCGACAAGGTGCTGGTCTCCGGGACGATGGGCGACCACGGGATCGCCATCCTGCTGGCCCGCGGGGACCTCGACATCGAGGCTGACGTGAGGAGCGATACCCAGCCGCTGTGGCCTGTCGCGTCGGCCCTGCTCGCGTCATGCGGGGAGGGGTTGCACTGCATGCGCGACGCCACCCGCGGTGGGCTGGCGACGGTGCTGAACGAGATCGCCCTCGCGGCAGAGGTTGGCATCGTCCTCGAGGAGGCCCGGGTACCGGTACGCCCAGCGGTGATCGGAGCCGGGGAGATCCTCGGGATCGACCCGCTCTACGTGGCGAACGAGGGCAAGCTCGTCGCCTTCGTGGCGCCCGAGTGCGCCGATGCCGCCCTCGAGGCCATGCGCGCGCTGCCGGCGGGCAGCGAGGCGGCAATCGTCGGCGAGGTCCGCGACGAGCCGCCGGGCCGGGTGCTGGGCCGAACCACGTTCGGCGGCCACCGGCTTATCGACATGCTGGTCGGCGACCCGTTGCCGCGCATCTGCTGAAGCGACCGACAGCCGCCCGGACGGTCCGGGTCCGGCAGAGAAGGAGGAGCCATGGCTGAGCCAGACCCGAGCCCGCACCTGAAGCCCGAGCCGCAGTCGGAGCGGGGAGCACCGGGTTCACGCGATGAGGGCGGCCCTCCCGGGAGCGGACCCGCCGACCGTCCGTCGGGGGACCCGCACGAGGAGTCGACCGGGGTGGACAAGCAGGACACCGCGCAGGACGACATGGATGCCATGCCCGCCGGCGACCAGGCCGGCTGACGGTTCGTATCACGGAGAACGAACCAGCGAGTACGGACCAGGGAGGATGCGATGACCGCACCAGGAGAAGGCGACAGCCGCACCATCGATGACGACGGCACCCAGTCCGAGGCCGAGGGACAGCTCGGGGGAGGGGGCGTCTCACGGGGTCCTGCCCTGAGCCCCGGAGGGCAGCAGGAGCCTGGCGGCGCCGTACCGCCGTACGACGGCCGCAAGCAGAGCGCCGAGCCCGACCAGGAGGGCGGGACGATGCGCGGCGGCGTGCGCGTCGGCGGTGCGACGGGTCCGGTGAGCGATGACCGGAGCAAGGCCCCGGACCCCGCTGACACCCCCGGAGGCCGTACTGCCTCGCCGGGCGACGAGCAGCCGGCATCCGAGCTGCCGGACGGGCGATCTGCCGAGCAGGGTGACGACACCGGCTCGCACATCGCCGGTAGTGCGAAGGGGGAAAGCGGCGGGGCCTGATCGGCGCGCTCGAGGGTGGCCGGCCCACCTCCTGAGCGCCGAGCTGCCAACCGGTTGGTGAATGCTGGCGGCACGCGGTGTGAATCTTGGACGACTGCCGCTCGCCGGCGGTCCGGACGCTTTCGCGGCGCCGTTCGATGGGGACATGACTCGTCCTCCTCGACCGGGCCGGACCGACCTGATGCGGCTGCTACCCGGTCCCGCCGGGCGCGGGGGGTACCGCCGGCTTGAGCCGCGCCCGGGCGAGATCCATGTCTGGCGCGATGACCTCGCGCCGAGCGCTGTCCCGCGACGCGGCCGGCTGGGGGTACCGGTTCTCGTCCTGGCCCAGCTGTCGGACACCCACGTGATGGACCACCAGTCACCGGCCCGGGCTGAGCAGCTCGACCGCTACGCCGACCTCGACCTCACCAGCGATCCGTCGGTCTCGGTCGGCTGCTACCGGCCGCAGGAGCCCTTCACCACTCACGTCGTTGATGCAATGGTGCGCTCGGTCAACAGCTGCGCCGCCGGGCCGGTCAGCGGGGCGCCGGTCGACCTGGCCGTCGTGACCGGCGACGTGACCGACAACTGCCAGTCCAACGAGGCGCGCAACGCGATGGCCCTGTTCGGCGGCGGTCAGGTCACTCCTGACTCCGGCAGTCCTGAGCGCTACGAGGGCGTGGCCGAAAGCGGCGACGCCCGGTACTGGCACCCCGGCGGGGAGATCGCGGACCTGCCGCGAACCAATCACGGCTTCCCCACCCTGCCTGGAGTGCTGGATGCCGCGCGGCGACCATTTCGATGCCTGGGGCTGGGCATTCCCTGGTTTTCCGTGCACGGCAACCACGACAGCCACGTGCAGGGCACGCTGCCGGCCACGGGCACGCTGTCGCATGTCGGCACCGGACGGTGGAAGCTGGTGACACCGGCCGCCGACCTCGACCCGCTCGATGTGCTCACCCGGCTGACCCACGGCGACGCGGCGGTGCTCGCCCGGCTCGCCGCCGGCCGCGGACAGCAGGTCACACCTGACCCGGAGCGACGGCATGCGACCCGGGAGGAGTGGGTCGGGCTGCACCTGCGCGCCGGCGGCTCGCCGATCGGCCACGGCTACACCGCGCGCAACCTCGTCGAGGAGACGGCCTACTACGCCTTCGACGCCGGCCCCAGGGTCCGGTGCATCGTCCTCGACACCGTCAACGAGCACGGCGGCTGGCAGGGCTCGCTCGACCGGAACCAGCTGGCCTGGCTCAGCGCTGAGCTGGAGCGCTCAGCCGGCCGGCTGGTCGTCCTGATGAGCCACCATCCCCTTGAGGCCCTGGTCAACGACCGGGAACCGGACGGCGAGCGCCGAGTCCTTGCCGACGAGCTGGTAGCCCTGCTGCTCGCCCACCCCTGCGTCGTTCTGTGGCTCAACGGACACGTGCACGAGCACCGGGTCACGCCCGTCCGCCGGACGGATGGCACCGGCGGGTTCTGGCAGGTGACGACGGCGAGCCACATCGACTGGCCGCAGCAGTCACGCATCGTCGAGCTGCTCGAGGCCGACGACGGCGCGATCACCGTCGCCTGCACCGTGCTGGACACTGCCGCCCCCGTCCGCCCGACGAACGCCGGCACCCCGCTGGCGTTGGCATCGCTGTCCCGGGAACTGTCCGCCAACTGCTGGCAGTCGCGCGCCGCCATCGTCGCTGGAGGAGCAGGAGCGGGCGGCCGTGGAGACCGAAACGTGCTGCTCGCCGTGCCACCACCTGCCAGGCGCGCCTCGGCCGGGCGGCCCCTGCATCGGCACCGCAGCCGACGTGTTGCGATGTAGCCATGAGTGCCCTAACCCCCTCCGCCCCCACCCCGCCGGCCCCCATCCCGCCGGCCCCCATCCCGCCGGCCCCCATCCCGCCGGCATTGTCACAGCGTCGTGTCTGGGCTGCTCTTTCCGAGCATGCTGACGACATTCGCGGTACCAACCTGCGTGAGCTGTTCGACGCCGACCCCAACCGCGGAACGAAGCTGACGCTGGAAGCGGTCGGGATCTTCCTGGACTATTCGAAGAACCGCATCACCGACCAGACGCTGAGTCTGTTGGGCGAGCTGGCCGAGCAGTCGCTGCTGCGCGAGCGGATCGACGCGATGTTCGGGGGCCAGAAGATCAACATCACGGAGGACCGCGCCGTTCTGCACGTGGCGCTCCGCGCTCCCCGCGGAGATCGGATCGAGGTCGATGGTCACGACGTGGTGCCGGACGTGCACGCGGTCCTCGACCGGATGGGCGAGTTCGCGTACCAGGTCCGCAGCGGCGCCTGGACCGGTCACACCGGTATGCGCATCCGCACCGTCGTCAACGTCGGCATCGGCGGCTCCGACCTCGGCCCGGTGATGGCCTACGAGGCGCTGCGGCACTACTCCCAGCGCGACCTCACCTTCCGTTTCATCTCCAACGTCGACGGCACCGACTTCGCCGAGGCGACGCGCGACCTCGACCCGGCCGAGACGCTGTTCATCGTCTCCTCGAAAACCTTCACGACTGTGGAGACGATGACAAACGCGCGGACGGCCCGCGGCTGGCTGCTCGAGGCGCTGGGCGCCGACGCCGCCGTGGCGAAGCACTTCGTCGCCGTCTCGACCAACGCCGATGCCGTCAGCGAGTTCGGCATCGACACCGACAACATGTTCGGCTTCTGGGACTGGGTCGGCGGCCGCTACTCGATGGACTCGGCGATCGGGCTGTCGACGATGCTGGCGGTGGGGCCCGAGCAGTTCGCCGAGCTGCTCGCCGGCTTCCACGCCATGGACGAGCACTTCCGCACAGCGCCATTCGAGGCCAACCTGCCCGTGCTGCTCGGGCTGCTGACAGTCTGGTACTGCGACTTCTTCGGGGCCCAGACCCAGGCGGTGCTGCCCTACGACCAGTACCTCAAACGATTCCCGGCCTACCTGCAGCAGCTGACGATGGAGTCCAACGGCAAGTCGGTGACCCTGGCCGGCAAGCCGGTCGAGACCGACACCTCACCGGTCTACTGGGGCGAGCCGGGCACCAACGGCCAGCACAGCTTTTACCAGCTGATCCACCAGGGCACCCGGCTGATTCCCGCCGATTTCCTGGGGTTCCTGCACTCGCTCAACCCCCTGGGGGACCACCACGACCTGCTGACCGCCAACGTCTTCGCGCAGACCGAGGCGCTCGCATTCGGGAAGACCGCCGAGCAGGTGGCGGCCGAGGGCACGCCCGATTGGCTGGTGCCGCACCGGGTGTTCGCGGGCAACCGGCCGACCAACACGTTGCTGCTGGACCGGCTCACGCCGTACGCGCTCGGCACCTTGGTGGCGCTGTACGAGCACAGCGTCTTCGTGCAGGGCACCGTGTGGGGCGTCAACTCCTTCGACCAGTGGGGCGTCGAGCTCGGCAAGGTGCTGGCCAAGCAGATCGGCGACGAGCTGATGGCCGGCAGCGAGCCGCAGCTGACGCACGACAGCAGCACGAACGCACTCATCCGCCGCTACCGGGCGGGGCGCTCCGGCCAGACGCCATAACGGGCTGGCCGGCTCCTCTGTGGCGACGCACCGCCGCGTACCGTCGCCGGCATGACGCCGGAGGAGCTTGCCGACCTCGCGCACCTGCGCCGGGCGCGCGACCTCATCGACCGCGACTACGCGCAGCCCCTCTGCGTCCCGGCCATGGCTCGTGCAGCATTCATGTCGCCCGCGCACTTCTCGCGCAAGTTCCGTGCGGCGTATGGCGAGACGCCGTACTCCTATCTCATGACGCGACGCATCGAGCGCGCGAAGGCTCTTCTGCGGCAGGGGATGTCGGCCACGGACACCTGCGTCACCGTCGGTTGCACGTCGCTCGGCTCCTTCAGTTCGCGCTTCACCGAGATCGTCGGCGAGACGCCGTCGCAGTACCGGGCGCGCGACCACCGTGACGGCGAGGTCATCCCGTCGTGCGTGAGCATGGTCGCGACGCGACCGCGGCGTGCCACGGTCGCGGTCTGAGCCCGACCCGCCCTGGTACCGAGCAGGATCGGAGAAGCACCCGCAGGGTCGGTTCTCCTACGGTTGTCGCATGGCAGTCACCGTCTCGCAGATGTTCATCCCCGTCCACGACCCCGACGCCGCGCTCGGCTTCTACCGCGATGCACTCGGCCTCGAGGTGCGCCTCGACGTCCCCTCCGACGGGTTCCGCTGGGTCACAGTCGGCGCCCCGGGGCAGGACGTCGACATCGTCCTGTTCCAGCCGCACGGCGGTCGGTCGCAGGTCGAGGGCGACGCGCTCCTGTCGCTCGTGACACAGGGGTCGCTGCAGGCTGCGATCTTCCGCTCCGACGACCTCGATGCCACGTTCAAGAAGGTCCGAGCGTCGGGCGCCGAGGTCCTCGAGGAGCCGACGTCCCAGCCCTGGGGGGCGCGCGACTGCGCGTTCCGCGACCCCTCGGGCAACCTCGTCCGCATCGCGCAGGCCTGACCGCCGCCGCCTCCCGCGGCGCCTGACAGATGGAGACACGGTGAGCATGGTCACGGGGACGGACACGCAGCCGCCTGCGCTGCACGTTGCCGACAGCCAGGGTCTGATCCGCGTGCTCGGCGCGCGCGTGAACAACCTCAAGGACATCAGCATCGAGATCCCGAAGCGCCGGCTGACGGTGTTCACCGGCGTCTCCGGCTCGGGCAAGAGCTCACTGGTATTCGGCACGATCGCTGCCGAGTCGCAGCGGCTGATCAACGAGACCTACAGCGCGTTCGTGCAGGGCTTCATGCCGACGCTGGCGCGGCCCGACGTCGATGTGCTCGAAGGTCTGACGACCGCGATCCTCGTCGACCAGCAGCGGATGGGTTCCGACCCCCGGTCCACGGTCGGCACTTCCACCGATGCCAACGCGATGCTCCGCATCCTGTTCAGCCGGCTCGGGAAGCCGTACGTCGGCTCGCCCCAGGCCTTCTCGTTCAACGTCGCCTCCATCTCGGGCGCGGGGGCGGTCACCATCCAGCGCGGCGGCACCGCCATGAAGGAGCGACGCAGCTTCAGCATCACCGGCGGAATGTGTCCACGCTGCGAGGGCCGCGGCGCCGTCAACGACATCGACCTCACGGCGCTCTACGACGACAGCAAGTCGCTCAACGAGGGTGCGCTCAGCATCCCCGGCTACAGCATGGATGGCTGGTTCGGCCGGATCTTCAGCGGCTGCGGCTTCTTCGACCCGGACAAGCCGATCCGCAGGTTCACCAAGACCGAGCTCCGAGACCTGCTCCACAGGGAGCCGACCAAGATCAAGGTCGACGGCATCAACCTCACCTACGAGGGCCTGATCCCGAAGATCCAGAAGTCGATGCTTTCCAAGGACGTCGACTCCATGCAGCCGCACATCCGCGCGTTCGTGGAGCGGGCGGTGACCTTCACAACCTGCCCCGACTGCGGCGGCACCCGGCTCAGCGAGGCGGCTCGGTCGTCGAAGATCAAGGGAGTCACTATCGCCGACGCCAGCGCGATGCAGATCAGCGACGTGGCCGCGTGGGTGCGCGGACTCGATGAGCCGCCCGTGGCACCGCTGCTCGAGGCGCTGCTGCAGACCCTCGACTCCTTCGTGGAGATCGGGCTGGGCTACCTCTCGCTCGACCGGCCGTCGGGCACGCTGTCAGGCGGCGAGGCCCAGCGCACCAAGATGATCCGCCATCTCGGGTCGTCGCTCACCGACGTCACCTACGTCTTCGACGAGCCCACCACGGGCCTGCACCCCCACGACATCCAGCGGATGAACGACCTGCTGCTGCGGCTGCGGGACAAGGGCAACACCGTGCTCGTCGTGGAGCACAAGCCGGAGACGATCGGGATCGCCGACCACGCTGTCGACCTCGGCCCCGGCGCTGGCACTGCCGGTGGCGAGGTGGTGTTCGAGGGGACCGTCGAGGAGCTCCGGGTCAGCGGCACCATCACCGGCCGTCACCTCGGTGACCGAGCCGCCCTCAAGAAGACGGTGCGGACGCCCACCGGCGTACTCGAGATCCGCGGCGCGACGGCACACAACCTCCGCGATGTTGACGTCGACATCGCGCTGGGCGTGCTGGTCGTCGTGACCGGCGTGGCGGGATCAGGAAAGAGCTCACTGATCCACGCCTCGGTCACGGGCCGGGACGGGGTGGTGTCAGTCGACCAGACCCCGATCCGTGGCTCGCGACGGAGCAACCCGGCGACGTACACCGGACTGCTCGACCCGATCCGCAAGGCGTTCGCGAAGGCCAACGGCGTGAAGCCGGCGCTGTTCAGCGCCAACTCCGAGGGAGCCTGCCCCACGTGCAACGGCGCTGGCGTCATCTACACGGACCTGGCGATGATGGCCGGCGTCGCCACCATCTGCGAGCAGTGCGAGGGGAAGCGGTTCGAGGCATCGGTGCTGGAGCACCACCTCGGCGGCCGTGACATCAGCGAGGTGCTCGCGATGTCGGTGACCGAGGCCCAGGAGTTCTTCGGCGCCGGTGAGGCGCGCACGCCGGCCGCGCACGCCGTCCTCAATCGGCTCGCCGACGGCGGGCTCGGTTACCTCAGCCTCGGCCAGCCGCTCACTACACTTTCGGGCGGCGAGCGGCAACGGCTCAAGCTGGCGACCCACATGGCCGAGAAGGGCGACCTCTACGTCCTCGACGAGCCGACCACCGGCCTCCACCTCGCCGACGTCGAGCAGCTGCTCGGCCTGCTTGACCGGCTCGTCGACTCCGGCAAGTCGGTCATCGTCATCGCGCACCACCAGGCGGTCATGGCGCACGCCGACTGGATCATCGACCTCGGTCCTGGCGCCGGCCACGACGGCGGCCGGATCGTCTTCGAGGGCACACCCGCCGACCTCGTCGCCGCCCGCTCCACCCTCACCGGCGAGCACCTAGCGGCCTACGTTAGCAGCTAGTCGCGGTCGGGCTGGCGCGCCTCCGCCTGGTCGCCCTAGGCGTCGCGCGAGGGAAGATCTGCTCCGCAGACGGCACACACCTCGGCCAGCCGCTGTTCGGCGAACCGGCCGCACTCTCGGCACACCCGGTGGGCCCAGCACGCGGGGTCGCCGTCAGCACTGTCAGCACTGTCAGCACTGTCAGCACTGTCAGCACTGTCAGCACTGTCAGCACTGTCAGCACTGTCAGCGACACGGCTACTACTGGCCGGCCTGTCCTCCATCCGCAGATTGTGCGCGCGCGGCCCCGAGCAGGTGCCCGTCAGTGCGCGAGCTGGTCCAGCAGGCTGCGCCACTGGGGAAGGACGACCTCGACGGCGTAGCGCTCCTCGACGGTGCGCCGCAGGGCGCTGCCGAGCCGCCGGCGCAAGGCGGGGTCGTCGATCAAGCGGACCAGCGCCTCGGTGACCGCGGGCGCGTCCCGCTTGGGGACGAACAGGCCGCTGACGCCGTCGACGACCTGCTGCTCGGAGCCGTTGTCACGTGTGACCACGACCGGCAGTGCGGCCGCGCCGGCCTCGGCCAGGACGTGCGGCATGCCCTCCCCCTCCGACAGCCACACCAGCGCGTCCATCCCGGCAAGCAGCCGCGGGACGTCCGTCCGGTCGCCGAGGAAGCGCAGTCGGCCCCCCAGCCCCAGTCGGTCGGCAAGCTCCTGCAGCACGCCCT
>JAABUO010006352.1_pt1 | contig 13621 bp, 15 predicted proteins | sample 5559291 | NCBI WGS metagenome assembly JAABUO01 (sample SAMN10711878, study PRJNA513372) | rock metagenome | isolation source: Antarctica rocks | place: Antarctica: Victoria Land, Finger Mt sud | reverse complement strand
GCACCAGGCGCTGAGTGCGCCGTGCGTCGCCTAACACGGCGGTTCCAAACTCCGCGACCGCCCACTCCGCCTCGCGCTCCACGCCCACGATGCCTGTGCCCATGGCTCCCCTCCCCTCCCCTCCCCTCCCCTGTTTCTCTCCAGCCTACCACCGCTTTTTCTCCCTATCGAGATGTGGGCAAAGGTAAGCGCAGATGGGGGGGGGCGGCCTTTTTTCGCCGCGCCTCGGGCGCGGCATGGAGCGAAGAGGATGAATTATGACTCATCCGGCGGGGCGCCACACGGCCCTGCCGATATCTCTCCCCTCGGCGCGGTGCTTGTTTCTCGCCTCGATGCCATGCTCAGGATCGTCGCCGCCGCGGATGACGGGGGAGATGACAACAAGCGGCGCCTGCGCGGGGCCCTGACCCGCGCCGGCGACGAGGCCCGCGACGGAGACCTGGACCGCGGTTGCGCGCGCTACCTGCTCCTGGTCCTGTGCAACGCGGCCTATTGGTTGGGCCGCTGGGGGCTCCCCCCGCCTGCGTGGCATGTCCGCCCGTTGTTCCCCTCCCCGTCGGCGGCGTGGGGCGTGCGCGAGGTCGCGCCCGTCGTGGGCGTTCCTCCGGCCCCTTCGTCCGCCGCGGATAGCCCTGTGGTCCTGGTCGCTGACCGCCATCTGCCGTACGGGGACGCGGCCTGTCCACACTGCGGCGGCGACTGGGCGACGCGGGCCGACATCGAAGGGCCCGCGTCGCGCGTCCACCGATCGTCGCGCGGCGAGTGGATGCACTGCCTCTCGTGTGGGGTCATTGTAGCGCATGAGAGCGGCTTGTTCGCTCCGCCGCCGCGCGCGACCATACTCCGCCGACTGTTGGGCGCCCCCCTGTTGTAAGCCGATAACTTCCGCCACGCGGTGCGATCGCCACGCCGTGCCCCAGCCGCGTCCCCGCCTCGACAGCGCGCGACCACGGGGACACGCGCCTTGACCACACGCTCATCCAGCATGTGACCAACTTATCACAAGACGCGAAAGGATCGATAATCGATGAGCAACTCCATTCACCACGAGGGCCGCATTTCTGTCACCGATCTCGCCGCGCTCCTCGCCACCCCGCCACTCCCGACGCCCGCGCAACGCGCCGCGTTCGCGTCCGTCCTCACCGCCCACGGCGGTTATCGCCTCTCCGACCCGCACATCCAGCGCGCGGCCGCGGAGGCGTGCGGCCAAGAGGGTGCCGACGCGCTCTCTCCCCAGGCGCGGACGCTCGCCGACCTGTCCTGGCGTCTGATGCGGCGGTCCGGGTTCAGGATCGTCGAGGCGGACGGCACGATCGTCTACTACGCCGGCCACGTCGTACGGGCGGCGGCCGAACTCGCCGCCCTGTCCGACGACGATATCATGTCGCTCGTCGTTGGGGCCGTCCCGCGGGTCGGTGAGGCGTCGGATAGCATCGCGCGCGGGGTCGCCGAGCCCATGATCGGGCCGATATCCGCGCCCGAAGCGCCCGCCTCAACGGCGGCGTGCAGCGAGTTGCGCGCGGCGGCGGACACCGCGCTCCGCCTGGCTTTCACGCGCAATCGGCGCGCGAAAATCGTCCTCCTCATCGCCCTCAACGTCAAGCGCGGGCGGGAACCCCAGTTGCTGAATCGCCTGCGTCTCGAGGCGGGCCGTGATGGACGGCCCGTCTTCACCCCGACCGCACCGTCCGCTACCGTGGGGGCGGGCGTGCGCCACGCGGTGCATGCGCTGCGCGTCTCGCCGGCCGCGGCCGCACGCTTATTCTCCGAAGCCCTCCTCGCCCTCGCGGCATGTCCGTCGTTCGTCGAGATGTATCGCTCGCATGCCGGGTGGCCGGAGGACAGGCGTGGCAGCTAATCAGTGTATCCGGCAACGTGTCACCCCCGCCGGCCGCGCCACCATCTCTAGAAAACCAGGACGGCAAAGACGGCCGGCGAACAAATGGCGCGAGTGCCCTGGGTGCTCAGTTTATCTATGGCCATCAGGGTTGATGTCGAACCTTCGGCCAAGCGCCGTCGGATGCCCGCGCGGCGTTTGTCCACGGGCGAGCCTTGCGTGAGCGACAGAGAATGGGATACAACGGAGGGGTAATGGGAGAAAGCGCCGGACGGCGCGACACCGGATGGGAGGGCGCATGACGATCGAATTCGCACGCATCGGCCAGGATCTGGCTGACAGCCTCGCCGCCCTGCTCGCCGGTGGCCCGACGGATGCCAAGGCCCTGGCCTTCGCGGCCGGTAAGCTCGCCATCCGTCGTGTATACGAGACCGCGTGGGGCGCGCGGGCCACGGTCCTGCTGGTGCATACCGGGACCGTCCAGGTCCGGTTGGTCCGTGCCTCGGGCGACCCACTCGGGCCCGATACGGTCGACCTCGACTTCTTCGCCGGGGAGGATGCGCTCCCCGCGACCGTCGGGGCCGACGAGTGGCGTGCGCGTGTCCCCGACGGCGCCCTACCTCTCGTCGATCGTGTCGTCGCGCTGTCCATGACGATCGATCTCCGCTGGCGGATCGCGCACCTGGCCGTCGCTCCCCTGTCCCATTAGGCGTTCGCCGGCCCCGCGCGCCCACGGCGCCTTCGGGGTCGGCGACCTCCACTCGACCGCCTATAGACGTGAACGGCGAGGCGCCCTCCATTACAAAGGAGGGCGCCTCGCCGTTCACGCGTTCACGGTCGCCGGGGGACATCCCGCGGCCGCCAAGGAGGATGAGCTATGCGCGCGATATGCACGGAGCCCTACGTCACGGTTACCATTGACGTCGTCGAACTCCGCCCCCACGACGCCCTGCCGCCCGCGCGTCTGCGCGCCCTTCTCGCTAAATTCGGTGTCATAGCGGTCGCACGGGAAGGAGGTTGTTTCATCGACGTCGACGACATCCCCGCGGCGCGGGAGGCCTTGGCCGGCGAACTCGCGCTCAAGGCTACCTTCCGCCCTCTCGACATCTAGGGGTGGTGGGCCTCCGCGCGTCGTCGGGACCGTCGGGCGCGCTAAGCCACATCGACGGCACGGTATGTCAGGGGAGACACATAGCGCTGAATGCTGAGAGGAGTGTCCACATGTACAGTCCACGCATCCGCGATGAGTTCATTCCCGCCCTCTATCGCCTAGCCAAGGCCCGAGGCGTCCCCATGACGCGCCTCATCAACGACGTGGTCGCCCGGGAGGTGTCATCACCGCGGGCGCGCGAGGAGATTGCGCGGGTGCGGATCCCGCCCAAGCGCTGTTCCGTCGGCCGCAAGGGGGCGGCCGTGTAATCCGCGAACCACCCCGGCAACCCGCGCGCGACCCATCTGCCGACGACATCCACTGATACCCTCGTCGCACGGGATGCCTATGCCGGTGCGGCTCATGATGCGCCAGACAAGCCACGCACGAATAGGAGGATTATCCGCCACGCCGACGGCCCGGACGATCCGTCGGCGCTCGGTTGCGTTCCAACCACTGAAGGGCGAGGCGTCCCCTTTGGGTAGATCCAGAGAACGGACATCCGTATAGGCGTTGTCGCATGTGCGCCAATGCGCGGGCAAGAGAGTATCGTCGTCGGACGGTCTAAAAGGGCGACAGCGCGCTATGCGCGTCCGTGGACATCCGCTCGTATCAACGGCGACAACCTCCGCGCGTTGGTACGCATGTGGGACGGACAAGCACGGGGAGAGCGCATGTGTCTATGTGTCGCGCCCGCGTCCGGTTGCGCAACGCCGACTGCAAGCGGAGAGCGAGAGAGAAGGCAAGCCGAGACCCCATCCATAGAGAGGAGGAGCGATATGGCGCCCGTGAACGATTCCTCGGCCCCGGCGTCGGGAACAGTGAGTAGCCCCGTAGCCGCGGCTATACCCGTCAAGCGCGGTTGCGGGGTCAGGACTCAGGGGGGCGCGTACTGGGAGTACGGCCTGCCCCGCGGCGTCGACCCCGGCGCGTTCATCATCGACGTCCCCCAGCCTCTGTCGCCTGGCTTCCGGCTGGCGGCGCGGGGCGTGCAGGTCGTCAAATACGGCTCCGCCTACCACGTCGTCGATTGGGTTGGGCGCGAGCACTATCACAACCTCGCCGATTTCCTTCAGGAAGTGTTTTTGTTCGGCGTGTCGCGCCGCATCCCCGGCTCCACCGACTTCGAGAAGCTCTCGCCCGCCAGCCGCATCCTGCTGGTGCATGAGCGGGCGATCGTGCGCAACAGCCGGGCCTACGAGCCGTACACCTGTCCGCTCCGGCGCCACGATCCCGTCGTGGCCGGCTGCGCGGGCGTGTGGTGGCGGGACATTGAGGGTGGCGCGCCGATCCCCGCGCCGGGCGACCCCGACCGGGTCCGGCGCGCGATGCCCTCCTTCTCGTACGTCGCCCGCGCGCGCCCGGCGGGGGTCGCCCCCGCGTACGAATCGGGCATCTTCGCCAGCTTCCCAGCGAGCCGCTTCGCCATCGTGCGCAGCCCCAACGGGGCGCATGAGGCGGTCGCCGCGCGCGTGCGCAAGGCGGCCGGCATCCCCGTCGCCGAGGTCGACGCCTAGTACCCTTCGCTGGAAATGGTTCCGCAAGTTCCGTAAGCCGTTGCGAGGAGTCATCACGCACGCTGTAGCGTGCCGAACATGCGGAGAAACTTCCAGCTAGCGGTACTAGTGGCTCCGCGGCCCCGACCCGTTCGTCGCCCGCCTTGGCTGGCCGAGGACCATGGCGGCGGGCGTCCTCCGGTGGCGCTCGCCCCGACCATCGATTTCCATGAACCCGCTCGCTAAAGAAAAGAGGAGAACGCCGTGTCGACACGGATGAAACCGGCCCAACTCGCCTTGCCGCGGATCGCGGTGACCCCGCGCTACGAGGATGCTTTTCCGCTGGAGTTGCTCCCGCCCGACGAGTATCTGCCGAGCGGCCCCGTCGACCGCGCCTTCGTGGCGTCGATCGAGATCGTCCACCGCGTGCTCGAGCCGATCATCGTCCTCGCGGAGCCCGAGGCTCCGGGGCGGGCGGCGTGGCGGAGGCACGCGGTCCCCGCCGGCAAACGCCGCACCAAAGGCGCGCGCGCCGCCGGCCTGGCGCACATCCCCGCGCTGATCTTCCCCCTCGGCTCGCTCAATCCCTCCCAAGTGACGCTGATCGAGAACCGCCACCGGTCCGCGAACCCGTTCGCCGACACGATGGCCGTGGCGGATTGGTCGGACAGCGGGGCGGATGACGACACCATCATGCGCGGGGCGGCGATGACGAAGACTGACCTGGCCGCGCGGCGTCGCCTCGCCGGCTTGCACCCGGCGCTCCTCGACGCGGGTCGACAGGGGAAGATCACTGGGTCGGTGGCCGAGGCGGCCGCTAAACTCGCCCCCGACCGGCAGGAGCGACTCGTCGCCGCCCTCGCGGAGAAGGGCAAGCTCACCGCGGCCGACGTGCGCGGCGCGAGTCAGGCCGACCAGGAGGCAGCCATCCTCTCGCTGCCGGCCGGCCTCTTCGACACGCCCGACGCGCAGGCCGCGTCCTCGTGGCGCGAGGCGGTCGTCGCCCTGCTGCTGCAGGCGCTGCAGATCGTCCCCCCCGACGAGGGGTCGGGCCGCGCCGCCTTGCGCGCCTGCCTCGACGCGATCTCGGGGCCCGCCTCCTAGCGCCCCCGGTTCCCACAGTCGCCTGCCCGCCGCCGTCCGCGCTGCCCGCCGCCGTCCGCGCTGTCCCCGCCATGCGCGGATATGAAGGGTATCCACGCCGCATGTCCCCAGTGGCTGAAAGGAGATCCGTGTGCCCTCCATCCCGCTCGCCGCCGGCCTGCAAGACGCCCGGCGCATCATGTACGTCTACGGGTCCGCCGCCCTGTCCGACGGTGTCTACGAGCGCCGGCCCACGGGGCGGGGCGCCACCTCGGCCGGCCCGCCGGGGCCGTGCAACGCGATCGCGCCCGCCCAGATCTCGCGCTACAGCTCCAAGCACGGTGGCGCGACGCCGGCCGAGCTCCCGGTCAAGGCCGTCCAGGCGATCCTCGCCTGCCTGGCCGGGCTCGTCGAGTCGGTGTCGTGCAGCCCCACCGGCCGCATGGCGCGTGTATCGGTGCGCAGCTCGTCCCGTTCGCGCGTGTACGACCTCTCCGCGCACGATCGCGCGCCCGACACACTGGTCTTCGGCGGCTTCGCCGACGGCAAGCCGACCTACCAGGCGTTTGTCGCCGGCCTCGTCCTCCTGTGGTGCCAGGGGCAGCTCGGCGCGCGGGGCTCGGCTCCGCACGACGAGGTATGCGAATAGTGGGCCGCCCTCCTCGCCGCGGCCGAGACCCTCGACCCGCCAGACCCCGCGACCGGCGCGTGGTCGGCGGCGTGCGTCAAGGCGCTCTGTCGACGCGCGCCGGTGGAGCCGGCCTTCAATGGGGCAATCCTGGGCCTGGCCGACGCGCTGTGCGTCGCGCTGCGCTACGCGGGCGCGCGGGCGGGGGCCGAGCGGTCCCTCCTCGTCGCGCCCGCTCCCGACTTCGACGCGTCCGAGGGCTATGACGTCCCGTTCGCGCCGGCCGCCTTCCTCGCCGCGCGGCCGACGCCGGTCGCTCACGCGCCGGCCACCCCCCCGATCGCGGCGCCCGCGCCGGGCGTGTCCAGGGGCGCGGGCGCCGCGGTGGTCAGGTCAGGCACCGGCGCGCCCGCGCTGGTGGAGACGGCCGCGGTGGCGATGATCGACCGGGCGTTGCGCGGCATCGGCGACATCCTTGTCTTCGGCGAGCCGGGCGGTGGGAAGACGTCGATTCTCGAGCATCTGGGCCTCACGTATTACGATGGAGTCGAGAAGGTCGAGAATAGCTCCTCCCTCCACGCCGAGGACCTCTACGGCTACCCAATCCGCACCGAGGCCGGCACGGCCTGGGAGCCCGGGCCGCTCCATCGCCTCTGCGCGCGGGTCGAGGCGGGCCAACGCATCCTGCTCATCCTCGACGAGTTGCCGCGCGCCCACCCATCGATGGCTGATGAGTCGATGAAGATCATGAACAGGGTCTCGGCCGCGACGGTGCGTGGGCACGGGCTCGCTATCCCGACGCAGCCGGGGCCGTACATGATCGTGCGCGTCGCCGGCGCCCGGCGGACCTATGTCATCCCTGACGGCATGGTCCGCGTCGCGGCGACCGCCAACCTGGGCGAGAGCTACCGCGGCATGGACATGTCGGACAAGGCGCAGCTCGACCGCCTGACGTGGAACCTGGAACTGCCGCCCCTCACTGACGACGAGGTGCGCGCGATCCTCGCGCACCACACCGGTCTGGCGCCCGCGCACGGGCTCTTCGCGGCGATGCTGGCCGTGCGCCGCGAGGTCAAGGCGATCAACGCGAGCGCGCTGCTGCGGACGACGGTCACGCTGCGCACCCTCGTGTCCTGGGCGCGCAATGTCGCCCTCTTCTGTGGTCCCGGCGCCCCCGCGGCGACCGTCAAGCGCGAGTTCGTGGAGGTCGCCCGGCACACCTGGGTGCGCAAGGTGGCGCCACTGGAGGGCGACGGTACCGACCCGGTCGTGGTCGGCAAGATCCTGAATCAGATCGAGCGGCACGCCCCCGTGTGCCCGCTTTAGAGAGAAAAGTGAAGGAGGGCGGCATGACAATCGGGATGGCGTTGACCACCGCCGGCGCCCGCAACCGCTCGCGCTTGAATTGGTGGGAGTGGAGCCGTGCGCAAGCCGGCCTCGAGCGCCACGTCCGCATGCTCATCGGCGCGCGCCCCTACGAGGCGCGCTTCGCGCCCGGCGGCGGTTCGTACATGAGCTTCACGCGCCGGATTATCGTGGCCGACCCGGCAATGGCCGACCGCTTGTGCGCGGAGGCGCGGCGGCTGCCAGCGCCATGGGGGCGCGGGCGGCTGCGCTCGGGCGTCGCGCTGCAGAAGCGCTGCACGCTGGCCGCGATCGAGCACGAGTGTGGCCATGTGCTCTTCACGGAGGAGCCGCCCGGCATGGGGGCGACCCTGCACCACCTGTGGAACAGCCTGGAGGACCGGCGCGAAGAGGGTCTGATGGCAGAGTACTACCCGCCGGCGCGGCGCAACTTCGACGCGCTGGGCCATCTCCTGTGGCTGGGTGGCATGGGTGGAGATAGCCGCGAGGCGCGACTGCTCGCCGCGTGCCTCTACCACCGCTGGGACGCGCGCCGTGCGCCGCGGGCGCCCGGTCGACTGGTCTTGCCGGGCGACGAGATGCGGCTGTGGGAGGGGCGGGTGCGGTCGCTGGTCGAGGAGGCGTGGGTCTCGGCGACCTCGCACATCGTCGCGGACATCGCGCGTCGCATCCTCGAGATCCTCGGCGTCGACCCCGCCAGCGACCCCGCGACGCTGCCCGGTCTCATCCCGTGGGTGGCCGTCATCCCGCTCGGAGCGCCGGAGGGCGCACGTTCGGGCGACGACCCTCCCCTCGCGCCGGGGCCTCCCCCGCCCCCCGACGGCGGCCCCGTTCCCGGCGTGTCGGGCGGCGATGACGACGGGCTGGAGGGCGACCCTTTCTCCGGGGACCGGTCGACCGAGGATTGCGCGGCCGACGCCGACCCCAGGGGGGGACGCGGCTGGATGCGGCCCTTTCGTGAGGTGGAGGCGCGCGTACGGGGACAGACGGACCGCATCGCGCGCGAGTTGCGCGTCCGAGCGCCGGACACGGCGCCGTATCCCGACGGGCGGCGCGGCCGCTACGACGCGCGCTCCGACGTGCGCTCGGACGGCGAGCGGCCGTTCCTACGCCCCGCCGACGACAGCGACGCGCCCGACGGGATCGAGGTCCTGATCTATATCGACGGCACGGGTTCCATGGGCGGGCACCCGCACGGCCTGGCCCCGGACGGGGGACCCGCCGCGCCGCGCTCGTTCGAGTCGGGGCGCATGGCCCATGTGCGGCCGGCCGTGCTTGCGCTGCGCAATGCCTGTGCGCGCGCAGGCATCCCGTGCGCGATCGCGCTGGTGGCGAACGGGATCGCGCCGAGCCCGGTCGACACGCTGCCGCGGTACGCGAGCCCACCGGTCCACTGGATCCAGACGTTCGAGACCGACCCGTGGGCCGACGGGCCGCGCGCGCTGATCTGCGGGCTCTCCGGCCGCGCGCGCTACGAGGCGGTCGTGGCGGGGTTGGCCGAGGCGCGCCGTGTCTTCGCCCGGCGGCGCGGGGGACGACCGCTGCTCCTCTACCTCCACGACGGGCAGCCCAACGACGGCGAGGTCGCCTGCAAGGCGGCGGTCGAACAGGCGCGCCGCGCCGGCATCATCACCGTCGGGGTTTACCTGGGCGACCAAGAGGACCTGCCCGCCCTCCAGGCCATCTTCGGCCGGGATTGGACGATCGGGGCCGACGACTTGGCGGCGCTCGCGCCGCAACTCGGGCGCGTTCTCAAAAGGTTCCGCGTGGGCGGCTAGTCCCGGTGGTGGCCGGGTGGAAAAGGGCCACGATAGTCGATCGCGCGCGGCGTTCGCGCCGCTGCGTGCAGATGCCGCTGCTCCTGCCGCTGGCGACGAGTCCCCGGGGCGCCCAGGAGATCCCCGGCGGCGATGCCCCGCTGGCCCGCGTCGCCGCGTCGCGACGGGGGGCGTCGGGAGCGAGTCGGCGCCGGCTCGCTCCCGTCGCGCGCGAGGCCTGCCGGGTAGATGCCGCCGGCCATGCCAGCGGGGAAGAGACACGCACATGGGTACGACATTGACATAAATGTTGACGTCGACGTTGACAGGGGCAGACGCGCGGCGCCGGTACCGCGGCGGTGCGGGTTCCTCGGGCGCGGTGGATGCGGGCGACGGAGCCGGTCGAGCCAGCGGCGACGGCGTCGTCAGCGGAGCGCGGTGGTGTCGGTGGCGCGGGTCTCGTTCGCCGACCTGCCCGAGGTGGCGGGCGCGTCCTACGCCATAGAGGACGATGCCTATCTCCACCCGTCGGCGTCTGACGCCGAGCGACCGAGCGTGTTGAGCCGCACCGCATTCGGGGCGTGACGCGTCCCGATCCAGGCCGTGACGCTGGCCCACGGGACGCCCAGACGTACGGGGGAAGGGAGAGGATGCCGTGTTCTTTATGAACGAGTGGGATATAGAGGAGGCCGTTGCCCGCAACCGGGCGTATCCCGTCCTTGGGCCGGCTAGCCACACACTGGAGGCGTTTAAGGACGAGATCAACCGCTGCTCGGATGGATGGCCCTACTGGTCCGCGGCCACGCGCGCGGCCCGCAAGCTCATGGAACTGATCGAAGGCAACCACGCCCTATGGTACGGGACGGCGGCGGAAGACGTCCCCACGGCCGCGCAACTCAAGGCCGCCTATAGCCCGATCAGGGCGTTCTGTACGCGACACAACGTCCGCTTCGATCGCTTCGAGGGCGAGGTGGTCGTCGGCCCCGTCGCGGGGACGCGTCCCCTGACGCGTCCCCCCGCAGGCAGTCGGGCGGACCGGTCCGGCCTTCCCCCGTCAGACGTCGCTGTTCTGAGACACCGGGGCGGGCGCCGACCCGCGGCTAAAGATGAGCGGAGTTTCCTCGGAGGTTTCGATGACGTGGGTGCGGAATAGGGTGGGGCAGGACGGCGAAGGCGTCGCGTCGGCGGCGAGCTCGACACCGACGCGGCGTGACGCCCGACGCCACATCCCGGCCGTCGCGCGCTATATCGACCGCGACGCGATGCGGAGAGCATATTCCTCGCCTGCACAGGCGACTGATGGGCCAAGCGCGCGGCCGACGGCGAGTGCATCTGGTCGGTGGACGAGTTCGCACCCTCGCTGTGAACTGGACGCGGGCGTGGGCCGTGCGGGACGCGACGCGCGCGTTGTGAGCCGCACTCTCCGATCCGGCGGCGCTGGGTGTGGCCCTCAACGCGCTCACGCGGACCCTCGGAGTCGACGCTCGCCGCGCGGTGGACCCGTGAGGGGGGGCGCTCGGGAGTGGCGCGCGGTGGGGGGATGCCGATCCGCACATCCGCGCGCCGGCGAGTCAACAATCGGCGAAACGGGGAGGGGGTGCGCCATGCCGATACGAGGAGGGATGCGCGTCAGGTCGCCGCGCGCGGCGGCGGGGGCAGCCCACGTCCTGCTCCGCGAGCTGGCCCCGGTCGAGGCCCTCGCCCGCCTGGACCCGTCCGCAGCCCGCGCGGTCGCCGCGACGGGCGCCGCGGATGGCCCGGCCCCGGCGCCCGCCGGGAAGCGCTGGCGCGGGCCGTGGTGGTGTGCCTGACAGCGGGGAGGTGGATCCCGGTCTGCTCGACCGCCGCCCTCGCCACGATGGACCGGGCCGCGACCACCCGCGGCGAAGAACCACTCTATGCCCCGGCCGTCCCGGCCCGCTGCCCAGGCTGGAGTTGGTGGGACGCGCGCGGCTCCGTCGTGGTCGATCTCCTGCTGCAGGCCGCGGGGGACCACGGCCGCGCCGGGTTCGACACCGTGCCCGGCGCGGCCGCGGAAGCGGGGGCCCGGCGCGGGTGCTCACCGCTCTCGTCCCGGCCGTCGCGCGCGACCGCGCAGGTGCGTTTGCCCAGGCGGCCGGGGCGGCCGCCGACGCACCCGCGCTGGCGGCTTTCGCCATCGGGTGGACCGGCAATTTCTATCTGGACGTCACCGTCGACGCGTGGGAGGACTACGTCGTCACCGAGCTTGCCTGGTTGCCGTTCGTGCTGGTCGACCTGGCGGCCCACTGGCACGCCGCCGCGCGCCGGCCCCGGCTCACCGCCGCCACCGCGTTGGCGCGGCCGACGGCGTGGCCCGGCTTCCTACGCGCCTACGCGGCGACGGTCGATTGGTGTTTCGGCCCTGGGGCAAGCCCGCTCTAACGGGGCAGGGAAGAGGGAGGAGACGATAATGGCGCACGTGACACTGGACCTGCCGGCGGCCCGTCGGGTCGCCGGGCGGCGCGGCGAGCTCGACGTGGCGGTCGCCCGCGTCCGCGACGCGGCGGCGGCGCTAGCGGGGGCAGCCACCGCCGTCCTTGCGCTGCGCGGCGAGTTCGCCGTGCTCGACGGAGTGCTCGGCTCGTCGAGCGGGGACGCGATCGACGCCGACCACGAGGTGTACTGGCTGACGCACATGGCCGAGGACGCGTCCACGGTCGCAGCCGAGTACGCGGACCGGCTGCCGTTCCTCGCCCTGCTCGCGGCGGGGCGTCCCGTTTGGTTCGCGGGCGACCTGCGGCGGGAGGCTGTGGCGGCGGCGGCGGATCTCATCGCGCGCGAGGGCGATCTACGTGCCGCCGCCGCGACACTAGCCGAGGAGACGCCGGACTGGTTCCGGCTCAAGCTAGCCAGGGGCGGCTGGGCGCTCACCCCCGTCGCCCGTGACGAGCGCGCGGCCGCGCGGCTACGCGCCTACGTCCACTCGGTCTTGCTAGCCGAGGATCGGCGGTCACCAGGAGACTGGACCCCGGGGCGCGCCGCCCGTGCCGCCCGGATCGTGCTCGCCCTCGTCGCCGCCGCGACGGACGCGGCGGCGGGGGTATGAGGTTGGGTGACGGGGCGTCCCATTCGGGGCGTCCCGAACAGGAGAGGAGGAGGACGTGCATGCGACACCGATCCTGTTGACGTTCATCGCGGCGCTCCGCGTCGGCAATCTGCTTGCCGCGTTGGCCCCGCCCGGTGGGAATAGTCCGCGCGACGGCCGGCGCCAGAGGCGGCCAACGCGTCCCCGGAGACCTCGACGCCCCTATCCCACGCCGGTTTTTGTTGCGGCGGCGCGTGCGGTCGAGCGCGAGGCCTACCGCCCCAAGCGCCGCCTCCTCCTGGAGCGGCGTCCCGATGTGCGCCTGCGCGTCGTGCGCGACGAGGCCGAGGTGGCGCACCTCCTGATGGAGGGGCTCGTCCCCGACGAACCGCCGCCGCGGCCCCGACGCGGCGGGTGGAAGCTTTACTATAGTGAGGAGGTCGGGGCCTATGACGACCTCGCCCACACCTGGGCGCACGAACGGCGCAGCTTCCCCACCGACGCGCGCGCCCTCTTCCCAGGTGACGGGCTCATCCACACGAACCTCGGGGTCGCCGCGATGCGTGACCGCGCCCGCAGGTCCCTCGTGCATCCACGTCTGCTCGCGCCCGACCCGATCCCCTCGCCCTACGCGGCGGGCGTGTAGCGCCGGACCACGCATCTGCCCCGGCGCACGAGATAGTGCGGACAGACAACCCACCGTGAACTCTCCTGGAGGTTTCTATTCTATAGCACGGTGGACGCCGCTAACGGTACTTTGTTGAATCTGGAAAAGCCCGCTCCGATCAGCGCAGAAAGGCGGCTTTTGGCGTCCAAAACAGTGCCCTGGACCGCCTTCTGGCCGCCCGTTTCGAGCTGGCTTGGTGCTATTCAGCCCGTCACGACCGGAATCAACAAAGTACCGCTAACGGTACTTTGTTGAAGGCGGACAAGCATTCTGGAATCAGTGCCGAAAGCAGCGTTTGACGCCGGTGAAGGCGCGTCGGCCCTCCTGCTGACCGGCAGTTTCGAGCCGGTTTGGCCTCTCGTCCTAGAACCTCCGCCGGGATCAACAAAGTACCGTTAGCGGTACTTTGTTGATTCCGGTCGTGACGGGCTGAATGGCACCAAGCCAGCTCGAAACGGGCGGCTAGAAGGCGGTCCAGGGCACTATTTTGGACGCCAAAAGCCGCCTTTCTGCGCTGATCGGAGCGGGCTTTTCCAGATTCAACAAAGTACCGACTAGGCCGCCAACCGATCGTAGAGGGTGTGGGCGATTG
>JAABUO010006351.1_pt1 | contig 13622 bp, 19 predicted proteins | sample 5559291 | NCBI WGS metagenome assembly JAABUO01 (sample SAMN10711878, study PRJNA513372) | rock metagenome | isolation source: Antarctica rocks | place: Antarctica: Victoria Land, Finger Mt sud | reverse complement strand
GGGCCAGGGTTTTTGTTCTCCCTCCTTGAAGTCCGATCCTTCACCCTGTCTGTCATGTTTCTGACCCCATTCTTCACCTTCTTCAGGCCCTTCTTCAGGCCAGACCCCTGCTTCTCAAGCTTGGGCTGTGGCTGGGGTGCAGCCTCCTGTAGCATCATCAACAAGTTTTTGGTTGAACCCTTTGCCATCAAGAGCACATTAGGTGCAAAAATAGTCTGACCATGTCAGAGAAGCTTTGCAGAGGAACAAGTGTAACAACGTAGGCCCTTGATGTTGTAGCTCAGATGTGCATGACAGCAGGAATGCGCAGGAATGAGTTGATACATGCCAGCCTGCGGAGCATCACAATCTGGAAGCTTGTCCCTTCCACGCATAATTAAATGTCAAGCAACATATAGCACCACTGTGGCATGCTATCACAAGCTGGGCTATATGTGCTGCTGTGTATTTATAGCAGTTGACAACAAGGAAATGCAACAGGATCTAAATGATCCTGAGTGCTACTGCACTGAGATTTCATGTCCCACAAACACACTCACCTGTGACTCTCCAGTCAAGGACTCCTGTCCAGCAGTTGTGATGCCAGGCTCCTGGGACAACACCCCAGGGGCTTTACCAAGGGGGTAGGATGAGGGGGCCCTGCGTGCTGGAATGAGGCCCTCTGAGGGGTCTGAGGGCCTGATGTCCATCTCTGGGTAGCCTTGGCGGTTGGCCGACCAGAAGTCTTGGCAGCACCAGGTCCACTGCTACCAGGGCGCAGCTTGGGGTGGCTGGTGAACTGGACGGGCCTGGGGGACCTGACTCCACCACCTGTACACATGCTGCTCCGTCAGCATGAACGGCACAAGAGAAGTCTACAATACATGCATGCCCTGCAGAACATTTGCCCACAAACGTAGCAATGCAAGTTGGGACTCACATTGGGAAGAATGGCTGACGCCCCGCAGGCAACACAACAGTGTAGTTGAGCATGAGTTTGCTAGACTGCAAAGAGTACAGCTGACAACCATTTGTACATCTGGCCTGAGCTGTCTGCCAAAAGACATGAGCACGCCGAACAGGATAGTCTTCAAAGGTGATCAATCTTTGTGACAACGACACATAATGAGGCAAAATTGCAGGTGAAAGCGAGGATGAAGAGGCGTACTGATGACATTGGCGTTGTTGGTGGGACTTGCAGGCACACCACCACTGGCACCTCCAGGAGCAAAGGGAGGGGCCCCTCCCGGGGTCAGGGCTGCAGCCCTGGGGTTGGCAGGGTCAGCACTCAAAGCAGACCCCAAGGGAGTGACTGCAGCAGCAGGGCCTCTGCCTGCAGCTGAGTCATGAGGGTGGGCAATCTTCTGGTTGAAGACACCTTTGGCATGCGCCTGCAAGACAGAGCAGGTGCTGAGGTTGCCGTGATATCAGTGCAACGGCCTAAATCTACAGATGCGCAATTCGAAAGGTGACAGAGGCCAGGTTTCGATAGCTGCCTTGGTGGCTTAGTTTTGAGCTGCAATTCAGTGCTTCAATTGGTCATGCTCATCAAAAGTGTCAGGCTATGTGGACAGGGAAAGCTATAAGCTGGTATGTTGCTTGACAGGCACGTCCAACAAATGCATTAATCCTTTGACAAGTGCTGCGTGTTGATTGTAGTTTGTGGCTGTGTTTCAAGAAGAAAGCCGCTAACCTGCTCGTAGATGACGGCCAGGCCAGAGGAATGGCAGGGACGCGCAGAGGACACAGCAGGTGAAACACCAACGCCCTTGGGTCCTTGGCCATGAGAGCTGAGAGGCCAAAAGCCGCGGAGAAGGGACACGACAGCAGTATTGCCCACTGTGGCCAGCCTTGTGGTGCCAGAGGCTGCACCACCACAAAACCAACATTGATGAAGTTCATGTTTGGCTTGCTGCTGTAAGACTGACTTGCTGAGCTCAGGCACATTCACACACTACAGTACTGACAACGCATGTGAAAGGTGCAAGTTTGGCTGTAACTTTAGACAGCAAAAGGCAACAACATGGATAGAGTTCAGTACCTGGCACATCCTCATCTGAGGACCCATCATCTTCACTGCTCTGCTCATCAACCAGGTCAGCCTCATCAGCCCAATATTTTGGACAATCCAGCAAGCACCACGGAATGGCTTCGTCTTCCAAATGTACAGTACCCGGGAGATATGCCATCTGGCAGAGGAGGAGCATCAAGTCCGTCAGGAACAGTCCAAGATATAGATTAGGGGATGCAGGATTGGCAATGATTGGCCATGTCTTCATCCACTTCAGCATGTAGATGCATGGTATTCTGTGCAGTACAGCCTGCCGATACAGTGGCAGCCCAGACCCCAAGAAGGCTGCCACAAGCCCTGCACACAAGCAATGAGCAGCAGTGAATGACAGAAACGTCTCAACCAAGTCGCAACCTTTGCACCCCTGACCATCTCCAGAACCAGTGCAGTACTGTGCAATACAATATGTCCAAGAGTGACAAGCAGGACACAGCTCTCACAAGTGGCCAGGGAGAAGACAGGCAGGCGGGCCAATGCTGCCGGGAGCTTCGACTGCCCGGGAAACAGGATCCTCCATACTGAACGGGAGTTGTCCACTGTGTGTGCTGAGTTGGACAATATAACTCCTCCGGCAATTTCGAAAGCGAGATAAAACGTCGTTAGGACCCTGCATATATAGCAGCAGTGCAGAAGTAAGTTGTGAGCAAACCTGTGGCAACTACGAAGGGAACCAAGCGCAGAGACACTGACGTGCCCACGTGCTGCAGCTCGTGTTGAGCAGACGAGTGTCACCTACCACTCATGGTCGCGCTTAAACCGCCCAAATCGGCTGGTCGGGCGCGGTAGCGCCATGTTATTCTGCCGGCCGCTTGCAGTTTATGCGACCTACTGACAACTCAGGGTCAACTATACTCTTTGACAAGCCACAGCGCGACGCGCTTCTGGCAACCTAACCCTAACCCTAACGAGCTTTTGGCAGAAAATATTAGCAGAACATGTTCTGGCAGAACTGCCAAGTCGACAGTTTTTGCCACCAAAGAGTGCTCACAGATGAGGCATGAGTAAAAGCCTTCTTAACCAGCCTGTTGAAGGGTAACTCGCTGAGCCTGCTAACATACTTGAGTAGCATTTTTTGCCAATATAATGCAATGGGACTCTTCCTAATCCACATAAAACAACGCCATCCACTTTGCCAATGTCATGTCTGAAAGGGTGTAGAGTTCGCTGAAGCGGCTCAAGTAGAGCCGGTAACTTCAAGTGGTGAAAAGTAGACGGCATTGAGGCTGATGCTTTTTGCTGGGTGCTTTGCCTCGTTCGAGCAGCCTGCCTTTGTACACAAAGGTGTTCAGCCATGCAAATCATGTGACGCACCTGTAATTTAAGAGAGTCATGGCCACATGCCATCAACCTTTTCAGAGTATTGCAGAGGCTGGAAATGTTGAATTCACAAACGGGGCATTTTTGCATGCACAGCTTTGCGTTTGCTAGACTGGTAAAGCATGTTATGACAAGAGCAGAGCCTCTGTCTGCCTTTGACATTGAAAATGAGCAGTTTCATATTCCGGTAATGTCAACTTTGCCTTGTTTGGCTCAGTTGGGTGTCACAGTGAGACTTTGGGTATTGGTGAGTGCATGAACAGCTGCTCACAAAGGTGCAGCGCTCCATGCATATGCGCAAGGGCGACACACACCCAGCATGCAAGGTCCACAGGCTCAGCAAGCAAATGTCAACCTGGCAGGCAGCTGCAACATGGGATCTCTGGCAGGCAGCTTCATACAGCTTCCTAGCGCATTGCTGAGTGCTTTCGTCATGTCAGTCAGCTATTCACAGCTACCTCACCCATTGCTCCTGAAATGCTAGCCCCTCTCCCATCAGACCCCCCTTACTCAGCAGTCACGCTGGCTGAGGTTGTCACAGCCATTAAACGCCACGAGAAACAAACCCCCAGGGGTCTGTAACAAATTGCCAGAGATGCTGAAATATGGGGTTGACTCTGTGCATTCTGCGCTGCACAGAGTCATCCTTGGCATATAGCGCACTGTCCAGGACTTCAAGCAGGACATCCTGCTACCCAGTCCTAAGAGGGGAGATGCTTCTCTGTGCAGCAAGTATCACACCATTGCCCTGCAGAGCATGACTGGGAAACCTATGCCAGCGTGCTGAGTGCATGAGCAGTGGCTGGCAGACAAGTTCCTTGACAAGCAATGTGGCTTCAGACCAAGCAGGAGCACTGTTGACGCCCTGTTCAGCCTGCGCCTTCTGTGCAATGAGGCTTGGGACAAAGTCCAGACTCTCCACTTTGTATGCTGGACCTGGCCAAAGCCTTTGACTCAGTGGACAGGGAGATGGCCTCGCAGATCTTGCTCAGTAGGGGTGCTCCCCCAAAGCTTGTCGCTCTCATCAGGGACCTCCACAAGTGTCATTCAGCAGTCATCCGCAGCGAGGTTGACTCTGCCCCAGTTGGCACAAGTGTTGGATTCAAGCAAAAAATGTGCTTGCTCCACTCTTATGCAATGTCTGTTTTTGACTCAGGATGTCATTTGCCAGCTACAGCTGCAACAGCTTGGCGTCACCATCTGCTACAAGATAAACAGCCAACTCGTGCATTGCAAGAACTTCACAGAGGAGGTGCTGATGTGGATTCTGGTGTATGCTGATGATATTTCCTTGGCATGTGACACCGCTCAGAAGCTCAGGGAAGCTGTCATCACCATGGATGCCACATGTCTGCGTTCGGGACTTACAATCAGTACAAAGAAGACCAAAGTGCTGATTGTTGGAAGAATGCTGCAGCTCAAGCTGCAGATTCAGTCATCACGCTACGTGGGGACCAACCAGAAGTGGTGTCCCACTATAAGTACTTGGGCAGTGTTTTCACCTCTGACTGCACCTCAGACGCTGAGACCTTACACGGCGTAGCTGCTGCAAATAGTGTCTTCCAGCAACTCAGACGGGCCAACATCTGGTCCTCTAGGGCTTTGACCTTGTATGTTAAAACGGAATTCCTTTCAATGCATTCTCATGTAAGTGCTGCTATTCTCTGAAGAAAATTGGCTGTTGTGAAACAACACATTAATGAACTGCCTGCGACACATCTGTGGCATATCCTTGCGTGATCATGTGCCAAATATTGTCATACTGAATAGGTGCAACACCCTATCTGTGGAGTCTCAGCTGCAAGGCAAAAGACTCAGGTGGCTTAGGTCATGTTTTCCGGATGCCTAGTGATAGCTTGCCTGACAAAAGCTTTTGTTTGCTGAAGTCAAGGGGCTTCGCCCACCTGGCCGCCCTAGGTCTAGTTTCAATGATGTTGCATTGCGCTAATGTCAAAAGTGTCAAATTGGTAGGCCTTAAGGCTGCTTACAGGGATGCACAAGATAAGCTGCTCTGGGGAGACAAGACTTGTCCTGCATGTACCTAGCTCATCATGAGCTGGAAAGCGTGTTAATGATTGCTATCATCATTATTGTTATTATGAACAGACATTGGCTGAGCACATGCTTGCACCTCATGTGTATGTTGCAGGGTACTCAGCTTCAAGCTTGATTACTCAAGTAGACAACAGGCTGACAATGTTGGCTGACCTGCAGCTTGATTTAGCTCAGAAGCATCAGCCACACATGACATTGGATGTGCGCTGGCATCAAATGCTCTTCCCAGACCAGATCATGATGATTTCGACATTGCGCGGTTCCAAAAACGTTTATGACCATCAGAAGGAGAGGAGCTTGAAGACCCTGTGCGTAAGCTGGTTGATGCCAGCTGATCATGATGCTGGGACTGCCCACTTCATGTCACCCTGTTGATCCATAGCCTTAAAATGTCCTATGTTGCAATGACTGTGGTGAAACTGTTATGGGATCAAAGTCTGATTGCAAAGCAGAGCTTGAGCAGGCTGCACTGTTGCCACTTATTGAGCAACTTCAGCACTTGAAATCACACAAGAACTTCAGTCGAGTTCCTGATATGAACATCTTGGTAGACTTGGCATAACTGTTCATTGGCACTGTTCCCAATGTGAGTTGATTCAGCTCTGTTATATGCACAAAAAGCAGATTTGATCAGCCGTGATGGCTGGCCTTGGGTGACTCAGCATCGCTTCGAACATGCATGCTGCTGTGTGCATGCATACTGCAAGAGCATTAACGCTGGCACCATGTTTCAACGTGCAGATGAGGTCGGACAGCTTCAGAAGGGTGGACAGTGTGACTTCTGTGTCAATGTTGCTTTTTCAAGACTGGAAAGATTTTCTGCATAATGATGACCACTCATCAGTCTTGCTGTGGAGGCACAACGTTCACATAGCATTATACAGACAAAACGTTTCAGAAAGCTGACTATATAAGTAACAGCTCCAGGAGATGCCTTATCTCTTTCACACATCCTGTGTGCCAGTGAAAACTATCTCATGATTTCGGAAGAAGCAGGGAGGGTTGGAGGATGCCCCTTCTTGGACCAAGCATCAGAACAGCTACCCTGCAGGACACATCCAATGTCACAGCTTCTCATGCAAGACACACCCTGGGAAGCAGTGCACAATCAGTGACACCAGAGAAGGGATGAGTGCTGGACATACAGGAATGGCCAGAAGAGCAGGACGACTTAATGTTGATGGGCTATATCAATAACGCTGCTGGGCTGCGTTCATGGTCATGATGGTGTGCACACAGGTGGGCAGCAAGCACGTGGTCAGATCTGACATGTGTCCTAGATCCATGCAAGTCACACCTCCCAAATCACTGGTGAGCTGCACAGTAAAAGCTTACCTCTCCTTGGCTGAAGGTCCTCCTGATCTTGTCCCTGAGAGTGGTCTTGTTGGCCTGCTCCACTACCGTGTCAGTACCACCCCTGACATCAGCAGGCATTTGGTCCTGGGGGTTGCGGTTCTGCCTTCCCCGCCTGGTAGTGCGTGCCTTGAACCTCTCATGAACCACCAACAGCTTGCTCTTGGCCCTCTGAAGGGGGGTCATGCCAGTCGACCCCTGCCTGTTGATCTTGGCCGTCTTCTTGGCTGCACTCGCCTACAAGCAAAGCAGGATTGATAGCTCAGAAGCTCATGACTTACATTGGCAACTTCTTTGTGCAAGTCAATACTGCCGCACCGGTGTCAAACAGAATTGTATGACTGTAAAAGTGCCACAACACAGGATTGATAGAAGTGTATAACACACAACTGCGCGTACGTGCATTGATCTACTTTGTTGCACATCCAGTCCATGCGCACACTGCAAGGTAGAGGCACAGTGCAATCAAACCTCAGGTTGCTGAGACTTGGCCTGCTAAACATGGAAGTAGTTTGTATAACACTAAGCAATGTGTACCATCACCTTGTGACGTAGTCAGGTGTATGCTGCACATGGCCTGTCAACCCAGCCAAAGCTGATAATTCACTCTTACCTCAGTGTTGCTGGCTAGGGGCTGCTTCCCAGCAGCTTCACTTGTGGTAGACTGCTTTGCGGAGGAGCTAGCAGACTTGAAGGCGGTCCTGACAGCAGGAATGTACTCCCGAGGCTGCTCTGGAGACCTGATGCCCACCTCTGTAGTAGACTGACCAGCTGCCCTCCCATGAGTCTGGATGTCCACTTCATTGGTAGGCTCAACAGCTGCCTTGTCAGCAAGCCTAGCGTGGAACCCATGAGCAGCCTTGGCAGGCTTGGTAGCAGTCTTGCCGGCGGGGGTAGAAGATCTGGTGTCTTCTGCTGAGGTAGACTTGGCAAGGTTGGTGTCTTCTACTGAGGTAGACTTGGTGAGCTTGGTGTCTTCTGCTGAGGTAGAGTTGGCGAGCTTGACATCTTCTGCTGAGGTAGACTTGGTGAGCTTGGTGTCTTCTGCTGAGGTAGACTTGGCGAGCTTGGCATCTTCTGCTGAGGTAGACTTGGCAGGCAGGATGGCAGCAGGAGAGGAGGCACCAGGGGCCAGCTTGGGTGTGCTGGTGTAAACGACTGACTTCACTGGCTTAGTGCGACCGCCAGCACCATCACCTGCACAAATGATACAAGGTAGGCAACATTTTACATGGTCATCACTGGAGCATTTGTAACAGACAAAACAGGAATTGACTACAGAGGTTGTGCAGAGGAAGCAAAAAGAAAGGTACAGCAGACGTCAGCCGCGCCGCAAAGAACGCAGGATGACGACATGATATCATGTTGAGACATTGACACCGACACACAGACATGATGAGAGACAAACAAATCAGCTGGCAGACTGACAATGAGATCTAATAGTCACAATGAAAGGCTTACCAATGGCTGCTCCTGCAACTGCTGGATGCGCAGTGCGAGCGCTGGGGATGACCGAAGGGCCAGTTGTAGCAGATGTCAAGATAGGAGTGGAAGCTGCGCCAGGAACCGGCTCTGCCTTGGTTGGCACAACAGGGGACCCAGGTCCAGGAGGGGGCACAGAGATAGAAGCGGCCCCAGCAGCCTGAAGGGTACCCCCAATGGGAGGACCAGGAGCCTCTGCACCGATGGCAACACCAGTGGGGGTGTTTGCAGCAGTCTTGGGGCTAGTGGGAGCCATCCCAGGGGTAGCAGGGGCAGTCCCTAAAATGGGTGTATCAATGGAAGCAGTCTCAGGGGTGGCAGCGAGACCCCCAGGGACAGGTGCAGCAGCCTCAGGAGCGGATCGTGAGGGTGCATGAGTGATAACAGGTTCTGTGTGAGGTGGCGCAGCAGAGTGGGTGGTGCCTGAAGATGATGCCGGGTCAACACCAAACGACGCCATGTTCTTGTCAAACAAACCCTTTGAGTATGCCTGCAGAGCACGTTCATTGTCAGCGCTCATACAGCAGATCACTTAACACCTTGCAGGTGGGGATGCACATGTGACTGCAAACTTGTCAGAAAGCAACGTAAACACATGCCTCCAGCATACAAGATCTTACTGCAAAGTATTGCCTGCTGCATAACAGGGGAAACTGTGCCAAATGCTGCCTGTAATGATGCAACTTAACAGTACATGCAAGACACAGGTAATGCCATACCTGAGAGTACAAAGACGACCAGTGTGACACAGTAGGCACCACAGGCACAACATCACCATCATCATCCTCAGTCATGTCACTCTCTGATACTGGACCCTGCCCAAAAGAACTGAGTGCCCACGTCTTCCACACAACATGCTCTGCACCAAAATTGATATGTCAAGGACAGGTCAAAGTGGACCATTTTCCTGCTGACAGCAGTGTAGAGTAGATGTGTGCTGCGTGCATGCACAGACACCATCCTTGCCAAACTGTAATTACAGTGATGAATGACTGTGCGCCATCTCAATGTTGTGGATGCAGTTGACGGCATGTTGGGCACAATTTGCAGCCGCTTTGAAACATTTAGTACATCTGATGTCTACTCCTTGCATTGGTACCTGAAGCAGCCTTGGAGGAGAGAGCAGTGCTGGCCAAGACAGCATCCCAGTCCACAGACATCAAAGGATCCTTGCTATCAATATGCTGCAGGCTCCACCATCTGATGTCCCAGATGTAGGTGGCGTGAGTGTAGATTGCAGCAAAGACCGCAGCAGTAACTAAGAAGGTGAAGCCCAGATGGAAGTGGTAGGAGTCAGGATCAAAAGCCCAGCTCCACCCCTTTGCAGCCTCAAGGATGTGAAGAAGTGGCAATGTATACAACACACTCAAACGACACCACGGCAGCCCTTGGCCAGCCAGCGCTGTTACTGTAACTGCAGCATTGAGTGCCAAAAGTGAACGCCGTATGATGACTGCTGTAAAGTGCAATGTGCGGGTTACTCTGATGGAAAAGGATTGCAGGTTGCCATCCAAACAGTTGTAAGTTGGAAAGGCCAGTGCAAGCAAGCCAGAACTTACAGATTGCTATGCTCCACACCGGTACAGGCAAGAGGTGCGCGGGAGGAATAGGGTGATGCCAGCGCCCAAGGATAATGCTGAACACCAGTGGCGATTTCATGTCCATGGCTTGGGCAGCCACGCACAACAAGAGACCACCTAAACATTGCAGAGCTACGAAGAGAAATGACCTGCAAAGACCGCCACGCCAACTCAATCTAGGGTATCGCTCACAAAGGAAGAGCGTTATGCAGAATGCGGACGGTGATGGGCACATCGGCAACACATTGTCCATGAGCGCGTCTGCGTGCCAAGGCACTGCATTCATCCATCTCCTCAGACGGCCACTTCGCGCCTTGGGTTGCGGACCCGAGGCCATGGCGCTTGTAGAGCAGAACAGCAATAAATAAACCTTCGCTGCCGATTTGGCTCGACAAATAGCAACTCAACTTTGCAAGTTTTGTACCTAACGAGCACGCCAGCACTCGGGTAGAGCGAAGTTTGCCGTGCTCATTAGGGTTGCATAGGGTCAACCACACTCTGGCAGAACTGCATCTGCCAGTCAAGATTTCAGTCATTTCAAAATTTACGTGTGCTGGCAATGCAATGCTCTTCTTCCGCTCGGGAAGCTATCAAGTCGAAGCTGCACTCCTCTTGTGTCAGCGTTGCGAACATACTCACGACCCTGGTACACGAGCCCTTTTGAGAACGCTTGTTGATCTCCAGCTCGACCTGGGATTCAGCAGCCAACACAGCGCAGCATTGGATCATAATTTCGTTCCGTCAGCTTCTAGAATCTGTGATACTGCGTTCAATCTTCATTGAGCAGTTGCCGGCGGAAGCAGAACACTGCAAAGTGTTTTGCATTTTCCATTCATCGCGAGCGTATTCAGCACTTACATGGATGCAGAATACCTGAGCACCTAAACTTGCCTGCCCATAGCAGCAGCATTTAATGTTTTCATCGCTTTTGCCAAGCCAGTCTTCTGCCGTGTCACATGGCTCTTCCAAGCTTGATGCAGCGCTCAGTCGATTTGCCAGTGCGCAGCCACGGCTCGGCATTGTCATCGCCGAGTCGACAGCGAAGAGCCAGCGGTGAGCACAGACATGTTCCAGAAATCACCCTATATCTGGAACAAAAGCGCACACGGCCTGGGGCTTCTCCGTACCTGGAGTCAGTGCAAGTTCCTATCAGTTCGACAGTCAAAGATGTCCGCCTGAAGCTGCAGAACTTGAAGGGTTGGCATGCAGATAAAGCCAAATGCTCCCTGGTGCGCAACAGTGTGCTGCATTTGCTTGTGATCCAGAATGCATTTGTTTGCTACAGAGGCATACAGAGCCTGCATGACTCTTGTTGCTTGCATCACAGGTTCTGGGAGACAGGGATCTTATGGAGCATGAGGTGGTTGGGCAGCTCGCCAAGAGAAATTCAGCAAACCCAGACTACTTGCATGTCTTTGTGAAGTTGTCAGATGTGTCATCTGTGAGTTTGGATACTGAAAGCGCAAAGCCACTGATCTTTGACCTCTCAGATGCTCCATCCAAGACACTCTCCCCCAGAAGTGCGCTCACTCACTCTCTGGTCACCTCCAAGCCCATTCAACCCTCTCCATCACAGCCCAGGTGACTAATCTCACACCTCTGTTTGCTTGTTGCATCTTGACCCAGCCCAATATTACATGTCTCTGCCGTGCAGACAAGTTGACTGCTTATGAGCTGCATCCGACAAATTTTCATTCTTTGCCATTGTACTGCAGTTTGGTATTGCGTAGCCAAGTGGTGGACAGCAAGGATGTCTGCATTCTGCCTGACTCAGCAGACCTGTCAGGGAATGCAGCAGGAGAGGCAGTAGTGCACTTGGTCATTCAGCGACCAGCCAAGCTCGGCTGGCACCATGCCCACGACAACAACTTTGAGCTGTCAATCTCGCGTGGCGACACCGCAGACACAGTCAAGCGGAAGCTTGAAGACCACCATGGCCTGCCTGCAGATTCCCACAGCCTGCTGTACAATGGCAAAGTCCTGTCCTGCTCCAAACCACTCCTGCAGTATGGCATTGACAAGGGAAGTGTGCTTGAGCTGGCACCCTTTGAGCCGTCGCCTACTATGACGCCAAGCACATCTCCAATGTTGTCAAGTCCAGAGCATGAGCTGTTTGAGGGTTGGCAGAAGGCACGAGCTGGCCTGGCCAAGGGCTTCGCACCCAGGCTGGCTACTGCTGGGACAGGAGGTGAGATAATGACTGTCGACCTGTTGTTGTTTTGAGTGGTTGCATGCATGCAGTGGCAAAGCAGCCTGCCTGATCCGAAACCAGTCCTGCCTTGCGCTGCGAAGCAACGCAAGGCAGTAATTTGAGCTCAAGATGTTACTTCATGCTGTCCTGCAGTTAACGGTTTATGAAAGCTGCATCTACTTGGGTGCCTGCATGCTATCACACAGTTGGTTGATGTGCATGGCCTCTACCACCTGCTGAACCTCGTCACACGCGCTTTTGCAGGATCCTACTTCATTTGTGATGAGGAGGGCACAAACGTTGCTGTCTTCAAACCAGAGGATGAGGAACCTTTAGCCATCAACAACCCCAAGGGCGGCGGCAGCAGCGCTGATTGCAATGGCAGCGGCCTGCGCCGAGGCATCAAGCCCGGTGAGGGTGCAGTCAGAGAAGTGGCAGCGTTCTTGCTGGATCATCAGCACTTCTCTGGTGTGCCGCCTACTGCCATGGTGACCTGCCTGCAGCGCAGATCCAGTGCTGACATCACCGGGGCTGTTTCTCTGGAAGAGGCCAAGCTGGGGAGCCTGCAGCAGTTTGTCAAATCTGATGGTGATTGTGAGGAGAGGGGCAGCTCTATCTTTGCTGTAATGGAGGTGAGGAATGCTTTCAGCACATGGTTCTTGCTGCATGACCTGCATGCCATGCATCTGCATCAAATGTTTGTGACACACGATCAGCTTTGTCTATTGGTCATTACCCTCCTACGTGCAAGACTGATCTGCACTGCTGCTGACCTGGCGCCTGGCATGATCGAGCTCTGGAAGTCAAGCAGCAGTTCAGTGACACTTGCACACATCAATGAGCACAGAAAGCAGCCGCAGTTGTATGTCCCATCTGCTGAGTGGCGTGTCTGTTATACGCAGGTGCACAAAATTGCTGTGCTGGACATTAGACTGGCCAACACTGACCGCAACGGTGCCAACATCCTGGCGCGTCGTAATGGGGCGGCCTGGGACCTCATCCCCATTGATCATGGCTACTGCCTGCCTGCCACCTTCCAAGACATCTCCTTTGAGGGGCTGTACTGGCCTCAGGCTAGGGCACCATTTGATACCAACACTCTGAAGTACATTCAGAGCTTAGACAGCGCCAGGGACTTAGCTGTTCTGGCGTCTCATGGTCTCATGTTGAGACCAGAGTGTGAGCGTGTTCTGAGTGTGTGCACCATGCTGCTGAAGAAAGGAGCGGCAAGGGGCATGACGCCATTTAGTATTGGCAATATCATGTGTCGTGAGGCTCTGACAAAGTCGCCTTTGGAAAAGCTTCACAAGCATGCATTGGACTTGGCAGCAGCGCACTTTCAGATCAGCAAGGCCAAGGTGACTAATGAACAATACCTGCAGCATATGTCAGCAGTCCTGGACGAATACCTGGATGAAACCATGCTGGAGGGGGTTGGTCATGACTGAGTTCAACTGTTTTGTTTGTGTTTGTCCCACTGGTTCTGTATCAAGAAGTTCTTTTCCGTTTTGATGAGAAAGTCGCAGCATTTGAACTGTATACATAATCTGACCTGCAGTGTGAGTACAGTAGATCTAGATTTGATTGCATTCAA
>JAABUO010006350.1_pt1 | contig 13622 bp, 20 predicted proteins | sample 5559291 | NCBI WGS metagenome assembly JAABUO01 (sample SAMN10711878, study PRJNA513372) | rock metagenome | isolation source: Antarctica rocks | place: Antarctica: Victoria Land, Finger Mt sud | reverse complement strand
TTCAAGGAGCTCATCGACCGCTACGACGAGCCCGTGTTCAACGACATGGCCGTCAAGTGCGGCCCCTGCCGGACGAAATGGTGTGATGTACTCGTGAGAAGCCTGCGCCCACATCGCAATGCCTGTGACAAGCCAGGGCGTGACTGCATGATCGGGATGTGCACGCACCCAGATCGGGGAAGTGCATGGGAGGATCCAGGATGCATGCATGGTGCTTGGCTGCTCCAGACAGTGTCCTTCCGCCTACAGCGTGGACTAAAAAGCACAGCCGCATGTGTGGGTCACCCAGCAAGCTCATGCGCGACGCAGGGCGTTCAAGAACCTCTTCAGCTTCGGGAGGAAGGCAGACAAATGACGGCCGCCGCCAGCGCCGAGCGCCTCTGTGCGCTGAGTCAGCTTTTGAGTCCGGGGCCTCGTAGCAGGGTCCGTCAGTGTGTCGAGTGGCCATGGCCGTGGTGTGCCAGGTGGCGATGCAGTGCACGGCAACTTGCCATTGGCAAGCATTCTTTGAGCATCGCCTGTAGTTTGGGGGGATGCGAGCTGTGAACACGAGCGGGGCCTGTTGTCCGGCACTGGGGTCCATTGGTTTCAAAGTGGCTGACACGTGAGGATGCTGTCATGCATGTCAGGCATGTGTTCGCTGTGCAGGCATGCCATGCTGGCCATCTCAAGAGGTGACATCAGCTGATCAGTTGAATTGTTGTAAAGATTAATCAAATTGTCAATCAAGACCCGCTCAAAGTGCCTGGCTCGAGTCAGCTGTCACAGCCTCGCATACACGAACTGCAACACAGGTGCTCATGTGTGGGCGTGTGCTGCTGCTCGGTTCCAGCTATGCCATTGCACAATCCAAAGTCCTCACTTGGTATATTGTATCTGAACTTTAACCAGGACTCGTCGTGCATCACTATCGCAGACTCGAGCGGCATAAAGATATACAGCATTGACACGCACAAACTGTGCTACACAGAACTCTTGGGCGCCGTGAGGTGCGAAGTCTAGCCTTGCTGTGCGCTGCGTGCAAACGCAGCGTGCTAAGCTCTGCCGCTCCTGCTGCAGCATATGCGAGCAGCTTTTCTGCACGAGCCTTCTTGGATGGGTTGGAGCAGGTGCGCTGTGAAGCATTGCGGTGCTACTTGTTGCGCAAAACACATCAGCGGTGATGGCGCGTCATTGACTGTTTTCCACACAGCTGGTACTTGCCCATGGTCTGAGTTTTCATATCTGCACAGGAGAGCAGCCGGTGCTCACTCCGCGGAAGCTCTGTCTGTGGAATAGCAACAAGCAGACCTCGATATCCGACCTCGCCTTCTCTTCGTCGGTCCTGGCGGTTCAGATGAACAGGAAACGGTGCGGCCGCGCGCGGGGCGCAGCGCCCGCGCGTCCCGCCTCGGCGTCACCAGTTCAAGCAGTTCCGGGAAGGTCGTGCGCGAGATAGAGCCTCTCTGCCGTGCGCTGGGTCTCGCAGGGGGAGCTGCGGGCGGGAGCTGGCCAGCACAGGGCTGCAGACCCCGACCTCTCCCCCACAAGTCAGCCTAGGACAGCGTCGGTGCCCCGAAAACAGACGCGCGTCGGGGCAGGCTGGTGGTCGTGCTGGAGCGCCGCGCGCACGTCCACGCGCTGGAGTCGCTGGAACTGCTGGAGACGCTGGACACGGCGCCCAACGCGCGCGGCGTGTGCGCGCTCACGGTCTGCGCGCAGCCGTGCCTGCTCGTGCTGCCGTCCTCCGGCGCCGGCGGCGCGCTGCGCATCCACAACCTGCTGGCCGGCAGCGGCGGCGGCGTGCTCAGCGAGGTGGCCGCGCACCGGGCGCACGTGGTGCGCGCCCGCGCGTGCGGCCAGCCCCAGGCCATGCCCGGCGCTCCGGCTCACGCCGTAATTGCCAGGCGTCTGGCAGTGCGTGTGCGAGCTGGCCGTGCATGCAACCGGCCTGGCGCACCTGGCGCCCGCGGCTCGCTCACAGCGCGCTGGCCAGCGCCTCGGCATGGCTTGCAGACGCTGCGGGCAAGCGGGACTGCCATGCATGGGGGATGCGAGGCGACGCCATGCCAGCAGAAGGCGCACAGCGGGTGGTCTGCATGGCACCAGAAGCCCACCATGCATGCGCCCACTGCCTGTGCCGCGCATGATGACGGCACGCTGCCGGGCCCTCAGCCCTGACCCTACCCTAATTCACCCGGTCATGCGTGCGCCCACGGCGTGTGCAGGTGGCCCTTGCATGGAACCATGACGGCACGCTGCTGGCCTCCGCGTCGTCCAAGGGCACCGTGCTCCGGGTGCACCGCATGCCGGCCACCGCAAAGGCGCGCCCGGCTGACCAGGCAGGGACTGCGCATGGAGGCTGCACGTCTTGCCTCGCGATGCCTTGCTGTGACTTGTACATATAGACCTAGTCCCTATGCAGACCATGTAGAGATTAGCACATATTCGTCTGTATCCTGTTGGGTTTGCTTGGTGCCACGCGGTAAAAGGTCAGGGAGGACTGCCCATGCACTGTGGGGTGCAGCTGACCAGACACCATAAGTGGTCACGGCATCGGCTTACAAGCGACCGGCTATGGGCCCCTCCCACCGGCGTGCGCGCGCACGCCCCGCAACCCGCTGCAGGCAGCGCCGACAGAGCGGCCGCGGGCGCCGCAGGCGTATGCATTCAGGCGCGGCACGCGCCCTGCCACGATCCACTCGCTCGCGTTCAGCCCGGCGGCGGTGCGGCCGGCGCTGCTGTGCGCGGCCTCGGGCCACGGCACCGTGCACCTGTTCCGGCTGGAGGAGCACGAGCGGTGCGCCGCCTGCGCCGCCCCCGATCCCGTGTGTCCTGGGTATGGGCTTGCAGCCTGCTGCAGGTGCGGGCCCTGTCAGGTGGCCCACAGGTCCGGCGTGCCCTGCAACTTCCCAGCGTGGTGAATGCGGTCGTCACGCGCTTGGCTTTGCTGACACCGTACATTCATGTCTGCTCGGAGCGCCCCTGCTTGCTGCGACATCTGCTGTTGTATGTGGTGGCGGAGCTTGCCTGGCGGCTGCTGAAGGCTGGCGATCCATGTCTGCCTGCGGCCCTGCCTGCCGCTCCGGCTGACCTTGGCAGTTCGGGTGCAGGTCGCCGGCTGTGGCGGCAGCCTCCGGGATCCTGGCCTCGGTCATGCCGTTCGGGCAGGCCGTCGGCGACTCTATGGACTTCCGCGCTGCTGCGCCACGCTGCGGCTGCCCTGCCAGGCACGGCCCCCTCCGCACAGCACCCGCGCGCCCGTGCGCATTTTGGCCACCTGTGAGGAGCAGGAATGAATGTGGTGTTGCTCCCCCGAACTTGTTCAACGGCAATCCTGACTGTAGCTGCACGTGAGGACCTACTCGGCCGACCTCTTCGCGGGTGACCTGTTCGGTCATGCGCCGGCAGGGCGTGCCAGCCATCTGCACAATCCATGCAGGCACGCGCCACAGCGCCGGCGACGGCGAGGACGGCGGCGGGGCCAGCGGCGGCGGCGCCGGCGCCGACACCAGCGAGGTGCCCCCAACTTGACTGCTGTGCTGCGGCGAAGCCGGTGAAGCTTGCCCGACTTGGCACGGCTCTGCGCACCTATACTTCTGCGCTACCTGGGCTCAGGCTCGTCCGCTTCTGCGGCTACAGCTCTCAGCGGCATGCAAGTGCTGTAGGGCCTGCTGCGCGTACATGCAGCCGGCGCCCCATGCCGCGGCAGGATGCAGCTTTGACCAGGCAGGAATGTTCCCAGGTCCCATAACCTTGCAGGCCGTCACTCTTGGAAATGTGGTTGCAACACCCTTCTCTCGCGTGTGTTGCTGAGCCTCCCATGCAGCTCCATGGTGTGGCAGGCTTGTAGGTCTGACGGCGCCTGCCACGGTCCTGGCATGCGGGCATGCGGCTCGGGGGGCTGCGCGGGTAGCCTCCACAGACGGCAGCTGCGCACGTGGCCTCAGCAGACGGCAGCTTGTACGTGTACCAAGTATGCTGCCTGGCTGACGGAGCCTTACCCCTAACGCATCCATTTGCCATGCGGCGCAGGTAGCAGTGCTGGTTGCCACTGCGGAGGGCATCCTGTACGAGTACGCGATACGCGGCCTGCGCGCGCCGAACGGGCCGTCCTGCGCCCTGGAGCAGGAGTCATTCCTGCTGCGCGCGGACAGCTGACGCGCGCGCCGGCTGCCAGCACCCCTCCAGCTGCTCCTGCTGGTCGGGGCGCTTTGAGGTGTGGCGACGTAGCGAGCTGCGGAGTTGTCGTTGGGAGCACTTCTGTGTGTGTCGATTAGGTAAGAGTTGCCTAGTCGAGAGTTGTCACGCTGTGCGGGGTCCCTGCTTGCCATCCTTCAGCCTGTGATTTAGATTTGATAATATCCGAAAGCCGCACTACTTCAGCATGCCTCAGGTCTGGCAGGTACCACCTGTAACAGCATGCAACTCTGGTTGCTCTGCGTCAGTTCAACTGACTCACTTGAGGTCCACTGAAGCCTGAGACGGCCTGGCGGCCCCCCAGCTCGACCAGCCCTAGGTACTTGTAAACTGCCCTAATCTATTCAATCAGTCTGACTGCTTTTGCTGTCAGAACAACAGTCAGGACTCTTGCAACAATTGCTGTGTGCTTGGCACGGCGCCCACCGTTGGGTTCAGACGCTGAGAGTCTGTTCCGGCTCACAAGCACCTGCCAGCATCGCCAGGCCCAGGCAGCTGCACGTCAGGGAGTGGAAAGTTGAGTATTGATATTGGTCACATCCTCCCTGCGACGCGCATGGACAGTTCTGCACCATCGGCAAGTCGCCGTCCAATGGGGCTGTGGCAGAGGCTGATAGAATGGTTGAAAAGGTGCGCTCCTTGCCTATTATCTGGCCCTTGCCTACTGTGTACGTTTGGTGATGTGGTGTTTCCTGCTCGCTTTGTCGTGTGGTGTGCGCTTGTGCGCTGTGCTATTTACGTGCCCTGCAAGGATGGCTGTGCTCAGCATGAATACGTAGCGTGCGAAAGCACGCGCTGAGCCTGAGCTGTGCTCGCGCACGCAGCCTCTTCTTCAAGAAGGAGATGGAGCTGTCGTTGATAGGCCTGCAGAATGCGGGCAAGACGTCGCTGGTCAACGTGATCGCCACGGGCGGCTTCCACGAGGACATGATACCCACCGTAGGCTTCAACATGCGCAAGGTCACCAAGGGCGCCGTGACCATCAAGCTGTGGGACCTCGGCGGGCAGGCGCGCGGCGCGCTCCGCTCCCGCCCGGCTCGCCCCAGCCTGCCTCCTCTCGGCCCTCCGTGGAGATGTGGACGGCTGCCTGCCGCTGCCCTTGCACGCCTCGCGTCAGAGCGCAGACACGTTGCTGAGGCAAGGGCTCGAGCCTGCAAACCTGCACGCTTGCGGCCTCCGCCTGTGCGTTAGAGCTGTGGTGTGTGCACCCCAGAAGAACGAAAGGGGCTTGTGGGCAGCACGTGTGCAAAGCCTGAAAAGTTAGAGCTGTGGTGTGTGCACCCCAGAAGAACGAAAGGGGCTTGTGGGCAGCACGTGTGCAAAGCCTGAAAAGTCTGTTTATTTTAACAGGGTTGGCCCAGAACCGCACCGGCGCCCTTGCGTGTGGGCGCTGTGCAGCAGCGGCAGTCAGGCCATTGGCAAGTGGCAATATTGTCCTGCGGCTGCGGCTGAGTTGGCAAGGGTGATGCACAGTGCGTAGCCAGCACAGATGGGGCACTTGGGGGCTGGTGCGGTTGAAGGCCGTTGCGGGTGACATGCAGGCCTACATCTGAGCTGACCCGCTGCCCACGTGTGCTTGTGCAGCCGCGTTTCCGGAGCATGTGGGAGCGGTACTGTCGCGGCGTGCAAGCCGTTGTGTACGTGGTCGATTCCACCGACCACGAGGCCCTGGAGGCCTCACGCAGGTGCGCGCGCCCGTGCTGAGCGGCCTGTTGGGGCGTGAAACGCTCCGGGGTTTCGACCCTGCTCCCCGGGCTCTGCTGTCAGCAGGATTGTAAACTCAAGGTGGGTGTTCAGCGAGCTCGTACACGCAAGATTCTGACAGCAGTGACCACCCACCGCCCTCACTGACCAGCCGCCAGCGGCGCCATGAGAAGTGAACGGCCGGTGTGCAACCCCACCTGTCCAGTAATGCGCCCCGCTCGCTCACCCACCAGTTTTCAGCCTCTTCGTCAGGGGTGGCGTCGGCGGCTGTATGCCTGCCTCGCATTGACAACGGCTCCGGTTGCACGCAAGCTCGCGCTTGCAGCAAGCGCAAACTCTTGGCAAAGCTGTGCCTGGCGGACGTGCCAGGCCCCTCCAGTTTTCACAGTCAAAGTTATAGCTTTTCAACGCTCTTGTTGTCTCCATGCATGGGCTGAGAGTCGCGTGGCGCGCGCGCAGCGAGCTGCACGACCTGCTGGCCAAGCCCAGCCTGGCCGGCATCCCGCTGCTGGTGCTGGGCAACAAGAACGACCTGCCGGACGCGCTGGGCACGCCCGAGCTCATCGAGCGCCTGGACCTCAAGGCGCGCGCCCGCACGCGCACCAACACAAGCCCTGCGCTGATGCAGCGCGTGCAGGCTCTTGTCAGGCTCGTGCGGACGCGTGGCTTGGTTCGTATGGTGGAGGTAGGGTTAGCAATGCACTGCTTTCCTCGCCGCCTCAGGGTACACCACCAGGTGTGCCCGCAACCGCTGGGGGTTGCAAGCGAGGGCTTTCGAGCCCAGAAACACCGGTGGCAGTGAGCGTGGGGCCGCACCAGCTGAAGGGCTGAAAATAAGAGGCAGGCATGGGGTGCCCGACACGAGTGCGCCGCGACACCGCGGCGCACTGGCTCTGAGGCTACAGAGCGCGCGCGCGGAGCAGGGGCTGCGGGAGCGCGAGGTCTGCGTGTACAGCATCTCCTGCAAGAGCCAGAACAACATCGACCTCACGTTGGACTGGCTCACGAAGCACGCCAAGTCGTGAGGCGCCCTGCCCTGCAGGCGGCTACCTTGCACAGCTGGCTGTGTGCTGGTGGGCCGCAGCTAAGCGCACGGGCTTTATAGAGTATGTTCTGTGGTTGTCAGCGGCAGGGTCTGAGCCAGCGTCCGCATGTGGTATTCCCAACCACTGCGCTTCTGTGGCAAAACCACACGCCCAGAAGGTGACCTCTCGCGCTTGCGAATGCATGCGCGTTTTGTAAGTGAAGGTGCCGCTAACAGCCTGTGCTCTGACCGCATGGTTGTGCATCCATAGCATGCATCTGTCTGCTCAAGCGCACATGGTCGCCAGATCTCCAGATCTGGACATCCCTTGCCTACTACCCTGTTACGGAGCATGCTGCTGCATGAATCGGAAAAAAATGATGTTGCTGTGAACCACATGCGCGAGTGTAGCTAAGGCTGTGGAGTTGCAAAGCGCAGGCTTTCATAAGAGGCGCATCTGTTTAGGCATTAATCTTGAGTATGCTCTTGCTCACTGGGAGCAAGCCCCACAGCAGAAGAGCGAAAGGCGGAGCAGACTCAGTTGTGAAAGTTCGGCAAGTATTGCAGGCCATCTAGAGATGTGTGCCAAGCTGAAAGCACTTACTTGAGCAGCACTCAGCGATTTGTCCATGGAGAGCCTTATCGCATGTGCTTCACAGGGACCCTCGCATGCAGCAAGCATGACAGGCTGACATCATTCAGCAGACGCTCGTGCCGCAGCGGCGCGTAGGGTGTGTTCGCTCGCTCCCAACAACCGCAGGCATGGCCGCCAAGCGGACACCGCCTCTCAAGCAGTGCTGCAGCCGTGCCAGTCACCAGCAGGCCCCGGCGGCGGTACCCAGCCACACACTCCGTGCAGCATCAGGCCCTCGCAATGCCATGCCCAAACAGGTATTGGCCGCTCACGTCCCACAGACACCCGCCCCCTGTAAACACGGCTCCATGCCCGTCACGGGGCAGCCTTGTCGCCCCCGCACAGACCAGGGCAGATGCTCAGCGGACGTCCCGCGGCACTTCTCAAAACCTCACGACCCGCTCGTTCTTCGGCCCCTCAACAGCAAGACCCTCACCTACTCAGCACGTGCAGGCAGTCTCCCCAGCCCAAGAGTCAACCCAACGGCCAAGGTGCGGCCGCAATGCCATGCGGACTCGCACGCGCCGGGTCCAAAAGCACACAAGCTTTCACGCGCGCCGCACGCCCTCCCAGCCTCCAGCCCGATGCGCTAGTCAAAGTACTGCGGCCGCATGAGGCTCCGCCGGCGCGGCGCGCGCTCCGCAAAGCGCTCCAGCACCGCGCCGGCCGCGCCCGCCGCGCGAGTCATGGTGTGGCCGAGCGCGGGCGCCGCGCCGCGCGCGAGCGCGCCGAGGCCCGCCGAGCCGAAGCGCGCGACGCCGAGGCCGACGCTGCCGAACGCCGTGCCGGGCGGCGGCCCGAGCCGGGCGCCGCCGCGGCCGGCGCCGGGGTTAGGGTCGGGGCCCAGGTCGAGCGCGGCGGCGGACGCGACCAGGTCGTCCTCGCCAATGTCGCCGTTGTCATCATCGGCGGGCGCCGCGGCCTTCTTCTTCACCGCCTTCTTCTTCTTCGGCGCCTCCTGGCGGCCCACCGGCACGTCAGGCGCTGCATATTCGCACAGGTGTGCAGCCGGCAACCCAGGCCATCGATAATGCAGGCCATGCTGGGCGTTGGTGGTAGCGGGTGACCAGCGCTGGCCTCTGGATCTTCCCGCTGCAACGCACCTGGTAGTCAGCACGCCTTTCACTGGGAAAGTCCTGCACACCTGCAGGAGGGCACGCCCACATGGACACACTGCCCAGCTCGCTCCGGGCCAGCGGACCCGTGAAGACTTCAGACGACAGGAAACTACTCTTCCTAATCAACAAAGCACAGGGCTGGGGTGGCACCTGCTGCGCAGAGGGCTCGACGCCGATCTGGCGCTCCAGCCGGCGCACGCGCCGCTGCTCGGCCTCCTCCACGCGCCGCTTGCGCTCCCTGATCCGACTCACGCGCCGCCGCCACCGCCGCAGCGCCTGCGCGCCACGGGGCGCGGCACAGCGCATGTCGGGCCGGGCGGGTTGCCTCAAACCTACTGGCCTGCGCATGCAAAACGACCTCCCTGCACCACCGTCTTCTTGCGCCTCCTTCCAGCATCAAAGCAGTCGGCGCTCGCGAAGCTGTTCCCCGGCGCTGGCGGCCGCTCGAAACGCATGCCATGTGCACACGCACAGAGCCCTCTGACACAGTGCAGGCGCGGCGCCCCATGGCACTGCATGGAAAGAAGCGTCATGCGAGCAGCCGGGGCGGCCGCGCGCGCGCGGGCCGGCGCGCGCGCGCCTTGCCCATGTCGGTGCCCGGCAGGATGCGGCGCGCGAAGTTGTACGCGTTCCAGATGCGCAGGTGGTTGCGCGTGTGCTTGGCCAGCACGGCCTTCAGGTCCGGGTCGTCCGGCACCGGGTGGCACTGGCCCATGGGGCCTGCGCGCACGCGCGCCCGGTCAGGGCTCGGCGCGCCGGGGCGCCCGCGGCGGCGGCCGGGTGCTGGCCTGGTGCTTGGGCCCCGCGCAGCGCGTGCGACAGGACCCCCCGCAAGCAGGCGCCCGCTCGGCGGCTGCGCCTGCGCGCGTCGCAGCCTGACCCCCGCCCCGCCCCTGCGAGCGCATCCAAGCGCCGGCGCCATGGCGCCACCCGGGACGTCGCTGCCCCAGCGGCTGCTGTGCTACTGACGCAAACAGGTCGGCACAGTCCTTCCGATCTGAAAAGAATTCTAGGTCCCGAAGAGCGCGAGCCAGCGCGAGGCACGGGCGGCGCCGCCTCGCCCGCGTCCCAAGTTGCGCAGCAGCAGGCACGTCCTCGCACATCGCATGCTTGCGCTCGGCCGGCGCCGCACGACCTGGCACAAACCCTAAGCAGCTGGCGCGACGCCGCCCGGCGGCGCACCCGGCATCAGGTACTTGGTGCCGTGCGGGTAGTGCAGCGGGTCCTGGAACGGCGCCACCGGGACGCCCAGCGCATCCTGCGCCGCGCGGGCGCGGCCCCCGCTCACGCTGCCGCCGCAGTGCCACCGCGCAGGGTGCAGGCTTTCTTTGCTGAGCGCGCCTGGCCGCCTGCTCCTCCATACCACCAAACACGGCGCCGCCGGCATGGCGATCCGGCTCTTCGCACACAAAGGGTGCCGTGCGTCTGCCGCCCCTGCCGCCCCTGCGCCAGAGATGCCCGAGCCCTGTGGGGCGCCGCAGGACCCCGCATGGGGCCGCGCTGCGCGCCTGCAGCATGAAGATGTTGACGTCGCCGTCGGGCTTGTGCTCAAACATGCGCGCGCGCGTGACCATGCTGTCGGCCTCGCGCAGCATGCGCCTGCGCGGCCGGCGCACGCGCGCGCTCAGGCGTTGCGCCTCGCCGCCGGGCCCAGCGCCAATTGTCCGGCTTTTGGCGAGGGCGCTGCAGGTGACCGGGCTGCAGCTGGGAGCTGCGCTTGTCGATGCGTCGAAACAGGGCATGCACAGGCCGTTCAGGCGGCGGCCCTGCAGCCAGCATGACATGCTGCCGACAGCGGAGGCGAAAGGGGCAACAGCTTTGCCTGGCTGGTCAAACAGCTTCCCTCCATTGTGATTGGCCAGCCTCTTTCGGTGTCGGTTGACAGCTTTGCCGCGCGGCGCTGCCCACTCGAGCGGAGGCACGGCCGAGCGCGCGCACCTGATCCGGTGCATGCTGCAGAACGAGCCGGAGCCGCCGCCAATGCCGCCGGCGACAAAGTCGCGCTTCCAGGTTGCATACAGCGCGTCGCGCGCGATGCGCGGCCGCGTGCGCTCCCAGGCCGCCGTCGGGTCGGTGCCCTCGGCCACCAGGTCGTAGAAGGGCTTCATGTTGACCGCCGCGCCGCACCTGCGCTCGCCGCGGCGTGCGCTCGGCGCCCCCGGCGCCCAGCCCCACGCCTGTGGCGGACCGAAGACCAACCTCGCAGTACCCAGCTCTCCGCGCCTCATGCACACCGCGTGCACATCGCGTGCGAGCGGCAAAGGACCCCTACCCTACCCTACCCTACCCTACCATATGGCTGTGCGGTGCCCGAGGCCGCGCCGGCGCGCAGGTGCTGCTGCTGAGCGTGGAGCCCGGCTTTGGCGGCCAGAAGTTCCAGGCCGGCGCGCTCGGCAAGGCCGCGTACCTGCGCGCGCGCTTCCCGGCCCTGCACATCCAGATGGACGGCGGCATCGGGTCCGGCGGCGTCGCGGAGCAGGCGGCCGAGCATGGCGTGAACATCATAGTGTCAGGCGCGCGCGACCTCAGTGACCTTGCAGAGAGAGCGGGACGCACACCGCGAGGAAAGTCCTGTGCCTGCCCTGCTGGCCTGCAATGCACGAGGCTGATTGCCGATGGAGCACCAGTGACAGGCGCGCCATTTCAGTCACCCGCGCCCTGTGTGCCCTGTGCTGCCAGGGAGCGGCATTTTTGGCGGCCCGCGCGGCGGCCCGCACGGCGGCCCGCACAAGTGCGACAGGCCAAGCGCGATGGAGCATCGCATCGCCATGTTGCGTGAGCCGCTGGAGCGTGACGCATCCGCGAAGGTGATGGCGCTGCGTGATGAGGGCCGGAGGAGAGGTTGGTGACACACTGGGCATGCGGAATGTCCTGCGCGTGTGTGCTGGCACTGCTGCCGCAGCAAGCCTGTTGGGCCATGTCATGTGGTGGATTCAGCATCTCTCAGCAATTTTCATTAAGAATTCAGAGTGAAAGCCACTTACCACAACGTCGTGGCAGTTGGGTTGGCCTTTTGGGCCGGCCCGGGGCCGGGCCGGCCGCAGGATGCCTGCAGCATGGCGCCGCTACTCGCAGCGCGCCGCGCCGCCCCCGCGTTAGCTGCTCGAAAAGAGCGAGTCGTCGGCCGCGCCGCCGCGCCGCGCGCGCTCCGACATGACCCGCGCCGCAAAGTCCACGCCGCAGTGCGCGCCCAGCGCGCAGACGCCGCGCGGCGCGTGCGCCTCGACGCCCGAGCCCGCCATGGGCTGTGCGGCGTACGCCCCGCCCTCGCCGCTCAGCAGCTGCGCCACGCGCCGGCGCGACGCTGCCTCCGCCTCGGCATCCTGCAAGGGGGTTGCAGTGGGTCTCGCACACCCGATGCAGAGCATATCATTGCAGAGCATACCTCGCCAAGCGGTGCAGGTGCACCAAGCTCGCACCCTGCTTGCCAAGCTGCAGCCGCCATGCACGTTCACGGCCGCGTGGGCCACCCACATGCTGGTGCGGTAGGCGCGCCGCTGCTTCCAAGACAGCAGAGCATGCACTGCATGACAGGCGGTTGAACAGCTGCGGTGCCCAGAGCTGGGCGCAGGCGCGCACCCGCGGCACCTCGGCCTGGAACGTGCGCCGCCCCGCGCGGCTCCACTGGTGGAACACCACCGCCGCCGGCGGCGCGAACACGTCCCAGCCGGCCGCCCACAGCCGCGCCAGCTGGAGCGCCTCCTCGCCGAAGAACAGGAAGCGCAGCGGCTCGTATGGCACCTGCACTAGGGTAAGGTCAGGGTTTCATTACCCTATGGCCACACCGGGGGACGACTCCCTGTGCGTCGGGGACATGGCGATTTCCTCACAGCTACATTGTTACAGCCATATGCTCATCCCTTTGCCTAGCGCTTAACAGGGATCCGAACAGGGCGTGGGAGCGCGCCTGCAGGAACAGCTCGGCGCGCGAGAAGCTCAGCCCGGCCGCCCAGAAAAGGCTGGGCAGCGGCGCAGCCGAGCGCGCCGCCAGCCGGCGGCCGCGCAGGCGCAGCATGCCGTCCGCGCCGAAGGAGCTCGCGCACAGCAGCGTCGGGCGGTCGTCCGCAGGAGCGCGGCCGGCCGCGCCCGCGCCCTGCAGCGGCATGCCGTTTTGCACAGCCCCATTCCGAAAAGCAGTGAAGCGGCGTCACGGCAGCCATCAGTTTGTTAAGAACGTATACAGGCACCCCAGCACGCGCGGCATGCGGGCGAAGCACGCCGTGGCATGCCCCGGTCACAGCTCACGCTCGTCCGGGCCGTCTTCGCCGCGCTGCCGTCACCCACACAGTCCAGCCGCATGCGGCGGCGCCCTACCCTGCCCTCTCCCCAGGGCTGCGCCCTACCCAGCCCTGACCCCGGGGCCGCGCGCGCCTCGTAGTCGGGCGGGTACGCGGACAGCACCGCGCGGCCGTGCGCGGAGGCCGCCTCGGCAGCCGCCAGCCAACCCTCCAGGGCTTCGTCCCAGCCGTCCGCGAAGCGCGAGTGCGCGTCGACCTGCCGCGGCGCATTCGCTCAGCGCAGCCCCTGGCGCGGCTGCCGGGCGGCGCAAGCGAGCGGGGACTTCAGTTGGCGCCTGGCGGCCGCCGGCTGGCCCTCGAGCGCGGCGCCCCCGCGAGCGCTGGAGCATGAGCGCACGTCAGCTGGCCAGTCGCACGTGAAGCGGCGCGCGCGCCACCGCGTGGCGCCGGACACGCCGGCGCACAGAAGCAGGCAACGACGCGCCGTTGAGCACGGCGGCGCCGGGCGGCGGGCCCCGCGCGCGGCGCGCCTGCAGGTAGAAGCCCTCGCCGGCCCACAGGGTCTGCGCGAGCGCGCGCGCCAGGCACGGGCCCGCCGCCTGCCGCCAGTCCATGCGCAGCTCGCGCACCTGGCGCGTCGCGCCCGCAGGGTGCCCCTCAGCCCAGGGCACTGATTTAGGGTATGATTGGGAAGTGTTGAGACCCTAGGTCACCCGGCAGCAGGC
>JAABUO010006349.1_pt1 | contig 13623 bp, 10 predicted proteins | sample 5559291 | NCBI WGS metagenome assembly JAABUO01 (sample SAMN10711878, study PRJNA513372) | rock metagenome | isolation source: Antarctica rocks | place: Antarctica: Victoria Land, Finger Mt sud | reverse complement strand
CTATATTTTAAATTTTTATCTGAATTTTCTTAAAGATTTAGCATTAAATTAAAGCATGAATATATTTAATTTCTAATTCTTTACTTTTAATTCATTCTTTAGTTCTCTATTCGAACTTGTAACGAAATTCTCTTAAGAAAAGATAATGAACGATCAGCATATTACTTATAAACTTTATTTAAAAATTATTTTAAAATCTTTTCTGCACGACTTTACTTTTATAATAAAAAAAGTCGATGAAAAGTTCAGAAAATTACATGTTTAACATAAGTTATCGCATTATTAATAATCTTGTTCTTAATTATAATATATAAAATCTTAAAAATCACATATTTATCGTCTGCAACAGATTTAACAGCTTATTTAGCTTTTTCGCGATTTTGTTATTATTTCTCGAATCATGAATTTAAGATTAATTAATTATATTAATGTACGCGAAATTAATCATTTACGAAAGCGTCGTGAATGTTATTTCTTTAACTTATATCTTCGCTTAATATGTAAATAAACGATCTTACTCATTAAAGAACTAAGCTTTATAATAATTTAATATAATTATTAAAAAGATTTTGTAAACTAACTTCTTACGATCTTTAATCTTGAGTTAGCTTAATTACGTGTACTTAACTAATTCTAAAGCAGATACGCTGTTACTTTTTCAGTATTTTAACAGAATGTCGAAGTTTAACTTAATTAATTAAATTATTATCGTACTCGAATCGCAAAAGCACATTAAACGTAATTTTCGAAATTAAAAATCTTTATTAACTCGCAAGATTAAAGATTAAGAAACATTTAATATGTATAAAAAGATTATGAGCATCGTATTTTGCAGTGAAGAAAACGAGTCGTGTACTTTATACGAAAAGTAAATAAAAATATTTCGTTTTTATGATCGTATAATGACATTATCTTATATAACTTTTCTTTTCATTTAACGCAATTACTGTTAAGAGTTTAATATTATAATTTATAATTTCTTAAACAAACGTAAAATATTCAGCGATAAAAAGTTTTTTTTATGTTTATAAATTTAATATCTTAAATGTATTACATTTTAAAGACGATATTCGAGTTGTTAAACATAAATATAAGCGATTAAACTTTCGTCTCAGACGAATTAAAAATTAAAAATTATTTATTTTTAATAATAACGTTCTGCGATTAATTTTTATGTATAATAACACGATTAAAGATTAATAATATTAAGCGTAATGTTAAAGTTCATTAATCGAGCTATATATATATAATATATAAAGAAAGCATTTTATTTTCTGATGTGCGACTTTAACGATTAAGTTCTTATAGCTTTTAATGAGATGACGTTTAAAAGTTAGTTTATCGTTTTCGCGAGTTTAAATAATATATAATTTATTAAATTATAAAACAGATTCATTAAACTTATAATATTTACTTTAATATTTACTTTAATATTATTAATTATCATGTAATCTTCGAAATGTATAAAAGTAATCGAGTTTAACATTTCTCGATCGTATTTAATATCTTAATAATAATCGCTCGAAGATTATAAAACTTAATTATTATAATCGCGATTAAGCGAAATGCATTTATATTTTATTTAATTAAATAACTATATCGTTAATCTTAATAATAATTAGTCGCGATGATTATAACGCGTACGCTCTTTAAGTTATAATCTTTACAAAAAACTTTCGTAAGATTAAACTTTATAAATTATAACTTCTGTATTCGTAATGATAAGTTTTAATTAAATCGTTATCATTAAACGTGAATTATTTAAGTTAATGTAAAATCGTAAATAAGCGAGCTAAAATTTAAGTTTTAAACATTAAAAGTTAAGTTAACGTTTAAGCTAAAGTATGATATATATGAAGTATTACGCGTTCTTTACATGCGTTAACAGCGCTTCTTTTCTTCTTTAAGAAAACATTTATATACTTTTATATTTTATATTTTCATTAATTACGTTTATCTTTAAATTATTTATAATGTGTAAACGTTTAACAAGTATAAAAAGACGTTTAAGTATACATTTTTATATAAATAACTCGAACTTCGAGATTTATAGTTTTTAAGAAAAGCGCACTTTTCTTATTCATAATCTTTCATTTATCTTTTTTAATAATTTATAATAATGATGTAATAAAAGCGAGATAAATATTACTCGCTCGTTTAAAGCATTATAATTTTAAGTTATAAGATTATTAACGTTTAATTAATATTTTCATTACTTTAACGACTGAATTTTTTTAAAGTTTATTACGTTTTATAAATACAGAACGATCGTAATTAAGATTAATATAAAAGAACATAATTATTAATTTATGAAATAATACTGCGTTTATTTCTTCGAATCATTATTAATCTGTACATATTTAAACATAATGTTAATTAAGTAATCACGATTTTCTTAATAAGCTATTCGAATGAATTTATTTAAAAGAACGAAAATGAAAATCTATAATTATACTTAAGCAATGTTACTTTTATCGTTAAAGATTTATTAAATTATTAAAGTAATATTTGCTAAGAATTACAGAGCTTAATGTTAATTATATAAATTTTTTCATGTTCTTAATAAGTTTTAATGAATATATCAGTAAATGTTAAAGAAGAAAGAGTGAATATAATTATTTATAATATAAACTAATGAACTAGTAACACATCGCGCTTTTTTAATGCATATGAACGAAGCTGTATAATTTAAACGTAGTCGTTATCTTTTAATAAGTCATTAACTTTAATGATGTTATTATCGTCTTTAAAATCATCTTCGATATCTTTAATTAATTCTGTTTTTTAAAATGTTTTAAGCTTTAATGTTAACTTCATTAAACGCGTTTAATAATTCTGTTTATCGTATATTAACATCTCGATTTCGAAATTTACGCAGCGTAAGTTATAAATAATAATCTTCTCATGTTGTTTAAAACGATTAACTCTTTTCTTAATTTATATTTAATTTCTTTTCATTCATTTCGAGTTAATCTGAACTAGTTTTTTAATCTTATGTAAATTATAATTAACATCGATTAATTTAATGATGTTAATAATAAAGCGTAATGACTTCTTATTTAAATACTTTTACAGTTTTTTCGAGTCTTTTTAAAATAATTAAACTATGTTTATTACTTTAAATTTAAACATTAATTCATTTATTAAAGTTATAAAGACTTTAAGAACAAGTTAAAAGTATTATATAATTAAACGTTAGTAATTATATTAAACATGTTTCTTTCGCTATACGTGTAATAACTTTTCAGAACGACATTAACGAAAGATAAAGACTCTGTTACTTATTTAATAAAGAATAAGTACATTCGTAAAACTCATGATACAGAATATAATCTTCTCGTTCTTATTTTAAACATTGTTAATAAGCTCGTTAATTACTTTAATCTTAATATAATTCTTTTTAAAGATAATAACGCGAATGTGCTTTTTATAAAAAGACTTAATTTTCTTTAAGTCGTAAAGACGATCTGATTAAAAACAAACATATTCTTTTTTACGATTTTCTTTTTCGAAGAACGCGAGAAACTTTGTTTCTAAAAGTTATTTAAGACGCGAAAATGTGCTAAGTACTCTGAGTTAACGAACTTTTATTATTCAGTTATTAATATTAATTTCGAGCTTGTTTTTAACGTAATTATTTATCTCTTATTCTTTTTAATTCTTATCTCTTATCTTTTAAAGTTATTTAATGATTATCATTACTAAAAAATTAATAAGTTCGTTAAATCTTAATGAAAGCTCGTAATTAACATTTTAATGCTTATTTAATATCATATTTATAAGAAAAGAGTTAAAAAACTTTAATTAATTAACGTCACGTTATAATTATAATGTGTCGCATACGATCTTTAAATGTTTAATGTACGTCTTAATGATTTAATTATCTAGTTCTTAAAGTTTAACAATTTTCGTATATGTCTTGTTTATCTCATTCAGTTTTTTAAAAGTACAGTGTAAAAATTTAGCTTAATGAGTTTCTTTTTCTTTTTATCTTAATATTTATTCATTCATTATTAAATTTATCATTAGCGTGTTCATTCATAACGTTATTTATTTAAGAGATGATTCGAAAAATGTATCTGTAATAAATTACTTACGAGGTTTTTCATTCATAATCTTAAACAGATTAATAATTTTAATCGTTTTAATTATCTCTTTATGCATCTCATCTGCGATCAGTTAATCTTATCTTAAAATGAAGAATTATTATATAAACGATCGTTGTCTTGCTCTTAAACTTGCTTTTAAAGAAATGAATTAATTTTTCATTAATTTTATAACGCGAGTCTTGTACGTGTTTATCGTGATTATACATATTATATTAAAATTAATTTACTCATGTTTTAATATAAGATTTAAATCTAATAATTTTAATTTAATAACTAGCGCGTTCATCTTTTTATTACAATACGCGTGACGAATCTGTTAATGTAATAAATTATTATTCTCGTCGAGATAAATTCGAATCTTCTTTAATTAGTTAACGATTAAGTCTGTTAAAATGATAATTAAATTAACTCAATTTAACGATATAAAACGTGTAAATAAGCTCGCGTTCATATATGAATACTTAATTCTTAATCTGTTATTAAAAAAGCACTTTGCATTATTAAACTGAGACTTACTAAAAGTATTTTCTTTTAAATGTGCATTAAACTTCTTCTCGAGACGCGCACGATTAATCTCTTATTGCGTTATATGTAATAAGCGATTTAAATTAATTAATTTAAGCATCTTTATTATCTTATTAATAAATTAGCACGATTTATTCTTAATTTATTAATCTTCATATATATCTTTTTAAGACTCATATTATTAACATTATATTCTTTTTTCATGAACATTTTTATCTTAAACATTATAAAAATTTTAAAAGTTTAATATAAAAAGAGTAACGTTTTCATTCTCTGTAAATATATGCGTGACTGAGATTTAACTTAATTACGATCATGTAAAAATAATCGAGCGTAATTTTATCATCTGTTTTCTTTATGAAGATGTTTTATAATAATTAATAATATCTTCGTCATGAGTCTGTTTAATCTTGTTAATTAAGAAATAATATTAATTTTAATACCTTAATCATCTCGCGTAACGCTTTTTTATATTCTTTTTATTATCTTTAATATCGTTAAGATTCTCGTTTAATCGTGCATGATTTAATTCTTTCGCGAGATCTTTTATAATTATACGACGAAAGATTATCGTGTTTTATTAAATTTTCGTTTATTAAAATGAAGATGATGTAATTTCTTCGTGTTATTTAACTTAACTTATTAAATCTTAATGTGAATTACTAATATTATTATTCTTTAATAAAGAATTACTATTATTTAATTTAAAACTTATAATTATTATTAAATTAATAGTTAAAGTTAAAATGTTAAACTCATTTAAAGCTAGCGTTAACGTGTCGTTTTCTTAAGTTTGTATCTTATGATTAAACTTTTCTCGCTTTAAATGCGATAATTCGAGACATTTATTATACTCTGTAAAGATTATTTATCGTTAGCTCGCTGTTTATATACATACTTTAATAACTTATTAAAAGACGATGTTTAATTAATTAATAACAGACTAATTTTCTTCGTTACGAATATTCATGTAATGTTTGTTACGTCTTTCTTTAAATAATTAAATCTTAATCGCTTTCGTGAAAAGCTTAAAAACGTTTAAATCTCGTTTGTGAAATATTTACTCTTATTAGTTTAACGTTATTATTATATATATCTTTTTAACTTATTAACTTTCGATGTAACATTAATTATTAACGTGTTAATATTATTCGTTATTAAAGTTATTATCTCGTTTACTTTAATTTCTTTCGTGTCTTTAAATTTAAATTGCTATTAATTTAGTATATGAATTACTTAATTCTCGTTCGTAAAATCTTTACTCATTATTAATTCGCTGTAAATGTACATACTTTATAAATTTATTAAATTTCGCTGCAGTGTTAGTTAAGTTAACGTTATTCTTCGTTGTAATTAAAATAAATGTATCATTTAAATCGTTCTCTTTCGTGCTATTAATTATTAACTGCTCTTAAATAATCGAAGAAATGAGATTATTTACTTTAATAATTTCTTCGCTTTTATTAACATTAACGAATCTTATATGTTCTTAACGAGAAGCTGAGATTAATAAAGTTTTATTTATGAGTTTTACACTGATCATTAGTTCGCTGTTTATATACATGTGTTTTTAATTTATTAAAATATAATGTAACGCGAGTTACATTAAAGCGAGCAGCTCGATTAAATCGATTCGAGACGTCGCGTAAAGCAGCTCGAAAAGTTCTGTTTAAATTTATTTTAAAGAACTCGTCGTTTATAAGATAAATGATAATGTTCATCTCAGTATAATTAATGTTTTCTTTAAAAATTTAAATTTACATTTAAAACGAAACATTATAAAATTAATCTTCATCTTCGTGTAAATCGTGATTAAGTATATTTTTAATTAAAATTAAGCTCATTTTCGAAATCTCTTTCGAAGTAATCAGATTCGAGAATGAATTCATCATCGCATAAAGTTTAAAGTTTTTAAATGTTTTAAAGAATGACATAACTTCTTGTAACTGTGACTGCGAAAGCTCGAACGCAGATAATGCTCGTTAAATCTTTATAATCTTACGTATATTAATGAATGATTAATCTTTTAAAGATAATGCAGAATTAGTTTATGTACGAGTAAAAGATGTATTAATCTGTTTAGCGCGTCTCAGTTCAGAGCGTTTCTTGTTAAAAAGCATTCGTTAAACTAAACATAAACGAGTTAATTTAACACAGAAACGATGTTAATTACTCGTTAACGATAGCTATCTTTCTGTTAAATTTATTATGCTTAAGTATAAACGCGTGCTTTTTAATTCATTACTTAGCTTGTTTTTTTAAATTCTTTCACTGATTCGTATTAATGTTTAAGATTTGTTTAATCTCTGTCATGTTTCTGAAAATTAAATACTCGTTATTAAGTTAAAAATTCTGATATTTAATAATAATATTCTTTTTAAAACGTAAGCTAGTTATTATTATGAATTAATGAAATCAGTATAATAAGATAAATAATTATAAAATGTATGAGAAATATTAATATTATTATTTAATTATGTAAGATGAGTTAACGTAATAAACTATGCGCGTACTTAATTAATGTTAAATATGCAGATTTAACTAACTAAATTAAGTTTAATAAACATATCTCGATCTTAATAATAATGCTCGTTATAAGAAATATACGATGTTAAATTATAATTTTATGTAAATATAAAAGTAAATTAAAAGACATACATTAAGTATGATAAGTAAACGAATAAAAGATTAAGTTATGTTACATGCAGCGAATGTGATATTATAAAAGCTAAAACATAAAAAATTTACTTTAATTTACGTTAAAGATCTGCGCTCACATGATGCGTTTAATAGCTTAAAGATTAAGCTAGTTTATTATTAATTAAAGTGTATTATATTTGCAAGTTATTATGTCATTATTTTAATGTGTATTATACAATAATTAATATCTTAATTTATTTAATAAACATGAACTAATAATAAATAAATAATTTAAACTTTAAAAATGAATGTCGTTTTTTATAAAACGTGTTTATTAAACGAAGAATTCTATTACTTAATCTTCGCTCGAGTCTTAATAATGTTCTTACTCTTCTGCGAAAATTATTACTTAAACTTCGTTTAAGTTTTAATAATGCTCTTACTTTTCTGCGAAAGTTATTACTTAAACTTCGCTTAAGTTTAAATGCTGCTTTTACTTTTTTGCGAAGATTATTATTTAAACTTCGCTTAAGTTTAAATGATACTCTTGTTCTTCTGCGAAAATTATTATTTAAACTTCGCTTAAGTTTAAATAATGCTCTTACTTTTTTACGAAGATTATTACTTAAACTTCGCTCGAGTTTAAATGATGCTTTTACTTTTTTACGAAGATTATTATTTAAACTTCGCTCGAGTTTAAATGATGCTCTTGCTCTTCTGCGAAGATTATTATTTAAACTTCGCTTGTGTTTTCGTAATGCTCTTGCTTTTCTTTAAGATTTATTATATAAGCTTTAATCGTAAATCATAATAACTCTTACTTTCGAAATTAACGCTCTGTTTTTATAAAACCGATGAATTCTTATTAACTGAAATATTCTTTGTAAACTTTTTTAATCGAGAACAGATTTTAAACATGTCGTATTATATGTAAATTGCGAATATGATCGTGTTAAAGTTCATTAAAGTTACATAATATAATAAACGAGTCGCGAGCACGATTATATGTAATTAGAAAACGATTAAAAATAAACATGAAGTTAAGTTTTCTGATTTTCATCATATATAAAATAACGACAGAAGCTTTTTCGTCTTAAAAAAATTAATCGTGTACGCTTTAACATCTCGAACTTTCGAATTTAAGACTAAGCTTTTCTTTAATAACTGAACTTGTGTAATATATTTCGTAAGAATAACGATATTCTTAATAAATATTTTAACTTTAACATAAATCTTAACTAACGCGATTATTATAATGACTTTAATTTTATTTTACTTAAACTGAAACGCATTAATTCTTATGTTAATTTCATTAACGTTAAGAAATGTTAATAATCGTTTTATTTCGTAAAAGCTTCTTAATACGATAATTACGATAATTATATTAAATCGAAGTAAGAGATTAATTAAGAAACGTATTTAATTTTTATATTAAACAATGAATACGATGTCATTTATGATAAGATTTGCGCGATACTATTCAGTAAGAAGAATATGAGAATATTTAAACGTAATCAGTTGTTTAAATAAGCTTCTATTTATGTAATGCGCGAAGTAATTATTTTTAATATTTTCTTTCGTCGATTAAAGCTATTCATTATTATTAAACAAATGCATCGAATTGTTACTATGAGTCATAATAATAATGATCTTTACGTTTTTAACTTTCGCGACTTCTTAAACGATAATATAATTTTCTCTAAAATTTTTTAACATAGTAATGTTAAAGTTAATCAGTATGCAAATAACAGCGCTTACGTCATGCTTAAGAATATTTACACTTAGCTTAATCTTAATGCGTTAAAAGAATTCTTAATCTTTTTAATTAAAAGTTTTTTTTATCTCGATTCGTTAAAAGTACGAGCGAAAAGTTTTAATAACAGCGTCGCGCTTAATTTCATTATTTCTTTTATTTAACTTAATATTAATAATTCTTTAAAGTAAATAACGTTCGAATTCGTAATCTCGCTTCGAAAGTTAACGTATAATATAATAATTAAAATCGTCGTAATTTACATTTATCGAACTCTTATCGTTCTTAAAATTTTCGTAAGTCTCGTTAATTTCTTCATTATCGATTTATATAACTAAAGAATCTTATGTCTCGTGCTGCTTATTATTGTGATTATTTTATTCATACTGTTAATTCTGTAATTGCGTCTTATTTTTAAAATGATCGCTTAAACTCGTAACGTGTAAAAGCAGAGTGTTAAGATTAACATGATGTAATTTATATTAACGATCTTTAATATTATGTAAAGTCTTCTTACTTTAATTAATAATTAAATGTATTAATTAATCGTAAAAGAAATTTAAGAACGAATGTATTAGCTATGTTATTAAACGAGCTCAGAACTTTAACTTTCTTACTTAACTTTAAGAGTAGCATTGTAATAATGATATTCATTAATGTCTTTTTTATCTTAAAGAGTTTCTTAATAAGATTAAAATCGTTAAAAAGTTTCTGAAGATATTACATAACTAACATTTAAGACTTATTTAACTTAATATCTCACTCGATAAGAGTAGTCGAAAGATTTAAGACTTTAAAGAGAATTAATGTAAATTTAATACGAAGGTTTTAACTTAATATAATATTACGAAAGCGATCGTTATGTTCATATTTTTTCTCGTTAATATGAGCAGAATTAAGAATTCTGATTATCGCTAATTTAATTTTATTAAGCTTATTAAACATGATTAAACAAACTGAAATCATGATTAATTCGTTAAAAAGATAATATTAAAGTACATTCTTATTATTATTTTTTTAATTACGCTCGCGAAGATTAAACGTTAATTATAACTTAATTAAGCTTTAATCTGTTTTAATAAAAGAACGATAAAAAGCTACGCTTACATTCGTCATGTTAAAGAAAAGAAACGATTTAGTAAGAATAATAATAATTCATTTATCATTATTAAACTTTACTTTAAAGCGATTCTTTAAATTAAATTAATAATCGAAGTGATTAAAAAGACGTAATAAATTAACATATTTCTTGTCTGTTCTCGCGAATGTAATGAGTACACGTAACTCGCAAGATAATGTTTAAGCCTTCGTAATAAGTGCTTACTGTGTCTTCATTAACTGTAATTTAAAGAAATCTTTAATAAGTTAACATTTCTTATTATCGCGATAAGTGCGTCGATACGATATATAAATAATTAAATAATTATTCTTTAAAGTCACTTATTTTACTTAAATGATATGCTTGTTAATTTTAAATAAACTGAATCACAGATTAAATATTAAAATGACTCGCTTTATATTAATGCTGTTATTAAACTTTTAATATTAATTCATAAATGTATCTTGTTTAATCGTTAAGATAAAGATACTTAACTTAACTGTGTAATTTTCTGACAAATTAAAAATATCTTTAAGTGTGTTCTTTATACTCTGAAGAATTAATAAATCTTAACGATTCTTAAGTAAAATTAATTAAGTATGAACTGAGATTAATTTAAATATAAATTTAAGAAGAATTATTCATTTTGCTTAACGTAAATCGTTAATCTTTACATTCGCGATATTATATGTTAAATACATACTTTTAAAATATAAAGTATGCAATTAAAACATAATTAAATAATTTATAACGAGAACGTCGCAAATGTTAAAATTTAAATGTAAGCGAAAGACTTAATTATATAAAATGTTATGAATCGAAAAATGATTTTAAAATAATAATGATATAACTCGATGTAATTTAATGTTAAAGCGAATGCTGAATGCTTAATTTATTAAGATCTTTGTTATAATCTTGTAAGTAACAAAAAGATCATTATTTAAAGCATTAAACGAATTAATTACTGATTTAATTACTTCATTAATGTTAAAAATAATCTTAACTCGAAAGATAACATGCTTAATGTTATAATACTTAGCTATGCTTACTTTCTGCGTCTTTTTCTTATCGTTTAAAATGAGATTAATGAAATTATTATTCTTAAGCTTCATCGCTCGAGATATGTAATACATGACGTTAGTCGCTGCACTTTCTTTTATCGTTATCGCTTTAAACTTCTTTTTAAGCATCGTAATAAAATGTTTATTAAAAGACGTAAAGTAATGACGTAAAATAACGTTAAGCTGTTAAATATAAAGAAGTAATAAAATGTAATGAGATTATAAAATGTACGATGATAAGATGAAATAAGATTACAGAATGTTAAATTTTAAATTAATATAAATTTAAATTAAACGATTAATCTTAATGATCGCAGCTCGAATTAAGATTATTATTTAATTATAATGAAAGATAAGAATGATTTTAATTAAAACGATTAAAAGATAAAAGTTTATGTGAGCGATTAATTACTGTAATGTCTTTAAAGTTAAGTTTTTAAAAAAAGCATATACTTAAATAAAGTAAGCAAGATTTCGTTAATGAATTATTTAATCATAACATAATAAAGCTATTATTCATCTTTTAGTGAATCACGCTTATTTATCTTATATTCTTTATTATATTTAAGTTAACGATTTAAAAGAAATGATATTATAAATATCGTTTACATCTTTATCGTTTATTATGTTTCGCTTTAAGCATAAGTAAACAAGCTACATCGTAAACATCTCAGTTACATCTTTAATTATTTATATATTCTTCACGTTAAATCTTTTCGTAATGATCGTTTATTAACATTCATAATAATCGTTTATTAACATTCGTAATTATATTAAAAACGTTCTTCGAGACGAAAAAGACGAATATTAATTAAATTACATTATTAACATCGCTAATAGCGAGCTTGCTTGCTGTATTCACGAAAGTTCTTAGTGAAGAATATTTAACATTACTGTTTTTACTGATTCGAGTATTTATTAATAATGTGAAATTCTTTATAACATTTAATCTAAATCGATCTGTTTCGATTAAATATACTCGTATTACGTAAACTTAAATCGTTTCTTATCTTAATAAGAAATATATAAACTAATCGTTAAGTTAAGTTTCGATATTAACATTTTAACTCGACTCGAATACTTAATATTAACATTAAAATTCGGCTTAAATACTTAATTTTAACATCATAACTCGACTTAATATTAATCTCGAGTTAAGTTATGATCTGAGTTCTCGACTCGATTCGTTAATAACGTTAAATGTTAAGATTTACTAAAAAAAATCTATTGCGTTATTATTATTAAAAGACTTATAGCAATAATTAAAACTGTTTCTTTATTTTTCTATATCATCTTTTCGTTGTTTGTATTATTCTATTACATTATTAATAATATATATTACGAAATGTTTAATTTTAATAAAATATACGAATCATTAAGATCTTTAATAATTTAATTAATTAATTACGTTACTCTTTTACATTATTCTCTTACATTATCATATAACTGTTAAATATACGACGAGAATTTAGTCATATATAAGTAGCAGTAATGATAAACGATGTCGCTAACATATAACGTGTATATTATGTATCTAGTATGTAGTTATTAAAGTGTGTATTAAGAAGTACGGTTTGTAACGTACGAAGATATAATGAAAACTTTACATTTAATACTAGTTCTAATAAAAATAATTAACTACGTCGTACGATGTAATAACTTTAATATTTAACAGTAACAAGTTAAATATTATATAGTCTTAGCGAGTCGAGTCGAGAATTCGAATTAATACTCGATATTAACATCATAACTCGACTCGAATACTTAATATTAACATCATAACTCGATTTTAAAATCGTGATTCGAATCGAGTCTTAATGAGTTAAGAACTTAGCTTAAGCTCGATGTATTAACTCGTCGTGATCAGTTTAAAAATATAGTAATAGTTATTAAGATTAAAAAACGTCGCTTTTAAGTTAATAAAATGTTTTTTAATAATAAAACGACATTAAATATGAAAAGTTGTAATTTCTTCGTCGTAAAAATAATAATTCATTAAAAGAAGAAAGAAACTTAATTAATATACGTCGTTAATAGCAGTCTTTCACGTCTTTATCGTTAAGTTTTATGTATTTATATACTTATAATAAACGATGCAGTTAAACAGAACGACAGTTATTAATAAAGATATTTTTAATAATTTAATTCATAATGAAAATACGATATGTATCTTCGTAATTTAATCAGAATCTGTTAAAATAATTAGTCGTTCATATTAAATTAAGATTTTCTTTATTTAAAAAGCATAATTAATCGTCTTTTAACATCATGATATCTGTTAATTAAATTAATATCGTATTACAAGTTATAATGCTTTTAAGCGAATCTGTTTATTACTTTTACTGTTACGACTCGTGAAAATGTAATAATAAACGTTTTCATAAAAGTGTTATGAATCATGACGATTCATTTATTATTAATAAATAAATCAGTCAT
>JAABUO010006348.1_pt1 | contig 13625 bp, 11 predicted proteins | sample 5559291 | NCBI WGS metagenome assembly JAABUO01 (sample SAMN10711878, study PRJNA513372) | rock metagenome | isolation source: Antarctica rocks | place: Antarctica: Victoria Land, Finger Mt sud | reverse complement strand
TGGAGGAAGGATTAAAGTTGATAGCAACATGATGTCAAAGAAGCACAAACATGCTCTTGGCTTACAGTGCTCTCAGCATGCAATGACCTGCCCTGCCCTGTGCACTGCCCTGCCCAACAATATTCTGTTACTTGTTGTCTGCCGTGTTGCTGGTGTGGCGATTGCTAATGCTGTCAATGGTGGTACAGCTGTGCATACTGCAACATCAACAGAACAGAATGCCCTGTGCTGCAGCCTCAGCTAGCCACAAAATGTTGTCTCGTTTGTCAATGTCAATGCGTCTCCAACTATGATAACAAGCACAAAGTCCAGCTGTCATGCACACACATCTTTACAGTGGGTATTGCATCACTATTATCGCATTCTCGCATTGTATTCTCGCATTGTATTCTCGCATTATCGCATCACTACAAATACTGCATAAGTAACGCCTGCCAAGGTCCCAACAGCCAAGCTGCAATGGTGCACAACTATATGCAAGCTTCAATGCATGTTGTATAGTATACAGAACGGACGTATACGCCAACCGCATGGGTGTAAGGCAGTTTGTTGCCGCCCACGGGAGTTTCATGAGGATCATGCTGGATTACCATGCTTGATGCTTCTTGGGGCTTCTGTCAGAGGCTGCAAGCATTTGCCTCTTTTAGCCAGCAAAGGAACTGAATGCAAAGTCCCTCTGCAGGTGATCACTGATTAGCGGCAGCTTCAGAGTGGTGATTGCCGTTATGGCATGGCATTGCACTGCGTTGAACTAGCGTGTGTACATATATGTAGTGGTCAGGAAGCATGAAAATTGTCACAGCATGTTGTATAACATGCTGTCTCAATGGTCATGCCTTCTGACCGCTCAAGCGCAGCTGCTACACGTGAAGCACATGATTGGTACGCTAGGGTACATTTGCGTTTCACAGTAGTAGACATGGGAGTCACGATGCAACATCTTGTACTAAATTGTGAGTTCGGAAGTTGGAAGTGACACCCGCTGTACTGAGAGTCTCAATTTGGCACTCTTAATGCAGCAAACTAGCTTAATCGGATTCAGTGCAAGCTTGTGCGGAGTATCAAGCTGGGATTGTTGTAAACTATTAGTGTCCATGTTTGAAGTCTCCTTGCACATGTTAGATAGCATCATCCTTTGTTCAGCTTTGGGGCTGCCAACCGAGCGTGCTGAGCAGCCATTACTGAGTCATCATCTGTGAGCTCAGCTTGTGAGTTGTGCTTTAGTTTAGCAACGTAAGCTTGAGGGCCATCTGAAACAGCTGCAAAGCAACATCATTGTTGAAGCTCTTTGGGCTGGTGCAGCACCACACTGACGGCCCTAGCTCTGCATGATCAAAACACTTGTAGTACAAGACTGGACTTTTATGAGTGTCTTGCGCAATGCAGCGTCTCATGCACTACTTGACCCAGGCATGCCCTAGTCTGCCTTTGCTATTGCACAGCTGTGGTCTCTCACGTACTGGCTTGGCTGCAGGAGCAGAAGCTGGGCTTGTGGACAGTTGCCCTGCCCTGTCAGGGGAAGAGTCAGAGGAGATGGAGCTTGCTATGGAGGGGTTGAGGTTGACAGGATCAACGCAGCTGCCTGCAAAGGCCACCAGTCAAGGCTTGGCAGGTATGGTGAGCATTCAGTGCAACGATGTAGGATATATCAACAATCGCATTAAAAACCATCAAAGTCTTGAAAACAGCAGAGGACTTCCATTGCTGGAAAATCCTGGAAACAGTTTCCCTGTGCTGAAGTTCCCTTTGATGCAATTGCAATGGCAACAGTGTTCAACACAACAACCAAGAGTTGCAAGTTGCGCACAGATGTCATCCCCTGTCACATATCTAAGTCACCGAACAAGTTCAGATGCGACCTCACCTAGTATTAGTCACAGCAGCTGTAATTGATATCAACACTTTGCTTGGCTAGTACATTTCCGAGGCCCCATCATCAGCTATGTGTTGCGTACGTATATTGTAACAAAAGCATGACATGGGCTTTCGATCAACCCATGAGTTTATGCATGGCATGAAACTTTGTCACAACAAGAGAACAACAAGAGAACAAACTAGCAACCAAAGTCTACCAGACAGCGCCAATGTCACTTCTAAACAAACAGAAAGGCTTCATGTCTGGTGTCCTGTCCAAGCTTGAACAGGGGTACAAAAGCGTAATTTAATTCCCTCTCGGCTTTGTTTGACAGATCCCTCTGTGCTCAGCTATCATGTCATAGGTCAAGAGGCACATGCAGGCGTTGTGCCAAGGCAAAGGCAGCCCCCAGCATCCCCCCTTGGTCACCATGCCATGGGTCACATGCCTCCTGTCCCATGATATGGTCACTGAGGGGGGCTGCCCTTGCGTTGGCACAACACCTGCATGTGCCTCTTTACTCATGACATGGTAGCTGAGTTTGAAGTTTTTGTTACTTGTTGTGACTGTTTTCTAGCCAACTATCTTACATGTCGTGCCTAGGCTACTGCTCAAAAGCAAGAAGATGAAGAAGAAGATCACAAGCTTTGGCCAGCCAACAAGTCTGATCGCTCGTTGGCAGAGCCTCAGCAACCCTGCCTAGTGTCATGTGTTTGTGTCAAACTAAATGTCAAAGACCTTCAGACAGACATGCTTGTCAGCACCCGGTGGGTCCATAAGCCCACGGTCCATAAGCCCAAGCAATGGCTAGAGCAAATGCAACACGCCTAATCCAAAGGTCACATCTGCACATAAAAAGCAAAGCAATCATCAAAATCGTGTATCGGCAAAAGGTCATCATATTCTGATTGACTGACGTTCAACACCTAATTTACAGGTTTTACTTGATTTAAATACAATCTTGCAATGAGGTCAGCTGCAGCAGCCTCAGTGAATCTGCCTCGATGCGTGTTGGAAATTATTAGGACATCATGGCATGCCATACTTCACCTCAAGCTCAGCTTTGTGTGTTTCAATAGTAGGTTTGAAGTGATAAATTGTGTGCCATACTGTATCAGAAACAGTTTTGACTGTTTGCCGATGCTTGTGTTCTGCCATGAGCCCAACCCATGCATCATTGGAGAAGTTCATAGGCTAAGAGCTCCCAGCATGACGGCGCCGGGGTCTCAGGACTTTAATTAATTTGGTTTGTGGTATAATCAAGATCATGTGCCAATGATAGACCACAACTTTTGTTGGTACGTTGCATTCCACTGCATGTTGACATGAGCTCGAGCAACTTGTACAACGGAATGTAATGTAAATGGGAGGTTGATGTGGCAACGCCAGCCGTTGTCATCAGAACCTCAAACCTGACGCCTTCAGTAGACTCAACCAGGTAACTGTATCCTGAGAGCATACTACCAGATCTATAAGAGCAGCTTGTGGTAGCCTGCCCCTTCGCAGCCAGAATAAAACGTCTGATGTGGTACAAGCTGATTGCAATTGGTTTGCTCCACTGAGGACTGTATGGACCAAAAGTTCATCGCTCAAATTTGAGGGCAGCTAGCTGCACCTACAGGGAACAACTGAAAGCTTGCTGCAGAGCTTGGTAGTCCACTTTAGCCGTTGCAATTGCAGACTATCCGCACCCATGCACGCCGGTCATGCGTACATTTATTGCAATGACATACGTGCACACAAAGGCTCAGAGACTCCGCAACTGCAGTTTCTTGTGCCACTGGGTGACACAAAAAGCTGGAGTTGAGTATGAGTGATTGACACGCAAGCCGCAGATTGGGCATGGCAAGCCTTGGCAGCTGACTGTGCTTCACACAGATGTACAGACAATGCTTTGCCTTCAGTGAGCTCTGATCGATCACCAGAACTCACATCGACTATCAGGTGTGCTTGGGATCGACCTTTACAAAGTTCAACGGTTGGCACATTTAGTGCATCTGCTAGCCCTATGCATCTTGCCTTGCCAGCCCTGTTCATGACATACCGTCATCACTAGGGATCTAAAGTTTCCATGGGGATTTGTCTTGGATAAAGAGGAGTTAGCCGAGACAAAGCTCCTGATAAATTTTAAATCTGAAGCTCACAAGCAAGTTGGTGTTTTGACAGTGGAATCACCCAGGCAGAAATATGTATTAATACAATTGGAAAACAGCGTTCCCAGATTGTTGAGATAGCGAAAATTTCCTGTGGAAATATTCGAGTGATATAAGTCCCTGATTCCATTGTGTACATGTGAAACTATCCGGCCTTCTGTAATGACAGATATATTGCCCCCAACTTGCAGGATTTCTTCTTGTCCACTAGCTTTCAAAGCTAAGCTCTGCTGCCAAGCACAGCTGGCCATTGCAGCCAGCTTGCCAGAAGCTCTGCAAAGCCTAGCTCGGACTTCTGAAAAGTTGGTTTGTGAGCCCAGCTCTGCTTGCCTAGAGGGCAGATCTGCCGCTGTCCTAGGAGGCCCCCAGGCTCTGCTGCAAGCTGGTCTATGTTATGACACATCCAGAATGATCTCATCAACATCCTTTGGAAATTTGTAGGCACAAGACAGAGCTAAGCAGCAAATCCACAAGGGTCATGTCTGGTGATGTCTAAGTTGACAATGGGGGGTCTTGCACCAGACTAGTCCCTGTGCTAGTTGACATTCATCCACCCATTCACAAAGGTGATGATAGGTGTCCAGGTTGCAATTGCTTGGGCAATTGCAACCTGGACACCTACACTGGGTGGGTAACGCTACGTAGCAAATGTTTCAGCTGCTATGATGTTGAAGGACGACTCAGCATGCTTATTTGGTGCGAATCAAAACTGATCTCAAAATTATGACAACGCCTCACTACAATGTGCTTGTAAGCAGCATGCATTGCCATCAAGGTCTGCTAATGCTATTTCCCAACACAGTTGTGGCTGCGTGAATGGCATGCTTGACTCCTTGCATGTGTAACACCAGCCTGGTGTCACAGGTCCCATTCACAGAGCTGTCTGCGTTGGGCCAGTAGTCGTCATATCATGCATGCATACCCCTACTAGAAGGTTCCAGAACCTGCCCCACACCCTAGGATTCTAAAGCAGCGTATGATGGTGGCAATAGCACCAAGGTAGTTTCACAACATGTTGGCGCGTTTGAAAGCGTGTGGGAAGCGCCCTGGATTGTGGTCATCAGTTCTTGCTTCAGCTGACTGAGCAGCAAGCGTTGCTGACCATGATCAGGGGTGCCCGGTGCACAAGTATGACAAGATTGCTGCACATGAATCTCTGTCCAGTTGGATGTGCAAACCATGCGAATGACATATGGTAAGCCAGCATTACAATGCACTACAGTGCACAATACCAAGTTAAAAGGCAATGTTGTTTCAGGTAGTGTCGGAAGCATGCTATGAGCAGGCTATTCAAAGCGTACAAGTGAGCCAAAGGGGCGTATGAGACGCACACTCGTAGCCCGCCTTCCAAATTCCTGATCCAAGGGCTTAGGAGTCAGGAGTGCAAGCCTATGGCAAACCCTAGGCCTGAGGTGAAACATTTCTGCTTCCAACTTGCGTGCGGCCAGGGCTGAGGGCAATCTTCATGCACAAGCCTTTGGCAAACCCTAAGCCTGAGGTGACGCATTTCTGCTCTTATCCTGCATGCGGCCAGAGCTGTGGGCATGTGATTCATGTGCTGCCTTTCTGCATGGATGTTGTTGGCAAGATGTACACGCTTGCATAGGTGCCTGTGGCTTTTAAAGCTTGATCTGCCAATCAACCCATAGGTACCAGTCTAGTAGTGAAACTCATGCAAGGCTAAACGTGCTCAAGTTGTTGGACTTCTGCATACAAGCGTGATGAACAGGCTTGCAGGAATGATGGCCACAGCTTGCCATCCTGCAAAATGAAGAGCTTTAGCTAGTCTGTTCAAGCTTCTGCAAGCAACCAACAGCTTGCAAGCCCCTTTTTGGGCAACGATGATATGTAGCCATATGCACTACTGGCTTGTACAGCTGTGCACATGTCATCAGTGCAAATGCTTGTACATCGACGCTGCCTATACAGGCACCACTGTTGCCCCAGCTGATCAGCGGTCTACAAGACCTGGGAAAGTGCATGACAAGGGGCACTTTCCCTCATGTCTTGAAGGCCGCTGAGTACCTTGGACCATGGGGTTCCCTGTGTAGACACTGTCACGAAGGCCAGCTCAAGCAGATTGTGAGGTCTCTTCCAGCTGTTGCGCCCGGTAGCAAGCATAAAGGTCCCCATGTCCATTTCAAGGCATTGCTGAATGATCAGTATTACCCTCAATACTCAGTCATTGATGATTGCCTCTGCTCTTTTTACTAAAGCTTGAGATTTCTCAAATGTTTCATATGCCTGCATGTTCATGGTATGTGTGATGCATTCTATGCAAACGCTTGTTGACAGGATCAGGCCCTTCCTGCAGGTGTGGACCACGACACTCCAAAACCAAAAACAACTGTGGCAAGGCAGCAGCCCTGCCGGAGGAACCCAAGCAAGGTATGCCTAAGGCATACTCAGAATGGATGACAGGCAAAGGTGCTGAGGCTCAGCATCTGAGCCTGGCGTCCATGCTGAGCATGTCTGTTCTGTCAGCTACTGATGACATGCTTACTGGTAAGTGACATGCTGGTACTAGTCCCAAATTCCGCTGGTTTGTCAGTGCAATGGCATCAACTTGCAAGTATGTGAGATGCTGCTGGTCTGCACTCCCGTGCCTCATCTGCATCATGACAATTTGTGAAGCATGTCAGTCAGAATGATTAGGTTTCAGCATTCCCACTGCAGCTTTCATTGCTTCTATGCATTTGCCTCTGTTGCTGCTGAAGGCTGAGAACAGATGCCCAGATGTTCACTCACTCACTCACTCACTCACTCACTCACTCACTCACTCACTCACTCACTCACTCACTCACTCACTCACTCACTCACTCACTCACTCACTCACTCACTCACTCACTCACTCACTCACTCAACACCTATGCAGCCACCCATACGCCATCCTGTATGTGCACTCACTCACTCACAAATTACCCACTTGCTCATACCTTGAACCAGCCAATCTCCCACTGCTACCTGCCCTCCCTTTCTTGCACATGCACGCACTCACGCGCGCATTACGCACAATGCAGCGTAACACCACTGTACTGGCTTTGACCCTAATGCAGGGTCACAGAGCTGCAGCTGCCGCAATGGAGCAGCAGCAGTAGGAAGGACCAAATATACATGAGTCTTGCCTTAATGCCAAGCTTACTGCTTGTTTGCTCACTCAAAGGCAATTGCATTTCACACTTTGCCAAGTAGAGCATGCTGCATTGTGTGACTCTGCACTCTTGTCTGTTTGATGCTTTGTAATGTTGCCAGATGGTTAAAATGCTACACATGTGTGCGTTGGCCGCTATCACAAGCTGTTGCATCCTGCCATGCAAATTTATTATGTGTTCGGCTGCTGATCCTACATATGGCCTAGTCAGCTTCTACCTTGGGATCTGTGATTTGCATATAGCATCAGTTGTTGCACACATGCTTGCAACCTGCAGCACTGCAGCATGTTTACCACACAACATATTTTGTCAGGTAGTATTAGGCTTACAGGTCATGCAAGATACCGTAAAAAGGCTGTTCAGGAGTGTGAACAAGGCGGAGCGTGCCGCTAAGTCAAATTGGAGCATGAAGTTGAGCAGTGATTTGCCATGGCCATGTGTGACAATTATCATCAAAGAAAAGAAAGCAAAGGGGTGCAGTATTGCTGTCCTTTTGTGTCGTTGAGACTGACACTGTGTAAGCAGTCAGTGACTTGAAGGCATGGGTGTGCAGCTGCATGGTCTTTTGTAAGACTTCACTGGCAGTCAGTCTCTGGTCTGCACTGCATCAGATGCTTTGTAGAGCATTTGAGGCTCCTCTGTCATGGCATTGCCCTAGGAGTATTTGCTTCATGTGCACCTCAATCACATGGATGTTGCCTGCGTTTGCCCATTGTGACTATGACGACACGTGACGGCGTATCACGCTGTTAACAAGCTATTCACATCAACCAAGCTCTGGCCGAAATTCTCACTGCACTCTCTGTGCTAGCACAAAGCAAGCACTGATAGGCTCAGCCCTCAGACCAACCGTTCCTGTCATGCAGTTCATTGGGGAAAGAATCACAGTCTGTCACAACCAAACATGTTGAGTTTTGCATGCAATCTAAGCATTTCAAACAGTGCATACAAAGGCTGGCTCAACGAAGGCTTGCTCCACTTTGGTGACTGATCACTACAGGGCAGTGTACATGTGTTACGAAGTGATATGTAAGTGGTATATGTGATATGTGATATATGTATGCAGTACCAGTGCTGCTAGCTCATCATGTCAGAAGTCATTCCTGGACAAGTTCAAATTTGTCAATGAAGGCCAACGGCATTCAGCACAGGGGTCGCAGCTTCTGTTTGAAAGGACTGGAAGGGACAACAGTTGGTGCCTTGTACAGAGCAGGTAGCTGATCCCATAGCAGTTGCATGCCACTGCACTGAGATGTGCTAGATGTGCACAAAGAGCAACCAGCAAGTGGACTCTGCAGCAGTCGAGTCCAGCTGCTTCTAACAAGGTGTTGTGACCCTGCTAAGCCTATACTGCAGTCAGCCAAGATCAACTCCTCTAAAAGTGGCCAACCACCCTTTACAAGCTCTTCTACAGCCGCAGCATCCAAATGCTCATTGTCAGTGAGATCTAACTTCGTTAGCACAGGCAAAGCACTCTTGACAAGTTCCGCAGATCCTGCCCCCTTACCTTGTGTGCTGAGATCTCGTCTGTCTACCGCCGCAGTGCGAGGCGAGGCTCGGAGCTAAGCTCAGATAGGAGGAAGTCGAAAGGACACACTGATGCAGTTTCCCCAGAATGTCTGCAGCCTAGAGGCAAGTATGAACCGAGCTACCTCCTGCTCACTGAGGCGCTAAATCGTCCCTGTGTAATTAGCCTCAGTGAATCAAAAACATTGGTTGACTGGACCATTACGTCAATGTGGGACCATTCATTGAATCTGGAGTGAACGTTTCGCACGGCTTGCGTGTGCTTGCGGTCTGATCGGAAAGACACGGATCTTCACTGTTGCAATCGATGGTGCCACTTGTCACCGCCAAGCTCTGCAGAGCTCTGCTTCCTTTCGTGACGCTTCCGCAAGAAGCGCATCGCGGTGGCGAGCTTGCGAGGGCTGTTTGAGGCCGCAGCGGCAATAATTGCTCTTGTTTAGGCGCGGAAACGGCAGTTTATAGCCAGGAAAAGGTGTTGCCAGGGAGGCCTACCACCGCAACTTACGCCTGGAAGGCAAGGTAGTGGGCTAGAAATCCGACGCACTTGTGTTTCACGCCACATCTGAGACGGCCAGCGTCTTCCCTAGATATTGACTCCTCAAAGCTGCGGCCTGGTCGGTATTACCTCCACTACGGTGGTCCTCCACCTCTGGGCGATCGTCGGGACCCGGCCAAGCACAAGCTGTCAAAGCTCTTGCAGGTAGCAAATCTTACTTGATGTCACGTAGTTCAGGCTCACTAGGGCTTGGCTTTTGTTTTTGTTTGCGGCAACTCACCAGTCGATACGTGATTGTTTAGACGGCAAGAACAGTTCGCCTATAAGCCTGCTGATTTGTGGCGACATTGCATTGCCATCATCATGTTAAGCGTTCAATCATGCCCCTTTGTGTCGGTCCAAAGTATCAAGACAGAGCGATCTGACCTGTCGATGCTGTGCAGATGACTCATAACCGATCCTGATTGTTGTCCAACCTGGTTGTGCTTTGCAGGGTTTCAGCAGTGCGGCGGCAGCAACAACATAACAGCGTCCCAGCCAGGAATGCAGGCAGATGAGGCGGATGACCTGTGCATCACAAAGCAGCCGTGTGGGCCTAGGGATGTGAAAGTGTCTAGTAGTTGCCCTCCTGGCTTGCAGCGCACTGGGCCATGGTGGGCAGAACACATTCTCTTACATCATCATGATCAAGTTGCCCTGCAATGGCATGGTCTGCTTGCTAGCTGCAGAGCATGTGTACTGAAATAAAGCTGAGTGCACTTATTTCTGTGCTTCTGAGTATGCCATAAACAGTCAAGCCAAACATGCTGTGCCGCACTTGCAATGCCATCATCAGTGCATGCAGGCAGCCTTTCTCAGCAACAATGATGCTCATACAGCATGCAGCTAGCTACTGTAGCCATGAGCATTGTGCATTCACTGTTCAGGCGCATAGAAGACTTTGAATTGCACAAGAGGCTCTACCAGGGCAAGGCATCCCTGTTGTACTGTGCCACTTGCAAGAATTCCAAGCTGCCTGTTGCTGTCAAGGTGTATCGCAAAGCTCGCCTGTCAGAGCTCAACTGGTACCAGGTGAGCAACAGGGCAATAGTGCCGACGAAATGAGTTGACCATGTTTTGCATGTATGCTACACCAGAGGCCAGTTTTTGACACCCTGAACCAGACTCAGCATTGAAAGAACTACGGCGTTGCATATGCTTGCCCCTGTTTTGAGCTCAAATGCGGTCTGACCTCTAAGCCGCTGTGTGTTGCAAAGTACATGCAGCTTGTTTGTCTGCTTGCTCCAGCGCACTTCGAGTGCAACAATCTGGAAGTGCTATCAGTAGGCAAGCATCCAGAGCTCATGAAAGTTCTCACAAGCTTCACTGATGTTTGAAACAGTATTTCCAGAGGTCCTTTAGCTCGTGCACTGTGTCTGTCATGTCAGGTGGAGCGGGAAATCCGGATACACTCTAGGCTGGACCATGCCAACATCATCCAGCTGTATGCTGCCTTTGAGGACGATGCCAATGTTTACATGGTCCAGGAATATGCCACTGGTAACCACCTCTAGCCTGTCACAACATTGACGCTCCAGACTAAGCGTGTTGTTGCTCACTGTAGTATACAACTCAAGGCTTGACTGCTTCTGTAGCAAAGTCGCAGCACATGCACTACAGCCTGTCCTCTTTTGCATCTCAAAGCAGTGCCAAGCCAATCATGTAGCCAACATAGTTTGAGCTAGGCTGAGTCATCACCAGCAACTAGCACTGTCATGAAACACAGTAGCTACCTGCAGCAACACCTGCTGATTGTTATATGTGTGTGAGCCATTGCAGCAGCATGATCTGCATCTGTGCTGTCGCCTTGCAGCACCAAGTCGCGTAGTGATCAACCACACGCCTAGCAGACTATTTGCATCTGAATGGCATACTCAGCTTGCAAGTCTCTCGTGTTGTGAGAACGCATTGCTTGCAGGAGGTGATCTGTATGAGGATCTGAAACAGAGGGGAGGGCGTTTTGAGGAGGCACGAACTGCAGCCGGTGTCCTGCAGCCCTGCATCTCTGCCCTCATCTACCTTCACTCCAAGGTACCAATCTCTGTGGTTGTGCTCATACATGCCTGTAGGTGGTCATAGCTGAATGCAGCCATTCTTCATCAGTCACGCTTAGTCATCAAAAGCTGCTCTCATTCAACATCCTGTTTGCGAACACGGACTGGGCATCACCTGGTGGGGTTCATGGTCATGCGTTATTGTCGGCAGCTGTCTATGCTGCTACCAGCAACAATCAGTGCACAGCTTGTTGACATACAGCCTTCCCACCTGATCGGCAGGCTGGTTTGGTGCATGCTGTTCACAGGCTTTGCACACTGGACACGATTGATATTTGCCTCAAATCTGCAGGGCATTATCCATCGGGACATCAAGCCTGAGAACATTCTGCTGATGGCGGACAAAAGTATCAAGCTGGCTGACTTTGGTCTGTCTATAGACGCTACTAGTGAGAGGCCTGTCACCAGAGCTGGCACTTTGGACTACATGGCTCCAGAGGTGATCATCTTGCTATTCCTTGTGTGCAACAAGCTGTGATAGCTCTTATGCATTTCATGCATGACAGCTCTTCTGTGTACAAGCTTTTATGCAAACAAGGTCTTTCGGTATATCCCTGACTACTTAGCTTGATGTCACTGGCTGTCTCCTGCACAGTAACTGCAAACTGTTGCGTCTTTGCAAAGTGTAACATAGCTCCTTTGGTAGACACAGCTCGTCTTTGGCACCGAGCTGATGCACAAACACATCAGTCCGTGGTTTGCTGGATCATGTCAGTGCATTTGCAGACTTCAGCATGAGGAGGGAGCAAGATTCACAGTGTGAGTCATCTAACTAGGCCGTACAGATATGCCAGGGTTCTCAGTATCCCAGTCCAAGGCATCACCACCAAGTGTTTGCTATGATTTGCCGATGGCATTACATTTCTCATGCAGGTGCTGCTGTGTCCTGAGAAGAGCCGGCCTCAGGAGAACAAGGACAAGGTCCTGTTGGGCTACACTGCCATGGTGGATGCCTGGGCCATGGGCATTCTTGCCTATGAGCTCATAGTGGGCAAGCCTCCCTTTGAGAAGCAGTCCAGGGCCGCCACCTATGAGCACATCATGTACCGCAAGCCAGAGTTCCCTGCCAGCATGAGCGCAGATGCCAAGGACTTTGTGTTCTCAGCCCTGACCAAGGTATGCCTGTCAGCTGACAAGTCATGCAGCACTTACATGTTGGGAGTACAAAGTATCATGTTGTGTCATCCCAGCACAGAGTTATCTGTTGAACCAATCGAGTTTGAGAGTCACGCCTATATACCCACTTGCATTTGCTGTCAGGCTCAAAGCTTTGTAGCTGTTTGGGTCTGCCTTCAGTGTCAAGTCTTTGTAACAATTTGCACAATATGTGGCTAACCGCTGGGGATGGAAACTTGCACAATATGTGGCTAACCGCTGGGGATGGATCAAACCACCCTACAAGCAATTTGGGACCTGTGCTGTGTCTCCCATATGTCTTTGACATGCAGTGAGGGTGCGGTCAACGCATCAGCTATTCAATTTGGGTGACATGAATATAACATACATCTATGTGTCATGTCATACAACTGTATGCCGTGTCAATGGCAAGCAATGATGTGCTTAGCCATTCTCTGATGCAGGCTGCTCGGAAACGCCCTGCCCTGGCGAACATGTTGATGCACCCCTGGCTGGCGCTGCCCACCCCAGGCGCACCCCTGCCCACCCCCCAGCTACAGCTGACAACCGCTCCTAGCTCTCCAGGGCCATCTCCGCTGGGTTTGGCCCCCACAGAGTGCGGGCCCCACACCCCCATGCCCGTGGAGGGGCGGCAGCATCAGGGCATGTCCCCTTGCACCACCACCTCCGAGGAGACCATGCTCAGCTGTGAGATGGCGCCGCCTGACAGCAGGTGTGTCTCATCAGCCATGCACTCTTTGTCAGGTGCGACCACTTGCATGTGGTTGCTCTGGGTGCAGGTGAGCCAGCTTGGCGTACTGAACTTGGCCTACCAACTACATTTTTTGTCAAGACTCTCCCAAGCACTGCCACATAGTTGGGGCTGGCAGACCCTGTGTTGAGTGACAGCTGTGCCAGCTGCACTGCAGCAGGTATTTGGCAGGCATTGTTATGCACAATCTGGGCGTGACAATGGCTCAGTGTGGTAGCTGTCAGGAGGGGTCATGAGCACCTCATTAGTCATGATAGCCACCAACAGCTAATGCTGATGTGCTTAGCAGTGACATGTGTGGTTACACAGAGCTGTGCTGTCATCAGACACCTCAGCAATACATTGGACTCTATGTTTGTATGAGTGCACCTGCAAGAAAGGAGTGCTGGCCTGCAGGACGGCTGTTGGGAGCATCACTCCCCAGCGCTCGTTCCAGGACAGGGGCCAGCCCCCGCCGATTC
>JAABUO010006347.1_pt1 | contig 13625 bp, 3 predicted proteins | sample 5559291 | NCBI WGS metagenome assembly JAABUO01 (sample SAMN10711878, study PRJNA513372) | rock metagenome | isolation source: Antarctica rocks | place: Antarctica: Victoria Land, Finger Mt sud | reverse complement strand
AAAACAACGAAAGAATATATAAGCAATCTAAATTAAGATATTTTCATGAAATTAAACTAGCGAAATAAAATCTTAAATAAATTTTTTATAAAATGTAAATAATAAAGAAGTATTTAAAGCATATAAATATACAAAACTCAGAATCGTTAAAAAACTGTCATTAATTCAGTACGAAAACAACACACATGTTAGTTTTTAAGGCAAATGTAATGCATTTTACAATGCAATGTATTTAAAAAAATTCTTTTTAATCGATGAAATTAATTTAAATAATTATTCTAAGTATGATAATTAGTTTAAATGAGAAAATATTAAAGAAAAAGAAATACAAAAGATAATCTTCACATTGAATTTTAAAAAAGCATGTAAGTTAAATAACATCGAGTTTTTAATAATACAAAAATCATACGAGATAATTAAAAAATCATACTTGTTATTATATTTAAAATTATTAAATAACGATTATCATTTTAAATGTTAACGAACGAGTCTAGAAGCGATACTAAGAAAATTTAATAAAAAGAATTATTCGCTGTTAAAATCATATAGTATTATTAGTTTATTAAATTATTTAAATAAAATAATTAAAAAGATTATAACAAACAGAATATTCTTTTAAAGCGAAGTAACTGAGTTATTAAACTTAAAAGCTTTATTAAACTTCGAATAAATAAAAAACAGAAAGAATCATTCAGCTGTAAATACAGTCATGAACTTAACACACGACATATAACTAGTTAAAGCTAATAATAACACAGTCTCGTGCGTTTTATTAAATATTAAAGAAGCATTTAACTACGTATCATTAGTACAACTAGTAAAAATATAAAAAAAGTTAAAAATGTCGAAGACAGTAATAAAATAAATCATTTCTTTCATGTAAAAGAGACGACTGAGTTTAATATTCAATGATAATTAGTCAGATTTTTATAAGATCGAATTAAAAATATCTTCAGGCTTATTTATATTACTCATATTATTTTTAATATATATACGATTTTTAGTATTTAATATACGCGCAATGTATAACTGTAATATCACGACTGAGAGAATTTGTATGTTCCCGTTCGCTTCGCTTAAGAAGCGACAGATCGGCGAATATTTAGTTAAGTCAGCGACGAGTTCGAATCTTGACAGAGTAAGCGATAAGTCGAAACTTAACAACGTAATCTCTTAGTTAAACCTGAAAATAAATAGTTTAATTAAGAATTAGTTAATTAAAAAAAAACATACGGTCTTTACAAAATTAATTTACAGGCACACAAGAAAAATAAATGCGCTGCTTTAATTACAGCATGATAAGATACGATAAGCGAGTGTTAAAGTTTTAACGTTACTTAAATATTATACATAAAAATATTAGCTTATATAATCGTCATAAACTTAGGTTACATGCGCTAAATGAATTAATAAAAAATAAAGAGAAAGAAGTTCAGAATACGAAAGAATGAGGAGAAATTAAGCAAGAAAATGATTAAAAAGTAAAACTTTTTAACATTTTAATACATTACAAAATGATTAAACATAAAGTTTATCATTATACCTAGTTTTAAACTACTACTACGATCTTTACAAGATTAATTTACAGGCAAACAGGCGCAATACGTGTTTTTAACGAAAGAAAAGAAAGTAAGATTTTGTTTTAACATGTTTAAAATCGTTTCGAGAAAATTGTGTTTATTATATAGTTACCATAACCTTAAATTGCATACACTTAATGAATAAATAATAATAAAAACTTAACGTAACTAGTCAGAATTTTACACTTTATTAAAGAATGAGTAAAAAATATAACTGAGCTACAAGAATCATTAGGAATGATTAAATCATGAAAAACAAATTAATTAGTTATTTAAATCGATTAAACTAAAGAATTAATCATTAAAAATCATTACAGAATTTTAAACGAAAGTTATAATTTTAAAAATAAAACAGTCGATTTAATATTCTACACGAATGATTTAAAAGTAAATAATAATGCGACGGCAGCTTTAATATTAGCTACTTTAAAAACTCAGATAATTAATTAATTATAACTAGCTACTAACTCAGTCGTTATTGATTAGAAAAGTCAGATATTAAATTATAGCTGAAATTTAAATTAAATTAAAATAGTTAATGTCGAAATCTTTGCAATAGAAAAAGTTACAATTTAAATATTAAAACTAGCTTAAAGGTTTAATATTTAAAGAACGATAATAATCTTCGTCGATAATATTCTAGCATTAAAAGCTATTTTAAAAACTAGAAGTCAGACTTTACACATACACGAAAACATTAGTTATGTAAAGAAATTAAATTATTTAATTAAACTGTACTGAATATCTAATCATCAGAAAATTAACGATAACGACTTAATTAATAATCTAGCTAAAAAGGAACACAAACTAGCTAAAATTTAAAACACGTTAACGTTGTATACTTTTATTAAAAAGAAAATTAATAAAAGCATTATGAATAACTGAACTGAGATGTAACAAAGCTTTAAACATTAAGGCAAACATTATACTTAATTTACTACAGCGTTAAATAGTAAATTAATAAAATATTTATTAAATAAAACAGATAAATTAATGCTATTAACTATTATTTAGTTAAAAATCAGTTACGAATATTTTCGATCATATTTAAAGAATATATTAAACGAATATACAGGTAAATGCATAAACAGATACAATAAGATTTAAACATTTAAGCACTTATTAATTAAGTGTATTCATTATCGAAAGAAAATCGAAGTAATGAGAAAACAGCTATTAATAATGAACATTACGGAGTTATTTAATACGAAAAAAGAATTAAATTTATTAATTAAATATCTTAAATCTATTAAGATTGAAACGAGAAAGTGAATATTAAAATTAACAGAGAAAGAAGTCGAGAATACGAAAGAATGAGAAGAAATTAAGTAAGAAAATGATTAAAAAGTAAAATCTTTTAACATTTTAGTACAGTACAAAATGATTAAACATAAAGTTTATTATTACATTTAATTTTAAACTACTATTACGATCTTTACAAGATTAATTTATAAATAAACAAACGTAATACATGTTTTTAACGAAAGAAAAAATCATAAGATTTTATTTTAACATGTTTAAAATCGTTTCGAGAAAATTGTATTTATTATATAATTGTCATAATCTTAAATTGCATGCACTTAATGAATAATAATAATAAAAAATACATGTACTGCTTTAACTACAGTAAGACAAGATACGATGAGCGAGTATTAAGTTTTAACGTTACTTAAACATTGTATATAAAATATTAGTTTACATAATCATCATAATCTTAAATTGCATACGCTTAATAAATTAATAAAGAATACTAAGAAAACCTAATAAAAAGAATTATTCGCTGTTAAAATCATATAAAATTATTAGTTTATTAAATTATTTAAATAAAATAGCTTAAAAGATTATAATAAACAGAATATTCTGTTAAAATATAAATAAATAACTTAATTACTTATTTAGTTACGAGGCTAACGCTTTATTTATACACAAGTAATAAATGATTAAAATCAGCTTAAATTACGTAACTTAAGCACGTAATTATTTTTTAACTAAGCATATAACTGACTCGTACACTTTAATACTTTCATTTATACATATGTTAAATAAAAAAAAGAAATTAAAATAAAAAGACTTTTATATGTTTAAAATTAATAACGAATCTAAACATTTTTTATAGTAGTTAAAATAAAACAAGTATAAATTAAATGCACTTAACTTATTAATTAAAATTAGGCTAAAACGTAGTTACAAAATATATAAAAAGTAAGAATTTGTGTATGAGTTTAACGGATGTATCTTATGTTAATAAGATTTAAAGTTAAGACTTTGTAAACTAGTGCTCGAAGACTTTACGATTAATGCTTAAAAACTCTGCGACTAGTGTGTAAAGATTAATGCTCGAAGTTTTTCTGCGATTAATGCTCTGAGACTCTGCGACTAAAGATTTGTTTAAACGAAGCATTTCATTCTCATTATTTTTTCTTATTATTTAATTCTTTAAAAGATGAGTAGCATATAATATATAAGTCATTAAGAATTAATATCTTCTGCTAAAACTATATTAAGTCATACGTTTACTTTAATTAAATTAATTACGATTCGAAAGACTTTAAATTTATCTCGACAGAAAACTTTAGTAAACTCGTTAATTATTATTTAATTAATTAATGTGTAAATCAGATTAATAATTTAATCTGTAATCTTTTCGCGCACGAATTTCTACTAAATTTTCATATGTTTACATTAATCATGATTTTAAAGATTCTTAATTAAAGCTATAATCTTTTAATTATTTTCGTAAATAATCATTATATAAAACGTTACGTTAAGATTACGATCGCTATTTAAAAGAGCTAGCTGCTAAAGTAAACTTTAAAGTTACATGATTTTCTTTATAATTTAAGTTTAATTAATATACTCAGTCTCGTAAATGAAAAGAGCGACAGTAAGTTATCTTTTAAAACTTTAATTAATAGCTTCGCTTTTAAAACTAAAAACGTAATCGAAGATGAATTTGCGAGTATCATAATCGTTAACTTAGTCGAAATTTGTATAATTAATAAGAAAGCATAAATTCTTTTAATAAATTAATTTTATAATAACGATGTCTCGTAAATAGCGAAAAATGCGTTTAACGATAATTTAATAAGCTAAAGTAAAATTAAATTTATAACGATTAATTACTGAAATGATAAAGACGATATTTAAGCGCGTATTAAGCATGACGTACATGAGTAATTTTACGATTAATTAATATTTGTAACAAAGCTCTGTAAATGCTTAATAATTATCGTTAACTTTTTTAATACGAAAGATTATTTTTATTAAAATGAATACGAGTTTTATTTCTTACATGTCATAATTCTTAAGTATTTATTTTACGTATTTAACTTAACTAAGTTAAATAACGCGATTAAGTTAATCGCGAGTAATACTTATATTTAAATAATAGTTAACGAGTCTTAAATCTGTTATTTAAAAGATCTTACTTAAGTAATTCTTAATCTTTTATATTTTAAATTTATTAAATTTAATAATTAAAATATTATTAACGTACACGTTAATGATTATTCTTTCGTTAATGAACACGCTGTAATTAAATATTAAAGAGCTAAAGTTTAATAATTTAAGAAATTTAACTAACGTGTCGTATCATACTTAAGAAGACTGTTTTAAATTATAAAGAGTTTTCTTAAGCTTATAAATTAAAGTATCATTAGTAATGTAGCTCGTAAGCTATTTAATGTAAATGTTCTTCTTAATGTCTTCGTATAAAAAGATCGTTTTAACGTTCATTTACTCGATTTTATAATTTAATATCGTCGTTATCGCAAAAATTGCTTTATAACTTATAAGCTTAACGACGAACGCGAAGATCTCGTTAAAGTTAACGTTAACACGTTATTCGAAGTCTTTTATCATTTAGCGAGCCTTGTAACGAACGATTTCGTTATTTAATTTTCGTTTAAGTTTAAATATTCACTTATTTTTTAAAGTCTTACGATTTAAAAATAACGAGATTAATTTTCAGATATTATTTTAAGTTAATGAGTTAAATTCGTCGTTTATGACTAGCTATTATGTTATCTTTTAATAAAAATTAAACATAATTTCTTTATAAATCTTCGACTCGTAAGATTTAACTTGTTTTATTTAACTAAGATAGACGTATAAAAAAAAGATTAAATTAAGAAAGAAAGAACGCGCAATTTATAGCTCAGAGGGTTAAATTAATGCTTTAATTAAAAACTTATTAATGTAAATTAAAGATGAAATATCGTTTCGTATTAATTTTAATGAGACGAGAAATAAAAGTAAAAATTAAGATGAAGACATAATAACGATGAATCTTTTAAACTTTTTAAATTTCTTAGCTTTGTAACGTTTAATTAAAAGTTTTAATTCGAATTCGAAGCTGAAACTAGCGCTTTAATTGCTTCGTTAAGATCGTTTTTTAAGTCATTTAACAGTAATAACGCGAAAAATTAACTCGTCGTTGCTTAACAAGCGATAAATATGCTTTTCTTCGTACTTAATGAGTTAATAAAACGTAACTTTCTTCTTAAATTTAAAGTTCTTATCATGTTTTAAAGTTAGTTCTTTAAAGCTTTATATTTAAACATGACTCAGATTAAGTTTCGTTTCATGATTCTTTTCGTACGAAATGATCTCGAGTTTAATATTAAAATTGCGATTTCGAAGATAATTAACGATGCGTATCGTTTTTAATCAGTAAGTCGTGAAAATAATGTTATTAATTAGTATTAAATGAGCTTTAATTATTAAAGTTTAGCTTAATCGCTTTAAAGCTTCGTTCATTTAAGAATTATTAAGCACAGTTAACTTTTAAGTTATGTCTCAATTTTCGTAGTATTATTTAAATTCGTTAAGAAATTTATTATTTTCGTTACTTTAAAATCGAAATGTTTTATATTAATTTCGAACGAAGAAATTTTAAAAGTTTTTAAAGTAAGTCATAATGATTACGACTGTTTTTTACTTTATAAAATAAATCTTTAATCATTAAACTTATAAAATCTTCGTATAACAGCTTAAGAAACATAATAACGCGCTTTATTAAGACTCGATAAGAATAAGCATAAAGTTTTTTTAGAACACAGTTCTCGTAAACGAGTTTGTTTTTAAAATTTCGTTCTAGATTTATTTCAATTAACATTTAAGCGAGCTTCTTTATATTTTGCTCGCTTAAATAATTTAAACGATTATGTTATAAATTAATAACGAAAGAAGAAATAATCTTAAAAGCGATCGAATTAACAGAGATTCGTAATATTTACGAATTTTATAAAATGTTAACGATAAGATATAATTAACTCAGTTTATTTTAAGTTTCTTGCTTAATGATTTAAAGATTAACTTCTTTATTAATAATTTAAAATATCGAAAAAAGATTAACTTTAATGTTTAAAGTATACAGCACGTTAAAAAAATCGATCGTTTTTAACTCGTCGCGAATTAAACATTTTAAGCGAATAATATTAATTATTTTTAACTTAAAATTAAAGTTATTAATATTAATTATAAAGTTATAATTAACGAAGATTATAAACACGAAAAGTTTCTTTTAATAAATCGTGTGCTAAATGCATTTAAAGTTTAAAATTTAAACGTTAATAAAGCTGAAGATTAAAAGAGTAACGAGATTAATAATAATTATAAAACTAAAATTAAAGTTAACTTCTTTAAAGAAGTTATAAATTAGCTTAACATAATCAGTTTTTTTATCGTCATTATCGTTAATCTTTCGTTTCTTATTAAGTTTTTCGTTAATACGATCGTTATCTTTATCTTCTTTATCTTTATTCTTTTTTCATTTCTTTTATTATTTAATTTTTAGTTTTAAGTAAAGATCGTAACATTTAAACTTTGTATGACGATCGCGACGATAATAAGTATAATATTTAACTTTTATTATTTAAGAATTATTTACGAGTTAACTAAGTTTAGCTAGCATAAACGTACTTTCTGTCGAGTCATTAACATAAATTTTAATGTGAATTTACTTTTTAACGTTACGAGCATTAATAATTAATTAATTTAAAATAATTACTTTAACGTTTAACTTAAATATAATTTTATGAGTTTGTTTTTAAATTATATAAAAAGCGTTAAACGCGAAACTTAGTTTAATTTTAAACTTTAGAATTAAAAAAGCTTCGGGTAAAATCGTGCTTTGTGTAGTAAAGTCGCGTACATAACGATGATATTCGTTAACGTAATCGTTCACGTTTTTAAAGTTTTTTAATTAAAGAATTAAAAATCTTCGACTCAGATCTTATAATAAGTCTTTTTCTTTAAGTTTAAAGTTAATGATTAAAGTAATTAAGATTTTAATAACATTAATTAAAGTCTTAATCATTTAATAAACAGATATATTACAGATATACTTAAAGACGATAAAGACTTTACGTATAACAGCTCGCTAATACGTAAATAAGATGTTAATTAAAGATTCTTTTAGAACTTCGTTCAGATTATTAAATATTAAATAATTTTAAATGAAGCGAAATTACTCGTCTTAATTCTTAAAGATGTTTAGTTTAAAGATTAAGTTAATTAATATATTTTTCATCTTAATGACGTTAACATCGTTAACGAAGATCATAGCAGCAGAAATAAATTAACGCGTTAATTTTTATTTAGTTATTAATCGCGATACGCGTAAAAGCGATTAAAATAAAAGTCGAATTAATATAAATGAAGAATTTAACTTAACTTTTAAATTAAATAAATAAATAAAGTTAAAAGAATGAGAGATAATGCTTAACGAGTATAAAGAATCATTAATGTCGTACGAATTTAAAGTAAAGCTTAAATAATAAAAGAAAATATTCGACTAATTTTAAAACTCTGCGTTTTAGAAGTTAACTTCAGAATTTAACGAAGAAGCTCGAACATTGTTAACTAAAGCCTGAGCTGTGTTTTAAATTAAAAGGCTGAAGATATTCTGAGTTAAATGAGAAAAATCGATGAATATGTGAGCCTGTTAAAGATTCGCTAACGAATCGTTTAAAAATTATTTCTAAATCGTACGAGTAAGTAATTTAAGTATTCTTCTTCGCGAAAGAGTTACTTTATTTAAGAGCTTAATAACTTTTAATAAATGAGTTGTAAACATAGTTTAATTAAATGATTAACATGTTTTAAATTTCTGAAATTTAATAACAGACAAATTTAAATAGTTTAAAAAATAAATTAATGACTGATCTTAATCTTTTTTATAGAGATTAATTATTAAATTTAAACTTATCTTACTAACTGAGTAATTAACTAATTTTTCAGAGAATACATCGCTTAACGCGTTTCGATCTTAATAAGTAAATGATTAAGATCGTCGTTTAATAAGACTAGGCCGATTTTCGAGCATTAATACTAAGACTAATCGCGTTAAATTCGACTTATTGTTTTAAAAATAAATAAGCTATTTAATTAATTAACGATAAATAATTTTAAATAAGAAAGCTGAGCGTTATTTCGAAAGTCGAAGACTTAGTAAATTAATTACGTATTAATAATTAAATCGAATTTTTAAAGTTCGAACTTCGAATTTTAATTTAAATGACTGACTCAGAAATATAAATGACTGAATCATGATTCGCTCGCTGTTTTACTATTTTACTGATTAAGTATTATTTAGTAATAAGTAAGATATCTTGTCGTGATCTCAGTTCTTTTAAGCTATTAAACTTAATAATCTCGCTAATTAATAAATCAATATGTTAATTTAACTAACTGATTAACGAGTTTAATAAATGAACTTTTAATAATAAATGCTTTGCGACTCGAGCTCATAATCTGTTAAAATATGAATAAATAACTTAATTACTTATTTAGCTACGAGGCTAACGCTCTATTTATATACAAGTGATAGATGGTTAAGATTAGCTTAGATCACGTGACTTAAGCACGTAACTATTTTCTGACTAAGCATATGGCTAACCCGTACACTTTTAACATATTCTTTTAAAGCGAAGTAACTAAGTCATTAAACTTAAAAGCTTTATTAAACTTTAAATAAATGAGAGGTAGAAAGAATCATTTAGCTGTAAACGCAGTTATGAACTTAATACACGACATATAACTAGTTAAAGCTAATAATAATATAGTCTCGTGTGTTTTACTAAATATTAAAGAAGCATTCGATTACGTATCGTTAACACAACTAGTAAAAATATTAAAAATGTTAAAAATGTTAAAGACAGCAATAAAATGAATCATTTCTTTCATGCAAAAGAGACGACTGAGTTTAATATTCGATGATAATTAGTTAGATTTTTAAGAAATCGAATTAGAAATATCTTAAGGCTCATTTATATTACTTATATTATTTTTAGTATATATACGATTTTTAGTATTTAAAATACGCACAATGTATAACTGTAATATAGCTAGTTTTATTAACGACGTCGTAATTTATATTAAAAATAAAATAATAGCTTAAAACTATAAATAATTATCAGAAATAATACAAAATGTCTTTAGCTGAGCAAATGAAAATATCGATGATTTTAAATCAGAATTAATTCATTTCGAAAAATTAAATAAAATATTCGAAAACATTATCACATTGTTAAATTTAAGTATACTTAAATTACAAAAGATAATTAAATGATTAAAAATTTAATTAAATAGAAAACTAAACTTCGAACATTACGTTAAAATTAAAATTGCATTTGCGACACGCGTAATGCATTTAATCTTTTCATTAATGAATTTCAAATAAGGTTTAAAAGCTAATAACACACGTTAGTTATATTTAACGTGCATTACAACTATATTAAATTATGACTTAAAGATTTAATTTAATAATTAAACGAAATTCATTAATTAATTTTAAAACTTATAAAATAAAGCATTACGTAAAATACTAAATGCATTTAAAACATTATTAGTTAAAGTAATGCAGTTAAAAGTAAATATACTATTAGCTAAACTACGACTGAGTCGTAAAAATCAGAATTACGCGTTACGAATTACATAAATAAAAATTATTAAACTTAATTAATAATAAATTTTTAAACACATTTTCATTAAAATATTAAAATAATGAATTAAATTTAAAAATTAACTCGAAATGAGCTGAATGAAACGTTTAAGAAACGAATACGATTAAACACTTAACGTAACTAGTCAGAATTTTACACTTTATTAAAGAATGAGTAAAAAATATAACTGAGTTACAAGAATTATTAGAAATGATTAAATCATGAAAAACAAATTAATTATTTATTTAAATCGATTAAACTAAAGAATTAGCTATTAAAAATCATTACAGAATTTTAAACGAAAGTTATAATTTTAAAAACGAAACAGTTAATTTAATATTCTACACGAATGATTCATAAGTAAATAATAATGCGACGGCAGCTTTAATATTAGTTACTTTAAAAACTTAAATAATTAATTAATTATAACTAGTTATTAACTTAGTCGTTATCGATTAGAAAAATCAGATACTAAATTATAGCTGAAATTTAAATTAAATTAACATAGTTAATGTCGAAACCGAACGTTTCATTCAGCTCATTTCGAAATAGGCAACACGATGTTAAACCCCCCCTACGCATGATATATTAAACGGCATATCAGTATATCAGAACGCTACAAGCTATCGAACAAGCCCTTATACTGCAAATTCGACTCAGTAACGCATCGTCGCAAAGACACAGTCGAAAAACCCCTTCGTACGCGCGCGCAGAAAAATTTTCCACGCTAAAAACACTGCAAAATCTCCGCGAAATCAGCGTTTTCATCGCACAACAATCACACACTAGAAAAATCATATATATTTTTTAATATTTCATTAAAACACATAATACGTAACAAATCTACCTCTTCAGATTTTTATCATACATACTACATCGCAACGGTACAGCAGATACAGATATTCGACAAGAAAATCTGAAAATCTGAAGATTATCGATAACAACTAGAGTATCGATAACAACTAGATTATTAACAAACAACAAAGCTAGTAATTAAATCAGGCTCGAAGAATAAAAGGTATATATATTACAGAGTTATACTGAAAACCCTGTCTTATATTAAGGCTTATAGAAAGGACTTTTTAGTCGAAAAATCTGATTTCTGTTATTGCATTTACAAAACAAACTTTACATTTAGTACTTGCAATTTTTCTATCATTTCAAATATTATAGTATTAGGTAAAGGGGTAAAACACTTAATGTCAAGCGGAAACGGTGTTTTATCTTACTAAAATTTATTTAACGTGTTATAATCAAATAAATAGGGGTTAGAAAAGAAAGAATTGTAATAAAGCATTAAAACGGTGTAAACGTTCAGTGAGATTAAAGGGGATATGGCACGGGTTTTCAGCACCGATTTCCTATTAAAAACATTTACAAAAATGACTTAAGCAAACATATTGAGCTCGTCAGATATGCTACAAACATAACTAGATCAGAGCTTAAATGCATTAACTAGTTAAGAATTATCTAGTACGAAAATTACTAGAAAAGTAATCGTAATACCTAGTTAAGAAGTATCTAGTATGAAAATTACTAGAAAAATAGCCGCAATATCTAGTTAAAAACATAAACGAAAGGCGGTTAAACAAGAGATTTAATAAACGACTCAGTTAATAATAACAACATCGACTAAATTAATAAATTAACTACTGACTGAGTCGAAAAACTTGCTAAAAGAAGCATATCAGATAGAAGAGAACGTGCAAGTAGCGTTGTTAATTAATTTAATCGAATTTATTATACAGTAAAAAGTATCGAAAGTAATAATTCTCGACACACTAAATAACGAAATAAACACTGTCATTAAAAATTAAAAACAACAAGCTACAAACACGTAAATGAATGAAAAATCGATCAAAAATGCTTTAACAAAGCAAAAAGATCGAACATGAGCAGATGTTGCAAAAGGCAATGCAGTATTTAATTTTACTACTAAAACAAATACAAACGCATCTGCTAGTGCAAAAACAAATGCACATTCAGCTATAAAGAAATGAACGAAAGTTTAAAAATCGATTAAAAACAAAATCGATAAAACTAAAAGAATGATAGTCACATCGAATGAATCTTTTAAACTAAATCTCATCGTAGTTCGAAATGCAATTAATCTAGCATTTCGAAATGCAAAACTAGAACGCATTCAGATAGCAACTATCGCAAAAGCTTAATTTAGTGATAATATCATAATCATTATCATGTCTTAATGCTTAGCCGATGATGTAATGTAACATCGTCACATTATAGAGTCAGTCATAAGCATAAAAAATATCACAAAGGATGAAAGATTGTACAAAGTCATCGCACACGACGTCAGTAAAACATTACACACTATGACTGAATTAAAATCAGAAATAGAAACGTATAATGACATTTATCTAAATCGAGATCCTTACTGGCTAAGAAAAGAAGCAGATTCGTTAAAAACACACTCATCAGTAGTGTTAATGTTCACTGACGAAAAACAAGCATTATTTGCTTTACAAGGTCTTAACATAGCTGAAAAAAGATGTGATACATTTAAATTTAACGAAGTAAAATTTACTACACAATGCATGAAATGTCTGAAATACGAACATCTGCATTACATGTGTAAAGCAAAATCAAATTATCAGATATGTGCAAAAGATCATGAAACTAGGCTTCATAAATGTCATGTTTGTAAAAGTACTAAAGTCTGCGCACACGTATTTATTAAATGTGTAAACTGCGACGAAAATCATTAAGTAAATGATTTAAACTGCTCGATGCGTCGAACAATGTTTAAATTAAAAGTAAATAACTCAGTCACAAACACAACGAGTTATACACTTACTAAATGATAGAACATCATAAAGATACATCTTCTTTTTCTAATAATATTAAAAGTATTAGAAATGATAATAACATTAAATTTTTACAACACAATTGTATGAAATTAATAAATGTAATGCAAAGTTGTTTAGAATATGCAATTATAAATAAATATGATATTGTATTATTACAAGAATCATGAGTTCGTGAGAAAAAAATCATATCACATTCTAATTTTATATGTATAATATTAAAAGTATTAAATTATCGCGCAAGAGTAGCCATTTTCGTCATTAAAACGAACAGA
>JAABUO010006346.1_pt1 | contig 13625 bp, 20 predicted proteins | sample 5559291 | NCBI WGS metagenome assembly JAABUO01 (sample SAMN10711878, study PRJNA513372) | rock metagenome | isolation source: Antarctica rocks | place: Antarctica: Victoria Land, Finger Mt sud | reverse complement strand
TCGCTTGGAGTTTTGCCATAACTTTTGGAGAGTTTCGTCTGTGTAGGGCTGCATTGCAGCTCGTACGACCCATCAGCATCAACATCGGGCGCGACTAGCAGTGTTGCTCGCGGTATCTGAGGTGTCCACGTTAGAATAGTTATGCGACAACTGTGACGTTTCAACGCAAACATCCGATTCCTTTTGCCAAAGCTGACGCTCGGCTTACTCAGAGCTGCTTGACCAAGCAAGCACGTCTTGCTGCACAGACTTGATCAGCTCAACGTCCGTTGACGTTAAGTCGATGCAGAACGCGCTCGCCTCTCCCGGGCTAGCTCCTGGGCTTTCCTTGAGGTCAGCTCGTGATCAGACTCCTTTCGCGTGTTTCGAGCTTGTGTCGTCAAGCTGTTGCTGCTGCACGTTATTTGTATACAGCTGCTTCTTGACTTTACTGAGTCATGCGAGTGCGTAAACAGGGGCCATGTGGTGAGAGCAGCAGTTGGATCTAGTCGGGTGTATGTGGCTCCTACAACCAGGCACTACAAATGTGGCCTGAAGCCCCGACATGCGCCTTTCCTTCAGGTGCAAATCGATTCTTTTGCTTCAAAACGCCAGTCAGGTTGGATCTTTTGACTGTCCTGAGCTGTCCTGGAACAGTCCTGGGAACTGTCCTTCTCTCGCAGGCCAGGAAGGCTACACAGGGCAGAAGCAGACAGCAAGTGAAGACAAACGCTGTGTTTGATTACTGCTCAACGGCCAGAGGAAACACGGTGAGTGCTTGGCTGCTATGATCAGGCATGTGTTGGGGCTCAGCAGCATGTTACAGCTGAGTCTCAGTCCAAGCTGTCCTTCCTGTACTCTGCTTCCACGCAACATCATGCATTTGCTTTATTGCTCCTCTTGTTGTCAAGCAAATGTGAGTCTGCTTCTGTCCTGAAGCTGCTGTGCAACTGCTGCATGGGTGCTGCAGTTCATGAGTTCATTCCGTGGTTCCAAGGCGCTCTTCATGCAGCTACTCCGGTCCAATGTGTCTCCAGAAACACGTCCAGAAATTTTCAAGGCTCTTGTTTGTATTGCATATCTGGTAAGTTTGCGCTGTCTGGAATGCGGGATTCTTCATAACGGCCTCTTGGTGCATAATAGCCCATTTCCATGTTTCGCAAACTCTCCACAGCCTGCACCCCCTTCTCAGCAGGAAGGCAGGCTGTACTCACAGACAAAAAGCTATGACATCATATGCAATTCCATCATGCACAGGCCGTTGATGATAAGCATTTGTCAGTCACTCTGTGCAACAGTTGTGCTTCGCCAACACTTGTAAATGTGGATCTGGCAGGTCGAGCAATGACCGCTCTGTGTGGTGGAACCTGTTCTGCTGGGCACTTATTGTGAGGTGTGTTTATGTGACGTGCAGGCTGAGATCAACACATGGGTGGTGCTTTCAGTGGCTCTGCCAGGCATGACCAGTGATCCCAATGTCATGCTGCCAGCAGCCAGTGTTGGAATGCTGTTGGCCATTGGTACTGCTGGTCTTACTGTGAGTCTCTGTTCTTCATCATGCCTGCCATAGCAGGTCTGCACATGCATCTCACCCACAATGTTGTTTATGCCTTTACAATGGAAAGATGCCCCACCTGTCAGCTTGTCAGGTTGGGAGGTTGCAGTATAACATGTCAACATGTAGCACATTGCGGTCTTGTTCTTGGATGTCTGTGGGACATGTGGTCAATGCAATGCTTGCCTGCTGTTGGGCTGGGCACAAGGAGCATTAGTGAACGCTGTGGATGTCACACATTGCACCTGGTCTGTGGCACCACAGCTTTTTGTCAAACAACCCACAGACAGTATGTCACACATATGCTGTGGTATTGCTATGTAGTATGCGAATTCATTAAGCAAGCTGTCAGCATATTAGTGTTTAAGCTGCCAACTTGTCAGCTCATCTTGCAAACACTGACTATGCTAGTGGCTGTGCTTTCATTTTCACCACACATGAGGTTACGCGCCGAAAAGCGTTGTTGAATGCAAGCTGCACGGTTGCCAAAGGACGTGCTGAGAGGCATTCCTGCTGCACAGATTGGCAAGGCAGCAGCTGGTGTGGTGCTGGACAAGGTCAATCCCAAATGGGCACTGATTGCAGTGTTGATCGGGGCAGGGGGTTTCAACAGCCTCATGGCAGTGGGCAACACTCTCACCTGGTTCAACATCACCTGGTTTCTCAGCAGAGCAGTCTATGTGAGCTGCTGCCTGCCTTTTGTGATGCGCTGCTTGTCAGGGCCTGAGCTTGATGCATCTGTGGGTGTCTTGACAGCATGACAAACACCATGCAAAAAGAATGCAGCCATGCCGACGTTGCCTTGCATGTGTCAGACTGCTGCATCTGCCAATCAACAGTCAAGGATCTGCTCAAGAGCAATTTGTACAAAGCCTGTTTGCATGCATCCTGTTTGTCTACCCATCATGCAGTGTGTGCACAATTGCATTCTGCTGAGCTTGAAATTTGATTGCTTAAAGGCCTCTGGCTGGGTGGCAGCCTCACGGCTGATTTGCTGTTGGACCCCAGAGGAGACTCGAGGTGCCTCCCTGGGTAGCCTTGCTTTTGCCGCTAGGGTAAGCCTTGAAATTATTGTCAAATGACTGTCAATTGGAGGAGGCAGAGAACAGCCCTTTCATTGAGAAGGCCTTATGTTGCTGTCATTGCGTTGCCAGTCGACCTCTCTCCATCAAGCATCTCTGAGGATTTGATATGGGATTCTCCAGCTGATACAGCAATTCAGCAGGCTTTGCTTATGCAAGGCAGCAAGCAAACCAGCAATGATCTGCATTTCTGTTTGTGCCAAAGGATTAAACATACAGCATGCCTGCTGCTGACAAGCATTTGGCAGCAGCAGCTCTTTCACATCTTGGTTTTTGCTCTTGCTTGCACCGCACTGTAGCCATCCATTGCATCTGGCAGCCAAGCAGGCATGTGCCGTACAGTTGGTACGTGTGCATCAGGCAACCATCCAGTGATAGGCAAGGCTTGCCACCTCTTGTGTTTGCTTGAAGGGTGACTGACCTGAGACACTTACTTTGAAGGTTGCAGTCACTGGGCTGCTGCTACAATGCATGCCTTGGCATTACCCATTCTGAATTCCACTCTGTTGCTCAACAAGGGCTGACTGTCATGCACAGCTTGTTGCACAGTGGGGACTTTTGCACTGAAATTGCTTTGCTGATAGGACATGCTCGGCAATACCCATTCCTCAAATCAGGCTTTGCTTACAGATGGACCAATGTGCAGGTTGGCTTGACAGTGGGAGCATCTACTCTTACAGGTGTGCTGCTAACAGGCATATTCTGGCAAACAGTGTTCCACACCATTTGGTGGTGTACAATGCATGCATGCAAACACAGTTGTTGCTGTACAGGTTGGCTTCACAGTGGGAGCATCTGCACTGGGAGGACTGCTGCTGATAGGCGTTTCTTGGCGGCTGCTATTCCACATCACTTCAGCCTTTGCTGGCATCATGGCAATCATGCTAGTTGTGGCCATGCCAGATGAGTTCCCATACTCCCTCAGTGGTGGCGGGGGCTCAGACTACAATGTGGGGGGCGGGCCCAATACTGCTGCTGAGGTTTCCACGGAGTCTGGTCCTGGCAAGGTGAGCTTGGCGCCTGCCATTGAGCATTTGAGATTGAGGCAGATGCAGGGGCCATGAACCGGTGACAGTGTTGTATGAATGAGCGTTGATGAGGGGTGGACCTGCTGGTGCAAGTGCGGTTTCTGTAGACCCTCATTCAAACAACAGTCAGTGTTCCGTCTCCACTTGAGCCTTGTAGCTGAAAGCAAAAGAAGGCATGACAAAGCGACAGCGACACCAAAATTCAGAGGCAGTATCACAACATGTTGATTGACTGCAAATGACCTTTCATGTGCTGCACATCTCTTGCTTGTTTGCACATTCACAACATGTGCTCAACTCTGCTTCCTGTGACTGTGTATTGCCTCCTGTGAAACCGGTACAGCAGTTTGCTGCGCTGTCGCAATGCTTCTGCCAAGCGCAGCTGACTCTCATGCAGATGTTGACAGCTGAGATTGGGTTCGAGAGGGGTGGCTCAGGGGGTGAGGAGGAGGGGGGTGAGGCTGCAGATGCTGCTGCCAACGTGGCCCAAGGGCAAGCCACCAAGGCCACCTCTATGGGAGCAGCCATCAAGGACTTCCTTACAACACCCCAGGTGATGCCACCACACCTTCCACTGTTGCTGCAGTCACCCTCACAATCCACCCTGCTATTGTTTCATGACTTCCACACATCCACAGACATACCTGGCGAATTGGTGTGCCTCTGCTGCAATGACGCCTGTCAGCAAGTGATTGAGTCAAATGCTTGTGTAATGATATCCCTGGCCACTCACGGCATCTGGAAGACTCAGGACAGCTGATCTTTCACATGTTTCGAGTTCCTACAGGCCCCCCTGCTTCTGTCTCCTTCAGGCTTACAAGGTGACCTTGCAATGCACTGTGCATGTTGACAGGCAACACAGTCGCTGGGAAGCTATCATGTACAGCTTCATGGCCTTGCGTCTGGACTGCAGAGGTAAAACTTGCTTGATCTGTATTACATCTGCTGTTGACAGCTGTATTGCAATCGCAGGTGTTGATGGCCATTGTGGCCAGGTGTTGTCTGCACACCATGTATGAGTTCACAGCCTTCATGAACATGTGGGCTGTGGATGCCCTTGGAGTCTCTGGTGGAGTTGCTGCTCAGGTGGCTTTTGCAATATCTCTCACTGTTGAGCTTCAGCTTTGCGTCACACAATGACACTTCATACAATTCTTTATCCATCCGTCCACGCATTGATTCCTTCATGCGTTCATTTGTTCGCTTGCTTACTCACTCAATCACTCACTCAATCACTCAATCACTCACTCACCCACTTTTGTCAACACATGTCTTGACAAGGTGCCGTGCATTTCTTGGTAAAGAGTGTCCCTCTCTTGTGCGGCGGCCATTGCATTGCTACCTGGATGCCTCATCTAACTGCACCTGCATCTACCAAGCTTGTGCTGACTACCATGACTTGGATGTGTATCACAGCTCGTCTGCAACAACAATTGCATGCCTGTTTACTACAAGACATCGTTCATTGAACCTGTGACCTTAAACTAACAGACTTGCTCATGCTGTGTATTGCCTTGGCCTGCTGCATTCAGATGTTGCTCCTCATCCACCTAGCACTTATGTCATGCAGATCTCTGCAGCATTTTCTGGTGGATCTGCCATTGCTGTGTTGGGTGGTGGCATGCTGTTCTGCCGATACACAGGAGCAGGCCGCCGCAATTTTATCACTGGCCTCACAATACTGGCATCAGCCTGCTTCTTTGTCCTCACCAAGTATGCCACTGCTCTAGATGAACCATGTCCATACAGTTGCTCTGCTGTCATCAAATACGTTTGCGCATCTCTGAACAGTGACAGACGCTCCACATCTTGACTGCTTGCAAGCTCATCAAAACTGCAATATTCACGGACGCATGCTTGAATGAAATGCGCTGCTGAATGTGCTTGAAATGCAGCATACGCAGCAAGCATGAGACGCTGGCATGTGTGCGTGCACAAGAGGCAGCAATGTTGTGTGTGCAACATCAGCATTGCCAGATGCAAACTGTCAGTAGCATTTCTTCCTGCACGAACATAAATGCATGTATACGTATACTTCCTGCTGGCAGTCACAGGCTTCATCAAAGGCCGTGCTCACTGTTGGTCTAGTGTTATTGCAGGGTGCAGTCTCCAGCAGCCATTGTGACAGCTGTCATTTTGCTAGGGGCTGGCTGGGCAGTGCCCTATTACGTGCCCCTGCCTGCTTACAATCTGCGCAAAGGTGGCAGCTTTTCAGCCGTCCTTGAAGGTATCATTTCACTGCTCATTTTCTAGTGTCGGCCATTGAATGAGCATGCCATTAACATCAAGCTCATTTATCTTTGGGTATGTGAAGGTGGTCCACCTTCTTTTATGCTTTGCCTTGCATGGTGATTGTGAGACGAAAGTGTTGCTTCCTTATTATATCAGACCTGGCACCAGCAGCAGCAACAGCGGTTTATGGCATGCTCAGCTATGCTGATGCAAAGTGAGCAAGTAGGAGCTTTTGCTGCAGGTATTTGTGAAACATTTGCATATGGAAGTGCAATGGTGTTTGACATTGCCATGGGCAGCTGGCTGAAGGGCCCCAATGGGTATGGCAAGATGATGTCCACACTGCTCATCTGCTCAGTTGGAGCCGTCATCTTCATGGGCGGCTTCATGCAGCAAGAGAAGGTCTACGAAGACAATCTTATCAGAATGTAGACTTTGAAGCGTGGCTGACCCCAGCGAAATAATCAGTAAGCAATACTTTGACACGTCCAGGGGAGCATGCTTGGTGAAGCATGTTATAGGATGTTGGTGGCCAGGGCACGCAGATTGACACAGAGTTGCGGGAAGACTTGAATGACAATTTTGGATGGATGTGTTCAGCAAATGGAATGTTTTGCCTAGCACCTATTTGTGTACAGATGATTATGGTTTTCTATCTGAGCATCCCTGCGCCTACCTGTTGCAGCTCCTGTGCAAGTTTGAATAACATTGCAAGAGGTGTGTTTCAGTCGCATCTGATGGATGATGCATGGACACCTGATGAGTCCTTGCGCATGGGCACCTAGTGAAACCATGTGCATGTCTGCCCTTTGCAAGGAACACATTGCTGGTCATGTGATGTTGGTTGTGGTCTCGACAGAATCTTAATTGTTACATTGTACATGTACAGCACTGCCGACAGCCAACCACATGGGCACAAAAAGCTGCAATTACCCACGTAATGCATGTCATATGTGCAGTCAGGCACCAAGTGGCAAGTGTGGCGAAGCAGCTGCAGGTTTAGCTTTGTGAACTGGAAGGCCTGCTGGCTTCAGTTGTTCAAGCTGCCAAGGCTGCATTGTAGCTCTTCTCAGAGAAGGTCACTGATTGGCCTCAGAGCTCCTCCCTCTCGTGAGTTCTGTCTCCCTGGCGCTTGACAGGAACAGGTCCATATGGAAACTCCTCTGCAATCCACCTGGCTTCCTGTTCTTTGATGCCCTGGTATATGTGAGGGGCAAAAGGCTGACGCCTGATAAATCTACCCGACCCAGGCTCCACAGAAACCTTGCCGTTGTTCCATACCACTTTGCCTTGACTGATTGTGGTTACAACCTGCATTGCAAAAGCATCACCTTGATCTTTGCATCTGGTGCAAATACAGCAAATTTCAATAAGCTGCAGTTATTTGAGCTGTGATGCCCTGCAAATATGGTCTCACAAGTACTGAGAACACTTCAATGTTTGTACTTCATGGGCAGCAACACGGTCTTACAATGCTTTGTCTAATGACTGACCTGCTGCACTGAGTACAGCCATAGTGGCATGCATGCAAAAGTACCAGTCGCCATGCACTAACCTTGCCCTTGATATTCATCCCTTCATACACACTTGTATCCAGTGCTGAATGATGCGTCTTGGCACTCAAAACATGCTCCTTGGTTGGATCAATGATGGCAATGTCAGCATCTGAACCTGGAGCTATCAAGCCTTTCTGTGGGTACAGGTTGAAGATTTTGGCAGCTTCCGTGCTGCTGAGGCGCACAAAGTCCGAGGGGGTGATCAGACCTGTGTTGACCAGCGTTTCCCACATCACATGCAGCCGCTCCTCGATGCCATGAATGCCGTTGGGAAGAATCCTGCAACGCAAAGGGATGACGCCTCAGAATCTGATGCATGTGCATGCGCATGTGCATTTCTTCTGAGAGGGGGTGTGTCAATTGGGCGCAAAGCTGGTAGCATTGACAAAAGGGGCAGGGAAGAAGTTTTCAGCTCAAGTCAGATTGAGGGCAGGGACTGACAACTAGCATCTAGACTAGACAGATTGCTTGATTGCTGGCGCGTGGCAGCAGATAGTGTGTCTGGCATAATGTAAGCCATGCACATTGATAGGAGGACTTCAGCTGACACAACATCAAGCTACGCTATGGCTGGAGCATTTCTAATACCTGCGCAAGATCTCCAAACACAACATTGAGAACAAGAGGTGGCAGGCTGCAACATACCAACATCACTACACAACAAAGTGAGGTTGAACTCAGCTTTGCCCTCGCCAAGCTTTGTTGTGCGACATGAATGACAGACAGATCGAAGACATCCCTAGTTGGTACTGACGCAGGCGCTGCAGCCCAAACAGCACATGCATTTGAGGTCGCACCAGTTTGTATCAAAGACATTGTTCATGGACATAGTAAAACACAGCAGGCACCGGCACCTGAAGTCATGACGGCCAACAGCTTTCTGGGTGGAGTTCCAGCCACAGTGGTCTGTGGCAACCAGGTGCAAGTGCCCTCCTGCAAGTGCCCTTCGTAGGGCCATCTGGTGTTCCTTGTTTCTGAGAGGTGGACTGATGACATGAGCTGCTGCAATCTTAAAGTCTGGATCCCAACTGCAGGCACAGGAGGAGGTCAGCAGCAGTACTCAGGATTCCGGCCCTCCAGAGTTCTTATCTACCACTGCATATACCAAACACATGTCATGCAGATGAGTGAACAATTCCGAGATTGTGCACTGATCCCGTCCAAGCTGTGACAGAATTCACATGCTGCATGTGTGAACAGCTGACGCATGCTCAGACACATGTGTTACGCATGTCGTGGGCGCTGCCAGCAAGTGCATGCAGCATGCGCCTGAGTACCGAGCATGTATCATCAACAGTAATCAGGCAATGACTGCTCTGGTCAGGCACATAACCAGTCACTCATCACATGGCTGTCTGCTGATGCATGACGCCTCATTTGGCAACACATCCTTGGGTTGATTTGCGAGCTTAGGTGTGCTTGCCAGACTGCATGTCTGTGACCAAAAGGCACTTGAGAAGCAACGAAGGTATGGCAGCCCTTGTGCCACCTTTACCATGCAGCTAACTGTCTGCAGGTGGTTGTGATGCAGCTTGCTCATCATGCCCATTCACTGTACAGGCCAACGCAGAAATAAAAGACAAGAATTCACCGATCATTGCACATCACCAAATAAAGTAAGTGAAAGTAAGTGAAAAACGCGTCAAGGACCCCAACACTTGTTGCCCTTCAGCTCTGCCCTTCATTGCTACTTTCAGTAGGCAAAGCAGAAGAGTGAAAGAAAATGAGAGGGACTGGCCGTTTCTCACCACTGAGTCCATCACATGTCAAGGCCTCTTGTGCATTTCTGCCCTATACCGCGGTGCCCGGTGAAACAACAGGCAAGAAAGGGAACTGATCAGGGGGACTGACCATTTCTCATCAGTGAGTCCAATGGCCCCTGCTACCACTTCCCCCCAGACCTTCTGCCCTGTGGCCCTGCCCTTGACAATCTCTTCTGCAGCATCCTTGCTCATGACATGTACCACATACAGCGGGGTCTTTGTGAACCTGGCTAGCTTGATAGCCCGGCCTGTTGCTTCACCCTGCACACCGCATGCACCCTTTGCTGCAGCCTCACTCAACGTACTCTGTCTATTTTGTGGTAGTCACTGTCGCTGTTGGCTTCCTTAGAGTTTGTGCATCATCTCTTGAGCACAGCAGTGATGATTGACACAACAGGACGGCTGGCCATTGTCAGAATTCAGACACACGCAGTTGGTTGGTTTTTGCATCGTTTGAAGTTGCTGCACATATGCATCATAAATGATGCATGCATATGTAAATGATCAGTTTGACACCATCAGGTTGACAAGACAGCACAGCACAGCACAGCACAGCACAGCACAGCACAGCACAGCACAGCACAGCACAGCACAGCACAGCACAAACCTCCAGGTAGGCTGGGCGGGAAATGATATGACCCTCAGGTCCAGTGATGCCAGCATCAAAGGTGGCCTTCTGAGCCATGGCAATCGCATCACCATTCTCCCCGTGTACCTGTTACACATCACGCATGCCACATCAAGCATGGAATACGAAAGTGCCAGCAGGGTTTGTGTCACCATGGTGATCATCTGCATGGCAGCTACAGGATGCAGGCATTGAGTATCTGTCTAACAAGGCTGTGGTCTGAAATATTTCATTGAGCCCCATCTCATGAATTCACGCTTGCAACACTGGGTTGGGTTTATAAGCGATGGTGAGAAAGGGGGACCACCACACATCTCAACAAATCTCATCACATTGGTCTTTGAATCAGTCTGCAAGCAGTACTGACTACTGACTACTGTTGATGAAAATTGCATGGCATGTAGCACCCAGCAAGTCTTGAAACCAAAAGAAATAATGCGGCATACAGAGTGTATTTCACTGTATCTGGTGGCAAAAGCACCCATTGTTCTGCAATGCTGCGTGGCACCTGAAATTTAGATATAGCTGTAGATTACGGCTGACAGAAGTAGTGCTGCTGGCACAATGAACGGTTGGATATTTACCATGGCAAGAGCACCCAGCTCTTTGCACCGTTGCAAGCCATCTAGCAGCAGCTCATCTCCAACCATAAGAGCTCCCTTGTAGGCCATAAAAAACTTGAAGCTGTTGATCCCCTTCTTCACCATTGAAGCCATTTGAGATGACACCTGATATGCAGCCATGCGTGTACGTGTCAGCGCATTACCTTACACCTGACATAGAGCTGCACATATGTTATTGCCACAAGCTGAGCTTTTACGGCGGGTGGACTGGTGAGCCCTTTCCTGGCAAGCTTTGCTGCTTGCACGATAAACACTGCATCATACGCAAATGTGGATGCATCATGGGGTAAGTCAACAGCGTCCTTGTATGCAATAGACACAGAACCCATATAGGGCTGATTGGTTGCAAAGAGTAATGTTAAGAATCCGGGGGTCATGTTGGGTGTGAAAATCCATACCTTCTCTGTCCACTCTGTGATTGGCACATGGTAGCTGTAATCCATGACTGCAAGCTCAGCTTTCTGATCATGCCGTTTGATGCCAACCTCCAGGTCCCCATCAACAGGTAGCGCAAAGTCAAGATGCATGGTTGTGCCTCCAGCCAAAGCTGCAGTTTGTCCGCTGCATGACAGCATCAAGTATTGATGCTGGATGTTTAGTTTTCACCTGATGATTTGCATACTGTGCTCCTACAGTACGGAACTGTACCTGAGGAAGGTTTCGTGAGAGACTTGCCCCATGAAAGGAAAAGATAAGTGTGTGTGGGGGTCGATGCCTCCAGGAACCACGTACTTGCCCTTGGCATCGATGACTGTAGTCTCTGACGGAGCCTGCAGGTCAGGCATGTGTGTCAGCACAAAGTTTCAGCCGTCTGTGTGCACAGGTCTGCCAGATCCGCTGTCTCACAGCCACGCAAACTGCGTTTCAACTGTTGCAGACCCTTTACGCACTGCACCTCGACTCCCTTATGCACTGTTTCGATCAGCATGGAATACATCTTTGACGTGTTCCACTACATCTCAGGCTGCAACCTGGCAGCAGTTCTATGTGGAGTATGTTACGGCCACCGTGGCTTCTGCCCAATCCAGAACGACCTACTGGGCAGTAGTGACTGGCAGATTCATTGGCGACCGGCAAAACATTGGTGACATTGGGGGCACAGCTGCAGCAGCTAGAGCTGCACCTCTGTTCACTGCTGTTGGGTTGGTATCTGCAATGGCCACTGCCATTGCTTCTGCCCCAGCTAGCCCTGATCAGCAGTCACTGATTGCCACTCCCATGGCAGTCCCACCACCTATTGGGTCAACGCCAGTGCCTGAGTCACAGCCGCAGCCTCCTGCTCTTTTTTTTTTGTTTTGTTTTTTGTTGGGTTACAGGGGAATTGTCCACCCTCCGTCAGCAGATGAAGGTACCAAACGAACCTGGTTTGAGCCCGCAGCCTCCTGCTCAGCAACCAGCCAGGCCCAGCTCCATCAACAATGTAGACTGTGACCCAGAACAGCTCAAAGCAGGCCTCATGATGTCATATCTTCCCAAGGTGCAGATCCAGCTGGACCTGATTCCAGCAGACATGCTGGACTACACATTCCCACCTGGCTTTCTGCAGAACCCATAGCGCAGCGATACAAAGGCTGGAAAAAATTGCATCATGAAGACCGTACGAGCACAACAGCAGAGATCTGTGTGGAGGCTCATGACTGGTCTGCCACTAACAACATGTACAAGCAGCAGTGCAACAGGCAGCAGTACAACAGGCAGCAGTACAACAGCAGGCAGTTGAACAACAGGCAGCTTATGTTGTCATGTTGTCATATCTTTGGCGTCCGTGCGTCGAAATGAGCAAGCTTAGTCTTGTGTCTTTTGTCTTGAGCTCGGCTTCCCGATGAGCCCAGCTTTGCCGTTTCCTGCTCTGTGTCGCCAAAGTTGGTCGTAAACATGTCTTTCAGACAAGTTTCGTCTCGGCGTCAGCGCGGCTCCAGGCTTCGTCAGCGCAGGGACCGCACCTTCTTCGAGGCGTTGGTAGGCTGTGCGGACCGTGACCGGCTTACAGTCCGGCCAAGGTTCACTAACAGTCCACCTGTTGTGGCAGTTTGCTTTGGGCACCTGTACAAAGACGGGAAAGACCAGCGAGGCATCGAGAGTCTCGTTTGGCAGGCCATCTTCACTCAGCTACCCGTACAGCTCATCGCTATGGACCCGCAGAGGCTTGGCAGTCCGACAGCTGCCTACGATCTACACTTCCAAGAGCAGTTCTTACAGTAAAAGCATGACTTGTCAAACAAGGGCTTCCTGACAGTGGAGTATATGGGCAAGCGCGAGCAGCTTCCAGTCAACACAAAGGGCAGTCAGGTCTCTCCTCGTCTGGCTGAAGTCGTTGTGAAGCAGCTCGGCCCTAGATGGGCTCGTCAAGGCGCTACGGCAGCTCTCCTCAAGGCAGCAGGCTACAGCACAGACGTTGTAGTCAGAACTGAGTATGCTGGGGATTTTCCAGCACACTTGTCTTGCTGGTCCAGCCATATTGGCAGATCTGATGTGGCCGTGGCCAAGGTGGCAGCACCAGCTTCAAATCCTTCTTTGCGCAAGCTGCCCAGGTCCTATCAGTTTCAAGGCCTCAAGATCATCATCTCAGTCTCGCGCAGCTTGCAAAACAAGCACGAGCAGCGCCATGCAAGGGCAGTCAATACCTCAGGCAAGCAGAAAGCCAAGAAGCAGAAAGCGACAAGCCAACAGGCAACAGGCCAAACAGAAGCAGCGGCATACACCGGTTCAAGTCCCGTTCTCGGGGCCTGCTGCATTTGAGGCTGGTGTGGGGCTGCTAAGGGCTATGCCTGATGAGGAGCCTTTGCTGGAGGCCTTCTTTGATGGCCGTGGGGGCTTGCCTGTTCTTTCGGGGCCTCCAGATGCGCTAGCTCGGCTCCGTCCCGATGCTGCTCTAGCCTCAGATGCTGAGAACTCAGGGGTCACTTTGGCTGTTGCTTCATCGTCTCATGTGGATGTGCTTGGTGCTGTTGCTCCCTTGACTAGCAAGAGACGCGACCCTGAGTCTGGTACTGAGTCTTCTAGCTTGGTAGAGGCTCCATCTGCTGATGCTTTGGCCATGGTGCCTTTGACGCCTGACGATGGTCAAGCACAAGGCTTGCGGCGCAGTTTGCGTGAGCACAAGAAGCCTAGGCCATACTACGCAGGAGCAGAGCCGCAGCCTCCTGACAAGCAGCCAGCTGGCAAGGGGCTCCAACGTG
>JAABUO010006345.1_pt1 | contig 13626 bp, 13 predicted proteins | sample 5559291 | NCBI WGS metagenome assembly JAABUO01 (sample SAMN10711878, study PRJNA513372) | rock metagenome | isolation source: Antarctica rocks | place: Antarctica: Victoria Land, Finger Mt sud | reverse complement strand
TCACGTTACTGTTAATTTTCAGTCAATCGGATTAAAGGTTATGAAAAAAGATATTGTAGTATAATATAGATATAGATAGTATAGAAGGCAAATTATAACCTTCAATAGTCGTGCCGCTCATCTGAGATATTACCATCAAAAACCGAGGTTCTTGGCTGCGAAGGTCCCCAGAGAGGCCCTTGGAAGGCCCCCGAAAGGTCCTTTTTCAGGGCCTTTATTTCAATGTATATAATGTTTTTTTTTTGAATTTTACGGGGACCTTCTTTTGGGGGCCTTTAATGGGACCTCTTTAAGGGCCAATATAAGGAGAGCATTAGTTCAAATCTAATAATTAAATAATTCTTTCATAAATTATATACGGGTAATGTTTGTGCAAATAATGAAAACCAAATTGGTAATACATAATAACTTGACTAACTGGAAATTTCCGCACTAGTCCAAGTGTCCCTATAGGGAAGCTGCCGTAATCGTGGCCCAAAAAGCTTCGCATTCTTACCCTCAACTCATTCGTATAATTATGCCTTCGCTTTCAGAAGCGCGGGGTATTGCGCCGCTCCAGGCTCATCAAACGTCTCAATTAGTGCGGCGACTACGGGATGTAACCCCGCTTCAATCGCCTTCCGTGCCCATTCTTCCATGGGCAGTATTTGATAGAACCCTTGCTTGCCCCTTTGTTTTCCAATCTCTGCTAAGCGATCCATTGGAATGACGATATCGCCGACATTGTTCACGTATGTCACTCCATTGGCCTGCCTGGGTTGATTCCGCAGGAGCTCATGAATAATGTCGTCGCAGACACTCTGAACGTACACCAGATCGAATGCTCCTTTGTTATGCTCGACCTTGGGCACTGCCTGGATGCTGTGCGAGTAGTGGAATAGCGCGTTGACCCAGTCGAACTCAGCTTTTGCGGTGACGGCGTCGTCGCCTTCGCGGACGATTGTCGAGGGGCGTTGAATCCATACTTTCAAGCCGTACGCAGCATTAACCCGCTCGAGGAGACTCTCACAGACCCATTTCCCGCACATGTAGCCGTGTGCGCCATTGGCTGGTGGCTTGGCTCCCGTCGTTGTGGCGGGGATTTCGGGGAAGGCGTCTCTGCCGGCGAATAGTGCTATACCTGCGGATGATACGTAGTGTAACGGGATTCTGCGTGGCAGACACAAACGGACCAATCGGTGGGTCGACTCAACGTTGGCCTCCCGCAAGGCGGAGTAGTATTTGAGGTGCGAGGTGTCCGAGCCATTGTGAATCACGGCGTCTGCCTCGTTGAAGATGGCGCCCGCTTCTTCTTCGGATAGGCCCAAACGAGGCAGGCGGAGGTCTCCCTCGTAGTATACGATTCGATCACTGGGAGGCGGCAGCTGGTTTGTCTCCAGCCGCTCCGACAGTTGGCGGACAGCCACACAGATAACCTTGCGGATGGAGGGTTGCGCCACAAGGGCATTAAGGAGGTGGTGCCCAAGCAGGCCGCTGCTGCCGGTTAGGACGATGACACCGGGTTTTGGATTGGGAGGGATGGTATCCGTCAGCTCTGCGATGCCCTCGGGCGGGCATGCCTCGGCATCCCAATCGATGCTGTGGCTCGGAGCATCACGTTTCTCCGAAGCTGCTTGTTCTGCAGTGGTTGCCGTGATTGTGGCCGAATGGGAGTTTGCAGTGCTTGGAGTGGTAGTGGTGCTTGCGGTGCTGGTGTCCTCTCCGTTTGCGGTGGCCTTTCCGTCTTCCCTCACCTGTGGAACCAGCTCGGCCGGGATGCCCTCGGCCACCAATTCAGCCAAAGTCGCCATCTGGACATCATTCGCCATAATCTTCAGCACAGGGATGCTGACCTGGAAAATTTTCAGGAACCACGACCGGAGGTCGACAGAGATGAGGGAGTCGAGACCGAGGTCAATGCCGCGCATGGACATCAGATCATCATCAGCCGTCGATGTCTGCAAGATTCTGCGCAACTGCGCCGCAAAAGCCTCTGTTTCTCAGTCAGCGACAATGATCACATCAGTTCGTCTGGGGTAGACTACTCACGCTTAATGACTTGGAGTAACTCCTGCTCTGACCGACAGGCCTCGAGGCGGTCTTGAATAGAGGTGGCGTTTGTGTGCTCTTTCTTGTCGCCGATGCTGCTGGTCTGGTGGACGATGAAGCGGGCAAACTTGGGATCTGAATACCACTTGGGGATGTTGATTGAATCGGGTGAAATGTCGAGAAGCCCGGTCGATATTTCCGGTCCAGCGGTCGAGTCAGGATAGCCCGCTTCCATGGCTTCGGCAAAAATCTGGTGGAAATCCTCTTCGGACAGATGCATCATAGCCGTCTTTGTCACGGTCACGTCCAGCTGACGGTCTGACTGGGTAATGTAGCCCACGCCTATAATGGCACCGACATTCACAACGCTTGAAGCGAGGCCACGCTTCCTGCGATTTGCCGCGACTCCGCACATACCCATATTTGCTGCTGCGTAGTTGGCCTGACCTACGTTTCCAATGACGCAGTTGATTGAAGAGAGGAGAACGAAGAAGTCGAGGTCGACGTTGTGGAAAATCCGGTCTAGGTGCATACTTCCGAGTACCTTCGGTCTCATGACATCTCTCACTTGGTCAAGCATCATGTTGCGGACAGAAACATCCCTAAGCACCATGGCACCGTTGAGTACAGCGACGATGGGTGGAAGGGATTCCACGATCGCCTGATGCACACCCCTGAGAGCCTTCTCGTCGGTCACGTCGCTACGGAATGGATTTGGTCAGCAAAGTGGTGCAGAAACGTTTGGAGAGTCACTTTATGTGGGAGACGTACCACAACAGAATTTTGACCGTGACACCCTTACATTTTTGATCCTCGATCCAAGCTGGATCGATCTTGGGATTCCTGCTGGTGAGAACCAGATACCTAACGCCTCGATCGATCATCCAGTCACACAGCGAGATGCCTAGAGCGCCAGACAGACCGCACAACCAGTAAGACTTGTCGCCCTTGAAAAGTGGTTTGATATCGAATCTGGTGACCCTGGCTGGGACTGAAGTCGGAGCTGTCCAGTCAATAATCGTCAATGGATCCTTTGTAAGCTCTTCGCCGGCAAGCCGCTCAAGACTAACGGCCTCGGCGGTGTTGTTGCAGCCTCGACCTTGGATGTACCAAACAGCGCTCTGCAAAATCTCTCCTAGGATGTCAGCGCGGGAGGGGCCAGTGTCGACTGCATCGGGAGAATAGATGGTCTTAGTGGTCTCCTTACGGCAATGCGACGAAAGCATAGAAAGTATGGTAAGCTCATTTTCCGTGTTGTCATTGGAAAAGCTGACAAAGCACGCAATATTAGATGGCATTATTTCGCTAAGATCCGAACGCCCCAAATATGGAGGCAGCTTAATCCAAGAGCTTGGAATCGACGCCGAGTCCGCGCAATCTGTCGTAAAAGTGACTTCAATGCCCTTGGCGAAGGCCTGCGCCGTGATCGCCTGAGCGATGGTATCTGAAGCATTGTGACTAACAAGCTTTTGGCCTGCAGTAAGAGGATTGACGACGGTCATGGATATCAGATGAGCGGTCGCAAGGGTGAGGAGAGACTCTTGCGAGAGGCCCAGATGGTTGCATTGCACGGCAGACTTTTCGGGACCTTGAGAACCGATTTGAGGGAAGGCACTAGTGTCAGATACCGGTTGCCGGAGGAGTCAACTGCCAAGGCAAGGAATTTATGGCCAAGAGGAGTCTTTAAGCCGGACAGTACTGTGTGAGTAGTGCGCAACTCAATGGTCTTACATCCCGTGAGCTCTTTCAATTTTTCGTATCGGGACAGTTGTCTAACGGTGCAGCTGTTGCCGTCCCGTTGTAGCTCCACCGCAGACTTGCTCACGTCGATTTGGTTGATGATGGGACGCTGAATAGAATTGTACCGATCGTTTGCAGCGGAAATAGGGTTCAGTCGAGGCACCAGGTGGCGCCCTTCAGCATCTATGATCATTTCCGGCTCCACGGTGTAGAGAATGCCTTCACCATCTAGCTCTTTTGCATTCAAGCGAACAAGAGCCTCGGCTACGGTTCGAGCATCGGTCTGGCTAATATCTGGGATGTCCAGGAATTGGAGGCGCAGATCATCCTCTTCATGGACCGCAGAACGTCCAAATCCGATTGTCATGTTACAGTAAGGCTCGTCTTCGAGCCGGCCACTGGTGAGCCAGAGAACAGTCCTTTCCATCTCAAAAAGTTGTCTGAAACGGTACCACCTTTCTGGCGTGATGTCCTTGAAAACCGGCCAATCGAGCTCTGTCAGGCTGACAACGGTCAACTCGGCGTCAAGGACACTGTCGTCCATTTGTTCAAGCGTCTTGTAGACGTATACCGAACTGCCAAGTTGGGTGAAGATGCTCTCGAGCCCTTGAGCGAGATGGGCAACTGGCGGCGTCTGGCCGCCGACGATTACGACTCTCTTGTTCATCGTACTGGCCGAAGAAGACAGTGGTTCTCGGATGAGGTTGATCCGCTCATCCACTGCTTGGGAGACGAAGAGTATGATACCAAAGGTGTCCAGGAGTCGGGGCGGCGAGATCGTATCAATGCCTGAAAAGCCGGTGCGTTTTAGGATCGCATCCCACTGAGAAACGTCGACCAAGGGCGACAGGTTCCGACCTTCGTCAACTCCTCGCCACCAGCCGGGCAAAGGCCCAAAAATGAATCCGGCGCCAGCCTGCAGCGGGCCGTCGCTACCGCCTTCTCCGACGAGCAGGAAACCGCCGGGTTTGAGAAGCCTGCGAAGATTGCGCATTGTCTCGTCTAGCTTCGCCGTGGCATGGATGACCATATATGCAATGATGACATCGTATGAACCCTCGGTAAAACCCTGGGCGAGAGGGTCTCGTTCGGCGTCGCAAACCTTGAAGACCATGCGATCTTTCCACGGCGAAAGTGCAGATGCGGCATTCTCAAAGAAACTTGATGAGATGTCGGTGAAGGTATAACTATCAAAGCTGCGGTCTATGGCACGAAGAATGTTCTTGGTGGCACCACCGGTACCAGCACCTGGTCACCGCCATCAGTCAACCAGCCAAGATCACCGCCTTTGGGGCGCCTTACCGATCTCCAAGAGGCTGAGATGCGGGTGGCGGTCGGTGATTTGTTTGACGACATTGCTCAGCCACAATGACGACTGCATGGTCCCAAAACCATGTGCGTAGTATTCGTCCAAGAGACCAGACTCACGGAAATGTTCAAGCATGGTTGTCTCTCCCTTGAAGACTCGAGGCATGGTCTTGCCAACGAGAAGCATAATCTTCACGTCAGAATTATCGGCGACCCTATTAAGGCAATGCTGCAGTCAGTGGATTGCACAGCCGTAAGCTTAGCAACGAGCAATGGGACCCGAACGTACCCTTTGGTCTCAAATTCGTCCATAACATCAGCGATAATGTCATCCAGCCATTTCTTTTTGCCGTATTTATGTTCACCCCGTTTGAGAAGGTCAGTCATGTGTCGAGCATAGTTGAGGTAATGGCAAAGCGGGCTTTTCAACCTCGCTGAAGAATCCTCCGGCACATCTTGGTCGAACTGTCTCAAGTAAAAGGCCGCGATCCGGCTGAGCACCCACAAGAGGTCGACGTCGTATTGAGTCACGGGGATGCTATCTGCTGCAAGAGTGCCGTCTGGAGCATTGAGAACCCAATGCATTTGGTAGAAGACATTCCGGTCATTGCTGGCTGCCGTCCCTACTGGCTTGAATTTCACTTGATCCACCTGAATAGCTGCATTCGAGCAGCCATTCGAATACAAATTGACACTACCTAAGAATCCAGATCCTGGCGTAGCACGGTCCTCACGACTGCACGTCGAGTCGACAATCGTATACTCATTTTGCTCCATCCCAGCGGCGAGTACCGCCGGATTGACCCTGACTTTGGTAACGCTCGTTGGAAGATGTAGCATTCGCAATTGGCCGTCGCCGGGATAACTGTAGGCGAGCATAACGGATTGGAACGCAGCGTCTAAGTCGACGGGATGAACCAGCAACGAATCGGAATCATCTGTTAATGCTTTCTTGGCCACACATGTTGCTTTACCAAGCTTCCGCCTGAGCGTAGTGAGCGAGCGAAATGGACCAGTGAAGTTGTATTCCAAGCTTTCCATAAAGTTGTATAGGCGGCTCTCATCGACGGGAATCATATTTGGTGTCGGTCGCCGGCGTTCGGGAAGAAGGTCGAGCGAAGTGTCCCCTAGGGAAACTTTCAACTCTCCGTCGGCTGCTAGCTTTAAGTCTGCTGTTTGGTCTCCCAGTGCAGCGGAGTATGTGAACTTGGCCACGATAAAATCTGGCTGCGCTCTCGAGATCTGCGAAATTTCGATCAGAACCTCGATGCCAGTGTCATTACCGTCAAACGTGACGGCTTGGTGGATAAAGAAATTGCTGAGCTCAATGAGGCGAACGCTTTTTCCCTCGGCAAGGAACTGTGCGGCCTGGAGAGCGGTAGTCACGTAGCCAGCAGCTGGGAACACAATCTGACCCTGGACTTGGTGGCCCTCGACCCATGGAATCTCGCTTGGTTTCAATACATTCTTCCAACGCCAGACGTGAGGAGCGCTATCCGGCGATGCATCTCCTAGCAATGAATGGAATGGCTGCTGTCGCAGACGCATACGGCGAGATCTTCTGGACTCATACCAATATTTGGTCTCATGGCTCCACTGATACGACGGTAGACCTTTGACGACGTTGAACTGCCGTTTCTCGTGAGACATGGCGACCTCGCAGTGTCCTACATCTACAGAATTCCCGCCCAAGTGTGACCACAGAAATCCTAAGCAGGTCGAAAAGACCTCAATAACCTCGATTCCACGGGAAAGGGTCGCTCCATACGGAATAGGCTTTTGCAGAACCTCCTGGATGGTCTGGCTTACTGGGCCCTTGAGGGCTGGATGAGGCCCGACTTCGAGCACTACGTCAAACACGGCGCCTGCCGAAAGGGCAGCAGTGAGCGCTTGGGAGAAGAGCACGGGCTTGGTCATGTTCTCCGCCCAGTACACGTCGCTCAGGCCGACTGTCAAGTCGACCGGGCTGCCATTGTAGACGCTAGAGAACCAGATGCATTGAGACGATGACGGAACGTGTGCTTTGACGCCAGCGTGCCGCAGCGACTCAACATAGGGGTCGAAGCAGGGCAGCATGTGCTCGGAGTGGTATGCTTGGTCAACTCTGAGACGACGATTGAATTTCTTTTCGTCTTCTTAGATGATTTGCAGCTCCTCGATTGCGTCCTCGTCTCCGGAGATGGTCACGCTTGAGGAAGAATTGATGGCAGCAACAATAATACGACCCGTAAACTCGTCCATCTCGCACAACTCCGTGGCGTCTTCCATTGAAGTTCCGACGGCCAACATAGCGCCTTTGACGTTTCCGTTCGGACTAACGGCGTGTATGCAACGGAGTCCTCGATAGTAGGCAATGAAGATAGCATTGCGAGCTGTGAGGTAGCCAGCGGCATAAGCTGCAGCAATTTCGCCGCTTGAGTGACCTACCACGGCATCAAAATGGACATTTGCCGAGCGGAGAAGATCGACCAACATGATCTGCACCGCCGTGCACAGAGGCTGCGAGACAGCAGCTTCATTGACTCGAGAGGCTGAAGCATCTGCAAGGATCTCGGCCTGGAGTGACCAACTCGGACGATCTTCGCTCGGAAGCTCAGCCAGATCTGCCTCCAATGCTTGGACAATGCGTTGAGCGAATGGAGATTGCTCAATCAGATCAGCGCCCATGCGCGCATATTGCGCTCCTTGGCCAGTGAAAACAGCAAGGATCTTTGAAAGTGCTCCGCTCCTCCCCAATGTTCTCACGCCGAGGCTCGAATCTTTGTCCTCCAATCGGGTGACAATCTTGGATTTCAGCTCGTCCAATGCCGTTGCTGGAAACGAGACGCGGTATGGGAAAATAGATCGACGTTCCCGCAGCGTATACGCCAAGTCGCGGACGCCGATTTCGGGATGAGCGTCGAGATGCACTGCATACGCCGAGAGACTGGCCCGGAGCGATTGATTGGAGACAGCGGAGAATACAAATGGAGTGAACAGGGTGGTAAAGTCTGCAACAAGGACATTCACTGGCTTGTCGTAACTCTCTAGAATGGCGTGGGAATTGGTGCCGCCAAAGCCGAAGCTGTTGACGCTGGCTCGTTTAGGCTGGCCCTTAGGATTGTCTGGCCACGGCCGAGCGGTCTGGCGAATCTCGAGATTCTTGTAGAATGGTGCCACAGAGGGACTGAGGGTCTCAAAAAGAAGATTTGGGGGAATGCAGGAGTATTGCATCGCCAATGCCGCCTTGAGAATGCCGGCGACGCCGGCGGTGCCTTCGGTATGGCCGAGAACAGTTTTGATTGAGCCGACGAATAGGGGATGGTCACCTGCTTCGAGTTTGGTGGCATGTTCTTCGCCAAAGAATGCACTGCTGATGGCCTCCGCCTCCACGGGGTCTGCAAAAGCGAAGCGTATGGTTAGCATGGGTTGGAGGCTTGGGATCTGTGGGTACTTACCACCAGCCGACGTTCCGGTGCCATGAGCCTCAAAGTATTGGGGACGGTCTGCCGGAGCGTTGAGATCCAGGCCTGCCTTCGCGTACGTACTCTGGATCAAGGCTTTTTGTGCAGTGGCGCTGGGCATGGTGAGTCCCGTAGTCGCACCGTCTTGGTTGAGACCCGTCTCCCGGATGAGACATTCAATGTGGTCCCCATCCGCTAGTGCAGAGCTGAGCGTCTTCAGCACAATTGCCGCCACACCATCTCCACGTGCATAGCCGTTGGCATCCTTGTCCCACATCCGACCAAGGCCATCTGGGGATAACATCCTGACCTTGCTCTCAATGATATACATCTCCGGACCGAGAATAACATTGGAGCCACCGGCAACCGCCATGCGCGAGTCGCCTGCCCGAAGCGCCTGAACAGCCATGTGAACAGCAACCAGACTTGAGGAACAAGCCGTGTCCAGGGTTACCGACGCACCGTGCCAATCGAAGAAATACGAGATTCGATTCGACAGAACCGCCCGCGAAGTTCCCACAGCAAAATAGGTCGGCGCTACGTCCAAATCGCGAAGGAGCATGGCCTCGTAGTCGCCACACATAACTCCAGCGTATACACCAGTGTCGCTACCTCGTAAGCCCTCAACAGTTAGACCCGCGGATTCGATCGCCTCATAGACCGTCTCTATGAGTATTCGATGCTGAGGATCCATGGCCTTGGTCTCGATAGGATTGATGCCAAAGAACTCCGCATCGAAAGCACTTGGGTCTTCGTTCAGTAGATAGGAATGCCTCACGTTGGTGTGGCCATGATGTGTATGGTTGGGATGATAGAAGCCTTTTGCGCTGAATCGACTGTCTGGGATCTCGCTGCGTACATCTCGTGGTTCGCGGAGAAGCTCCCATAGTTTCGAAGGGGAGTTTGCGTCGCCAGCAAAATGGCACGCACTCCCAACAATGGCAATAGGCTCTTTGGGTGTAGGTTTGGGAGCCATTGTGTTTCACACCATGCCAAGTCAAAAGCTGCGATGGATACAATGACGGCGGACAGGCCTCTTTCTTGTTGAAGGTGAAAACGTGAGGATGCCTCGCAGGTGAGATAGTATAGAAGGTCTTTTACTTGCTATATAATCTAACTACATTCAATAAGTCTGGTCCGCTAATTCTCTGAACCTGCAGCATTCGGCTTGACTGGTAATGATTATCGACGTTAGCAACATCATCAATTAGTGTCCGGCTGTTCTCCGACACCCTGGCATACCGTAGTGCAAGATGGGTTGACCTGCGTCCGAGTCGCGTTCGGTCTACTAATTACTTGTTATCCGAGTACACCTCCGGACGTGACAACCGAAAAGATTCCTGAATGCTCCGAGCCATAACTGAATCCTTGGGTCCTTGCAGCGCTCGAAACGGGCGCTGCATTTGTCTCTACGTACTGATCTGCGCCATTCCAAACGCTCGAAGATCACGTATAAGGTTTGAAATGTGGCTCAACATTACGTTGTTGCCAAGACTATCCGAGTTCAGTCTTGCGTCTGAGTGACTACGTTGCTATTCAGAACGTTAATTTATATACTTATCTTAGAGCGAGCGCAGGTCCACTATGACAGTTGTGTTCAATGTTATTGCTCTAGGTTGAAACTCTGACAACTAGTTTCTCGCCTTTCACCTCCCCGCTCTGCAACATTTCCAACGCTTTGATAATTCCCTCGAACTGCCCATCTACTTCCCGAATCGGCTGCGTCGTAATCAACCCTTGGTCCAACAATGACTGCATCTCTTTGGCCCAGAGCGACGCGATGGCGTGCAACTCCGGATTGGCTTTACGCGCATAAACCGGATGGCCAAGGTCAACGTCGTAACCTTCTCCCTCAAAACCCATTACCACTTTCACCTTTACAGCACGCCTCGGACGCCATGATTCAGGGCAATCTTCGAGACATGCATAGCGTCCGCCCACCCGCGATAACGCACTAAAACAAATTGCAGTCGACTAAGCGTCGGTGATGCAGTCGAGAGTGTGCTTTATCGAGGCACCATCAGCAATTGCTTGAATCTGCTCAACACAATTCGCTGAAGTGTATGAAGCCGTCCCAATCGCGCCGTATTTCATGACAAGCGTTGCAGACTTCGGCGAGCAGACAGCAATGGGAGCATAGCCAGAGCTGCGCGATGACATCAGCAGGTATATCCGTCAATGAATCGAGAACTGACAGCTTTAACATCTGGATTGCTATGATACCGGTGGCAGTCGCACCACCGTATACTAAGACAGGGATCGACTTCTCGACTGGCTTAGAAGGCACTCCTGGGAGGTTCAGGGCTTCAGGGTCTGAGATTGCTAGGCACGTGGTACCCCAGCCTATGGCACCTAGCGCGGCTGCCTGAGTATCGCTCCACTCGTTGGGTATCCTGAGCATGTGGCGCGAGTTGACCACCATATACTGAGAGAAAGCACCATTGAATGGATTGTCTGGCCGATACGGGAATTCAGCGCCACACACTCTGTCTCCGGGACGGAAAAGGGCAGAAGACCCAGCGGTCTCGACAATTCCACAGAAGTCACAGCCGACTGTATTGCCTTCCATGTAGAAATGAGTTATCATCTTGTAATCCGTAGGATTGAGGCCCACAGCCAGGACGCGGACAAGGACATGGTATGGCGATGGTAAATCAAGCACAGGTCTCGACCGAGAGACAATTAGAGGGAGTCCTGATCCTCTTGGAGGTGTTTTCGATTGGATGACAGCGGTTTGGGCTTTAGGCAGTGTCATTTTCGGTTTACCGGGACATTTGATGTAAGCAGCCTATCCAAATAGTAATTGCATCGATGTCGAACTCTCATTTGGGCCGGGCTCCTAAATGCAATGAGATTTTGCTCGGCTGGCTCCGCATCGCAAATACTGTTTCACTCCCAAAGCGAGAGGCGGGATAGGAAACCGACTGCGAAACGATCGCCATGGTATTGCAACTTCAAACCGTGCGTCGGGGCCTTCTCCGGATTTCAAAATGTCAACACCAATTCTACTCGTACCGTTTGCAAGGGTAAAGCCCTCGGATGCACGAGGTCGGAGCAAACTGCCTCATACTGATTCTGTCGGTCAACTCGGATACGGCAAGGTAGGCCAAACGGCGGATGCAGCCGTTGTTCCTTCGGAGATAAGATAATCGTAGGACGTTGTCTGCCCAAGATAATTGCTGTCGTCAGAAAGGATAAAGTGTGCAATAGCATTTCGAGGTCGGCCTTCTCCCTTTCTTTATAGACTTCTCGTTGGATCTAGCAACCCTTCCAGACTCTTGCAATTTGTTGTGTTTGACCTCATCTGGCAACCCTCGCGGAGATGCTTTTCGAGCGCCTTTCTTGGCCGTTGGTGGCAGTGCTGGCACTCTTCGCTGGAGGATTGGTAGGTTCATGTTCAATCCATCAACATGACACATGGACTGAGAGAGTTTCCAGACTGTCAGCTACTTTCTCGTCCTGATCCCTATCTATAATGTCTTCTTCCACCCACTACAGAAATATCCTGGTCCCAAACTCTGGGCAGCCTACGAACTACCATGGGGCTTCGCGTGGATGTCCGGCAAGATGCACCTTAGGTTGATGGAACTACACGACAAATACGGCCCCGTAGTCCGTGTTGGCCCGAACGAGCTGTCCTATGGTGTCCCAGAAGCATGGGAGGACATTTTTGGCCGCTATAAACCCGGACAACGAAAGGAGAACTCTAAGCCGACGTGGTACTGCAGCCCCGAGTCCAAGGATATTGTCGGAGCAACACTTGGAGACCATGGCCGAATGCGTCGTCTATTATACAATGGCTTCACTAACAGTGCGATGCTCGAACAAGAGCCACTGATCAGAGGGCACGTCGACTTGTTTATCCAAAGACTCCATGAGAAAGCAGACGACGGCAAGGCTGTCATTGACATGTTCCAGTGGCTTGCCTATTGTACCTTCGACATCATCGGAGATCTCTCATTTGGAGAGCCCTTTGGGTGTCTGCGCGAGTCCATGATGCACCCGTGGATTTCCTGGGTTTTTTCTAACATTCACCTTACCCACGTTTTCCTCCTTTGCCGTCGAAATCCCTTCTTTTACCTCTTCTTGCCAGTCATGGCAACAACGCAGCTTTTCAAAGATTACAAAGCACATCAAAAAACCCTGCGGGCGTTGTGTGACAAGCGCATAGGGCTCGAGACCGGGAGATCGGACTTTATGCAGATTATGACCTCTCGGAAAGGGGGTTTGGTAGGTTGCCGCGCCACCATTTTGAATGAATCTGTTGTTGCAGCAGGCAGGCCGCGCGCGGGCTAACTGATTGCTCCAGTACCTTACCCGCGAAGAAATCTACAGCAACGCTATACTCCTAACATTGGGCGGCTCGGAGACTACATCCAATACTTTGTCAGGTCTAGCATACATGATCGCAACCGACCCTGGTGTGAAAGCCAAAATCACAGACGAACTGCGGGCCACCTTCACCCGCGAAGACGAGATCGACATGCGTAGCACAGCGAAGTTGCTTTATCTAAGTGCCGTGATTGAGGAAGTTCTTCGTTACTTTCCTCCAGGGCCGAATGCAATGCCGCGTATTACGCCTCCCGAAGGAAACTCGATTCTTGGGGACTGGATCCCGGGAAATGTGAGAAGAACCATTTTGCAGATAAGATACGACGAAGCTGATCATTTGACCGTCAGACCGTCTTGGGCATCCCACACCGAGTCATGTATCGCAGTGAACGCAACTTCAAGCGCGCAAAGGAATTCATTCCAGAACGCTGGTTGAGTGAAGGGAAGAACTCGGAATTCGCCAATGACTGCAGAGACGGCTTCCATCCGTTCTCGTACGGTCCGCGTGAATGTCTGGCCATGAAGTGAGTTCAATCTGGAGAGATGCACGGAAAAGGCGGAGAAGAAAAGGTCATGGACGATGATTTGGCTGACGAGTGACAGTCTCGCATACGCGGAGATGCGTTTCATTCTTGCCCGCTTGATATGGAACTTTGACATCGAGATTACGGAGCAGAGCCGCGAGTGGATGGATCATCAGCGTGCGTACCTTATCTGGGAGAAGCCTCCGTTGTACGTTCGTCTGAAGCCAAAAGAGAAAGTGTAGATCCGAAGG
>JAABUO010006344.1_pt1 | contig 13626 bp, 14 predicted proteins | sample 5559291 | NCBI WGS metagenome assembly JAABUO01 (sample SAMN10711878, study PRJNA513372) | rock metagenome | isolation source: Antarctica rocks | place: Antarctica: Victoria Land, Finger Mt sud | reverse complement strand
TCCCACCTACACACGCGTTCGATGGTTTACTAGGCCTACCTGGCCGTACCGCCAGTCAGATTGAGCTGTCATCGCACACGAACTGTTCTGCTAAGCAAGGACTGGTTTTGGATACAGACATTTGACGACTACTGTACAAACACCGATGTATTTCAAGGAGCAGCGCACTCTATTGCCATAGGCTGTTCTGCCTGCAGCAGCAACTTGGCAAAAGCTTCTGTCAGAAGTGGGATTTGAACCCACGCCCACATACGTGGACCAGAACTTGAGTCTGGCGCCTTAGACCACTCGGCCACCCTGACGCCCCACGGGAAACCCCGGGAAGTTACTGGTTGTTGCGATTGTGTTAATTTCTACGCAATAGAACAATTAGTTTCTGCTTCACAAGTCCTGATTCATTGTGAATGGCCACCTACGAGGGTATCATTTAGCCCAGCTGCAGTTGTCGAGTAATTACAGAATTAGCGAGCGATACGAATCAAGCTGTTTGTATGTCAGCGATCTGGGTCAATGTACTGGCAGGTGCTGCTGCTTCAGCATGTACAGTGCCTGGCTGCAGTTCCCCTTGCAGAGCTCCACGTAGATCAGGGCAAGGAGAGCTTGCTGACTGTCTGGCTGAAGGTGGATTGCCCTGGAAGCATAGTCATGGGCCTGCAAGACATATCCTGCATATTGGTCTTCCACGATTCGGATTACAACAGGTAACAAGACGTCGCAGGCAGTAGCTCAGATTGGCAAGATCCGTGCATCTTGTGAGCATTATGGACAGCCAAGGCAGCCAACATTGGCTATGTTGCTTTTTAGGGGCCCTTGACTAAAGCAAAAAGGTTTTTGGTGCCTTATGGACCAGTAGCATATACAGTGCACAACTATCTCTGCATGCTGACATGGTATATGAGGATGGTAGACAGACATTACACGCGCAGTCACAAATGTACAGTTCGCGTGTGTCAGCCAAACCATGAGGCAACAGAGCATGCTTTGGTTGAGGATAACTCAAAGAAAAGAAGAACATGGATGAGGCAGCAGAGCACACCTGCTGCAGCTGACCCTGGTTGGCTTGCATTGACGCCGCATTCACCAGCACTGCCACTTGCAAAGCATGCGAGGCTGCGTCCACTCGCCCCACGTCCTGCAGACAAGCAAAGCTGAGTCACAAAACTGTGCATTCACCAGGAATCTGCAGCAATTGCCTGCCAGAGGCGCAAAACAAAAAGCCAGGACCTCTTGCTGGATCTCCTGCTGACTGTGGCGGGTCCTTGCATGCCGTAGCTGAGTCTGATACTGCCTCTGCAACTTTCTGACTTCTGGGCTCCTCGGATTTTGTCGTCTTGCACGGCGCAGCTGAGATTGGATGTCTGCTATCCTGGCGTTGTACCAGGGATATACAGCCATCTGAGAAGGTGTGTGGCCAAAGTGCTGCTGCAGCATGCAAGTGAGATGCTGTCAGTTGCAAGCACAGCTGACCAGACTGATGACATCTTCTGTGTCACTTGATTGTTGGTTGGGAAAATGTCTCATGGATCTGCTAATCATCTCAAGCACCAGAGAAACCATTGAATGATTGATGGCTGCGTCTTGCTGCACAACCGGAAGCTGGGTTCACGTATTATTGGCTCAGAGATGTACACGCAAATCTGCTGCTGCAACATGCATGTTGCAGCATGAACAGCTTAACATCAAAGCTGCCGGTGATTTCAAGCTTTGCTGGCTTTTGTTTTCGGGAACGTGTGCGCACGACGTACACAGGGTACGTGGTGTGTGCTGTAATTGCTTGCTTGGTGTAGGATCTTGCTTGCTGAACCTATGCGCAAGCAATACCCAAAGTGTGCGCACACATCAATGCTGCTTGGAAAGGCCAAGGGAAGTAGCTAGTAGAGAGAGGAAGCAAATTTGCGGGACCTTGGGACTTACTTGACAAAGGAAGCAATCAAGACAGAAAGCAGAACACGAAACAGAACAACGCACGTCCCGTGAGACCTCAGACCTACTTAAGAACAGTGTACGAACAACTTGTCTAGCCAAGAACATGATGTAGGTTTATACGGAAGGTGACTATGCTGACTAGGTGGTCATAACCTGAAACAGGACCTCATGAACTCATGAATGAATGAGTGAGTGAATAATGAACGAATGAATGAATGGATGATGAATGCATGGATGAATGAATGCATGCATGAATGACCAAACGAGTGAAGGAATGAACAAATGCATGAGTGAATAAACGAATGAACAAACAAGTGAAGCAATGGATGGATGGATGGATGGATGGATGGATGCATGTATGGGTGGATGAAACAATGTATTTTGAGTAAATCAGCAGCATGCATGCGTGAATGAATGGGTGAATGCATGAACAATCGAACGAACAAGCAAAGGAACAATCAAACAAACAAACAGACAGACAATCAAACGGACAAATGCAGTTGCAGACCTGGGGGGCAGCATCAGCTCCAACCTCTGCCACAGGTCGCTCAGCTTGATGGCGGTCTGAGAAGCTTTGCAGGGTGACGGCTATATGCAGCTGCTGCGCCGCCTGCTGTGGTGACTGAAGGTTACACAGGGCTTCTGCAGCGTAGCAGTGAGCCAGCAGCTGGTGCTCTGATGACAAGCCTGGCACCTGCACCACGTAAGTCCGTTTGTGACGACAGCACTAACAGTAACGACGATAGGGATAATGATAGCAGCGTGCAGAAAAGAAGTGATGTTTATCATGTCAGTAGCCATGATTAACAAAGAAACAGTATCTGCTGCTGTTCCCTGTCAATGGGACCTGTCCAGAGCTTCATGCACGTGACTTTGAATGGAAGCATGAATAAGCTTATGCAACAGGTGCTTGACAAGATTGCAAGATGCAAACGCAAGATAGAACGCCTTTCCAGATGCAGGCCAACTGCACAGCATCCAAAATGCTCTAGCTGATATGGCAGCCCTCCTTGCTTCAGTAGCTGTTTAGTGTACGCCACAGCCTGCCACCACTCTAAAGTTTCTACTGTCAGATACTGTTTAGACTAGGGTTGGGCACAGTCTGCCACCACCCTAAATCCTATCCCTGCTGTTAGAAACCGTTCAGAGTCGGTTCAGGCACCCATAACTCTAGACCCACCTTAATCAACTGTTCAGTGCTGGCCACAGCCTGCTGCCACTGTTGCTGTTGCAGCTGCAAGTAGGCCAAGTTAGCCAGGGCAGAGGCTTTGATGGTGTTCAGCTCTTGCCTGTGCCTCTCTTCTGCTGACGCCACTGCTGCATCCATAGCCCCTGAAGATAACACAAACTGGCATCAGATTAAGTTCACAGCTACAACAGAAGCTCAGCTACTTGAGTTCATGATTCTTCTTCTGCCTTCTGTGCCTGCCAGAGCCTTCATGAGTACGTCATCAGTCAGCCTACAATCAATCAACATTTTGCAGCAACAGCCAGTCAGGGATCCTTGCAGCAACAGCAGCCAGCGCGTCTTATATTGTTGACCCTCCTCTTCCCGCCAGGCAAGTAGCACTGCTATTGGTTGGGCGTTCAGCTGAGGGGTGCTAGAAACATAACAGCAGTTGCGTGAAGCGAGAAGAGCACAGACTCAAGGCACATGTGGTATGCTTGAAAGATGACCACATGACAGCAAGGCAGTGTGTAGCCGGCACCATCTCTGCTTGTAAGACTGTCACAATGGTAGAGCTGTAGGTAATGAACAATACCCTTGACAGTTGTGCTACAAGTAATAGCAGTGGTATTTATACACAACATATAGCCAATTGTATTCAGGGCAGGCACTGCTGGTTCAGTGATCTGACGTGATATCGCACCTCGCCTCTGCACACAGAAGTCAGTGGATACAAGAAAAGCTGTTCAAAAAGCAAAAGGTGACCTTTTGCACCCTCTCAACTCACCCTGGTACTGGACCTGTTAGCTGTGCTTGGATTGTAACCACATTGGTCTAAAGATGCAACTCACACATCTTATACAACATGAATGTACAATCCTTAGGTTGCACATGAAGGCGGTGTTGTCTGTGATGTACCTAATGTTGCTCGGCTTCTATCAAGGGACAGCATGGCCAGCTGCTCAGCAGCTTCAGCAGCCGACCCCTCCCCCACGCTCCCCCGGGTAGCTCCTATGGCCCCTCTGTGCCCATTGCTGGGGTATGGGAGCCCATTAGGGTTGGACAACGCATCATGCAAGCTGTTTGACCCAGCTGGGTTGTCAGATGAAGGTTGTGACTTGTGCTGCGATGAAGAGCAACGGGCAGCTGCTTGGTCGGAAAGGAAAATGGCGTTTTGGAGACACTGTGTGGCAAAATTGGAAATGCATTGTTGTGGTGGCACACCTGCATCAGCCCAACAGCTGCATATCAGTCATATCCATGAACATGGCAAGCAACACAAAGAGCATCAAAAGGAAGGTGACTCAGCGTGGTAAGTTGTAGATGCATGGTGTAACCTTAGATCTGCAGTCAGCATGAAGCAGAACCCTGGCACATGAAGAGAACCCTGGCACATGTGAATGTGGTTGAGGGAGGTTGGGCTGCAATTGGGAGTTTGCAAAGCACAATATGAGCTGCTGGCTTTTTTTTTGTTCCTGTCTTTTCCCCCGTGTTCACATAATGCCAACTGTCATCAGTGGGATACAGAATTAGACAGGGCAGTCCAGAGCTGATTGGAACGATGGATCATATGAATGGGAATACTGCTTACTAGGATGCAGGAGTGACAGAACCGGATGGGAAGAAAGTACAGCCTGTCAAGTGCAACAAGCAAAGTCTCGCAACGATAAGCAACCAACAGCACATAAGCTGATAAGCACCAGCCATATCAAGGAAGAATAGACATGTGCAGATGAACACGGTGTGGGTCATGTGGCATATCATGGCGTCATGCAGCCTGTTTGTGGCATGCTGCATGCATTACCTGCTGCAGGCGATTGTGCAGATGTGCTGTAGTCAGGCTCAGCCAGATTCTGAGCCCGACTCGCTAGTTGAGCACTGGCAATGCTCTGCTGACATGACGGCAGCTGTGATGCTGAGCCCTCATCTGAGCTTATGTGCTGGTGCACCACGCCCTGCCATGCTTGACTGCCTGCAAGGATGACACCAAAGAGACACTCAAGCACGATCTGTACAAGCCAGACCTGGGAGAGCTGATACGAAAGGCGAACAGGCAGCAACATGCCAAATGCACGAGATAATGTTGTGCCATCGCCAGAGCTAAGCTGCTAAATCCTCCTCCTCCTCTGCTAGTGTTATGCCAAGTGTCTTGTATGAGCTGCCTGCAAACAAGGGCAATGACGCATGCAAGTGGGTTTGCTCTGCAGCAGGCAGTATGCCTTGCAGTGCTATGGCTGCAAGATTTACACCTTATGATTTTCCCCCTGGGTTGGCCCATACTTACACTGGCCAACAGAATGCGCCGCAGACAGGGAGTTGCAGGAGACCACAGCAGGCAATATGCAGCTTGCTGGACAGTGTGTGGCTCCACAAAAAAGCGGACGAGACGAAAGGAAATGATGATACAACATCAAGACAGAACCATGATGACACTATAGGATGAGACTGTGATAGCCTGACAGGATTCTGGAAGGGTAGGAAAGGCTGTAAATGTATGACGGATCAAAGATATAGTGATGCAGCTGGACGGGAGCATAATTACAATTTATGATAATTTATGAAAACTTATGATTGTTTATGGATAACTTATGATGATTTACAATAATTTATCATGATGAAGGATAATTTATGATGATTTATGATGGGACTGTAACAGCATCACAGAACAAGGCAACGGTGACTTGGCAGGACAAGGCTTGCGCTCCAAACTAAACGTGTATCATCACAGCCACATTCCAGTGTGGTTGCTGACCTCTGCTCTCTCGATCAGAGAGAGAGCAACCAGGTTTATTACTCTTACATTTTTAGCTGTTTAAGTGTCTGTTATGTTTCAATTTTCCAATGTTTTTAACAGTTTGTTTCTATTTTTGTTCCAGTTTTCTGATTTTTGAACAGATCGTTTCTATTTTTGTTCCAACACTGGACAGGGTGTATCCACAATACTTATTGTCTCAGGCTTCCCTAACCTCCAGGTCTGTACCTATGTGATTAGCCACGCCAGTGAGCTCAGGGTGCAGGTCTGCAGTTTGTGGCTGTGGTTGCAGCACCCCCATGCAGCAATCTGCCATTCTCAGCCACAGTAAAGGCTTGTTAATCATAGCAGCTGCAGCAACCTGCAGTCCACGAGGTCAAGCAAGTCAGCACGGTCTTGCATGCATGCTGATTGTACAGATGAGATGCATTTGACGCACATGCACATCTTGAACTTGCCAGTTCATCGACATGGCGTGTGGTTATTGCATGCATCACAGTTGTGCCTGAGCATGTGGTGTGCGAGATCGCCACGCCGGTGACAGACACAGACACACAAACAGACAGATACACAGACAGACCATCAGGCAAGCAGACAGACACAGGCGGACACATGCAGTGTCGCTTGATGCACTAACAAGTGACTGCAAGACCTTGGGCTGAACACAGTGCTGCATCCCTCTGTGTACAACTCGTGTCTCAAGAATACGCTAAGTAGCGTCAGCACAAGGCAGACCTCAAGCCCCGCAAGGTCAAGCAAAACCCAAAACAGCAGCGTCACCAAAAATCGCATAGTGTGAAAACGTGGGTTGAGTTCAGGGCCTGTACACACCTGCTGCTGGCAGACAGTCATTTCACAAGCCAAAGTTGGCCGCAAAATCAGTACCACCAGTTCCTGCCTGGCACGCAAAGGGGATACAGATCCTGAAGCTACAGGGACGCATGGATGGTATGCATCCTTTAGATGCACATGCAAACACCAACAGCTTTGTGACCGTCAGGATGCGTCTGACCTGAAAACAGCGCAGTGCGGTGCTGAATTTGCCCAGCTGAAGCGCCTGCAGGCCTGCGCTGTAGGTGATGTGCAGGTGAGCATTGTGACCCAGAGCAACCTTGGACCCAGCATCACTCTGCAGCAAAAAACCAAACATTAAGACTTGAGGCAGTTCACGCGAGAAAGGCCTCAGGGTGAGGTAGATTGGCTTAGGGTTTAGACCATAGGGTTCAAACCATAGGGTTCAAACCCTACTTGCCTGTAGTAAAGACGAATAGTTGTATGGATGCTTCTGGTCACAGTGTGACTGGCTGTGGACAGGGAGACTGCAACAATTAAAGCGCCGCAGAGCTGGTTTCTTTCAACGTTCTCAGGCTGAACAGTTACTGCAATCGATCTGTTCAGCGCAGGGCTGAACACCCCACCAGTGTTAGGACAGATCTCTGGAAGGACAGATAGCCGTTTTGAGCAGCAATGAGAGGCGCAGAGTGAGCCAGGACATGCTACCGTGTACATGTATGAAGGTATGGAGACGTCACATGTGCGCTCTTGACATGATACTGTGTGTGGATGTGAGACTGTGTACCTGGCTTTTGAGATGTATAAAGGTATGGAGACGTCACATGTGCGCTCTTGACATGATACTGTGTGTGGATGTGAGACTGTGTACCTGGCTTTGAGATGGCATTTGTGCACACTTGCGTAAAGCCTGGGAGAAGCACAGGGCTGCGGTGCTGTGTTTGTGCTGGGCATGCTGCACGCAGCCCATGTTGCTCAGCATTGCAACGCCCCTGGGCCCCTGGTCTGGGGCATGTGAAGAGGGCTGTTCCAGGGCAGGGGCGTCCCCAGCATTGGAGCTGGAGTTGAGCGTCAGGATCTTGGCTGACTTGCGGTAGACCTGCCTCTGAAGCTCAAGCTGCGCTTTGAGTGAGATCCCCTGCATCGCCAGACAAATAAGTCTAGACCCTAAATCCTGAAACCTCAAGTGTAAACCCTAAACACAAAAAGGTATTGAAAATGTGTTAAGCACCATGGCTCTGAGGGCTCAGCAACATTTGGTGGCAGATCGTGCACACCAGGAAAGGTACAAAACAACATGCAGTTCAGCTGGAACACACTGGCTGGAGCATCCTGACAATGTTGCATGAAGTCTGTGCCTGTGTGTGTGCCCCTTGCTGATGGTCCACACTCTGAAGGGGCCATGAGGCAGCAAGATACTCCCTTGGCGACAACTGAACTTGTTCAGTCTGTTATAGACCACATCAACACACGTTGTTGCTGGTACGCTGACTGCCACAGCAGAAAGTCATACAGGGATGCTCCCTGAGGCTCTCTAAGGGAGCTGCTCAGAGCTGTACGAACCTGACCTGAGGGGAAGACAGGTGTTGAACAAATGAGTGAATGAATGGATGGATGGATGGACAAATGTATGGATGGATGGATGGATGGATGGATGAAGAAACAAACAAATGGGTTGATTGGCAAGCCAGTCTTTGATACAGCACCAAAGGCACTCAATCGATCATCAGCATAACAGTGAGAGTGCGCTTCAACCAATTGTATACCTGAGGGCTGTTAGGGTCGGCAGCAAGGATGCTCTTGATATCCCAGCGGGCTGGCCTCAGCTGATTGAGCGACAGATTGAGCCTCGCCCTCAAAATTCTCACCAACTGGACCACCGACACTCCTCCTACTTCCATGAACCTGTTCCCCTGTACACTGCTGCCTCATCAAGACGCGTTCCTGTTTTTTTTTCGTGATAGGTTGGATCTCAGACACACATGCCCAAGGATGCACTGTTTTGCAGAGCCTGGTAAAATGGCTGGATCATACAAATATTGCGTCAGATCTGCTCCTGGTTGTGAGATCACTCTCAAGCGCATGTGATAGTGTCTCCAAAATTCCAGAGGTGTCAATATTGATCCTCAACAGACAAGTTGTGAGCTGCCTGTTTGCGAATGAAGGTGATGTAGCTTGCTGCCGCTCTGTCTTGATGTGAGGCACAATGCAGCTGCATGATTACACATGTTTCCGTACTGACACGCTGTGGATGTGTCAATGCCATGCTTGTATGCCATGAGCGTGTTGCTGATTGCGAGATGTGACTTGCCCATCAACAAAGCGGAAACAGACATAGACTACACCGGTATGGCCTGACACAACCAAGCTGTGTAAGCAAGCTGCAGGGTGACAGTCAGTGATGTTGTACACAGGTTGAGTTTTCGTAACAACACTGTACCGCAACAACCACGTCACACCAGTATAATGCACGGGACATATGCAGCCGTCTGGTGCAAATGTGCATTCTGCTGTTCAGCATCCAAACTGACACTGTGCTGCTGCAGTGTCATTGCTGTACAGCAGTGCTGCACGCATATCTGACTCACAGCCACAGTCACAGTGCACGATGTTGCATTGGTGCGCTGTAACAGAGTTGTTCAACATTGGTGTACAGAAGCTGCACATACCTGACCAACAGCCTGAACATCCATGCGGCCTGCATGATCCAGCATCCTGCCCAGCACTGCTGCAATCTCCCCTTCGTCTGTGACCCCGCTGCCAATGCTGTCGCTTTTGGGGGGGCTGGTGAAGGGGTCTGCCTGACCCCCGAACCCTGGAGGGGGGTTATCAGTGATGCGGCTTGGCTCTGCTCCCCTGCAATAATCCAGCTCTGCATCAAAGCCTCATACACTCCTCTTCCTTATTTCAGTGATTAAGTATTAACGTGAGTGTAACAGCAACGTTCAAGTACACGCAGATTCTTGATGATGATTACAGCTGCTGTACAGACCTGAACTCTGTCTTGACAACTTTGATGGAGTCAAAATCTGTGTCACTCTACCCTTCAACTTTGACATCCACGTATCAGAATGACCCACATTCTGTGAAGAATCAGCACTTGACAGAAAAGGATGCTGCACAACTGTGATCACACTCATCGGTGTTGTCAGCATAATGCTTTTTTGGGACTTGGGGACCAGGCAGAGCTGAAACACAGCACCTGCTGGGGGGTCTGGGGGGCTCCGAGCTTCCTCTGCTGGGGGGCCGAGGGGGGTCTGATGGGTCTGACGCCTGTGCTGGGTCCCCACCAATGTCCAAGTCAGAATTTTGTCCAGCCAGACTCTCCTTGTCCTCTGGGCTGTCTGGCATCACTCCATATGCAGTCTCCAGATAGTGCAAAACCTCTGCAGATACGTGGTAATGTCGGTGCTTACGTGTATCTGGCCGAATCTACTTTGAGCACGTCATCTGCGTGTGCCGATGATGCTGATAACGCTGACATGGCCAACGCACATCCAAGACTGACAAATAAGGGTTGCATGACCTGCCCAGGAATATGCAGAGGCCACTGGATCACTCATTCAAATCATTCACTAGACATGAGACTGTGTCCCAGGGTCGGGTACGTACAGTCCTGAGTGGCTCCCTGAATGAGGTCCTCTTTTGGCAATCAGCATACCAACGACAATGATTGACTGCATGCAAGTACCCCTGTGTTGCAAATGTTGCAGATACAGAACTGCGAATTTTGCTGTTCAGCAAGTATGCAATGCAATAGAAAGAGCTTACTTGCAGCCTGTGCGTAGTTGCTGCTGCTAAGATACAGCTCCATGAGCAGCAAGCACACCCTGATAGCCACATTCTCTTGCATGGGCTCAATGTGCTCAAACAAGGGCTCCAGCACTTCCAAAGCAGTGGTGGTCTTGTTCTGCTGGACAAGCAGAATTGCCTGCAACAGCAGCCAGGTCCATAAAGCGGTAGCGCAGTGAAGGGTGATGAAGAGTGCTGCAAAGGCAACATTGGTCGTGAGAAGGCAATGCATAGGTGACAAAGGTCTTATACAAACGGCAACAGCAGGCAGCGACATCCTGAGCAATCTGTACTGCCAGAAAGAGTGAGCCATCTGTACTGCCAGAATGAGTGGCAGAGGCAAGTGTAGGGGACGAGCTGCTTGCAGATATGCAGTATGCAACCATACATGCATTACATGCAGTGTTAGCGCTGGAAACTCGGTGGGGATGCAGTGACGAGAAGCAATATGACTTCATGCAACCGTGGGGCAGCATGCACGACTGAAGAGCATGATTTCACACCATGTTCAGCCTCAACACTGAACTTTCGTAATGGTCTGCGTAGGTAACTAAGGATGAGCTCTGGGTGCTTGCCACCTGCATGGCACCCATTTGCCATACAGCCTCCACAGAGATGAACAAGAGCTTTAACAAGACAGAAAAGAGCTTCTGAATTGACATGCTGGCAATTCAAGCAGAAAGCAAGACGAGACCTTCTCTAATGCTTGCAGAGCAGTCAGCAGACCCTTTGGGTCTTGGTGATCCTCAGCAAAGAATTTGGCCATTAGCTTGTTGTGCTGCGCCTGTGCAAATCAAACTATGCTGTCCTCCCGCTGCTGGATGTAATGCACCTGACGATCCAACCATTTCATGGTAGGATGTTACCTGAGGAGGCAGGTCAGAGTTGCCCAAAGACTGCATGACCTCGACACTTTGTTGATATTGACCATCCTGCCAGAGGGCACGAGCCTTTGCCATTGCTTTGGCTAATATATCCGACATGACGCTGGGTCTCCCTATCAGCGTCACAGACCAGAAGTACACACCTAGTGCATGCAACAAACTGAGAGGTAAAGTTTAGTGGTTCCAGCAAACGCGAAACATCTTTCGAACCAAATGACAGAGCGCCCACGACCGAACAGGATCCTCTGCTGGCATGCAAGCATATATGGCAAATCATATGCCAGATCACTGTTCTGCAATGCCTGCTGCAAAAAGGCCTCACCGAAGCCCTCGTCAAGCGCCCTCTGCTCCGCTTTCCAAAGCACGACCGAGCACTCACGACGTACTGCATCGTATCCCCTTGTCGAGGAGGCAGGTTGCGCCGGTCTGCAACAAGCACAGATTTGCGTTGTTTGGCCTGAGCGACTCTGTCGCGCCGTGGTAGTATACATCGCAATGCATGGACCCAAAACAGGCCCACCACGCGGTAGTTAACTTTAACCGCCGCTTGGCAGACTTCCTTTGCCGGTCGCCGTATTGCTCTGGGGCACTGCATCGTTTTCAGCGTCGGACGAAGTCCGCTGCTTTCACACTGCAGACCAAGGTCACTGAAGGTCCTTGAGGTTTCAGGCGTCAATTCGGCTGGTGTGTCTTTGTACCCGCAGCCATGCGCAGGCCGTTGATGTCGCGGAAACCTCATCGCTCCACACAAATTATAGCCGGAGGACTGCTGCTTGCCCTGTGTCTGCTAGGCATAACAATAGTGAGCACCCGCAAATCGCCCCAGTGCAACCTTGTATCTGCAATCCTGCGGAATTCTGTCAGATCTTTTTGCCTTCTGTGAGCTGTGCTTGACGGTGCCCAGGTGACCGAGCCAGCCGGCAGAATAGCTGCAAAAGCAAAATTGCAAGCACAGGCACCTTTAGGTGAGGTCTCAACGCAAAAGCTGCTTGAGTCTGACAGCCTGCGAAAGGCTGCAAACAAGACAGTCGATGCCATCAGAGTAGGTGCTGGCAATGTATATGAGGCAGCAGCAGCGCTGGGATCATTTCAGGGCAAGTATCCTGTCGGGCAACAAGATCTGCTCGTTGCATTCCCGGCAGACGAGGCACATGTACCATTAGTACAAGCTGGCAGGCAATGGCATAAGGTAACTGGCTCAGTTCAAGCATGCACCTACTGGACATGCTGCCCAGCCTCAACAAAAATCTTAGTACCAAACTTAATACTCTGTTGCCAAGTGCAACAGCTGACATTTATGTATATACATTCCTTCATGCCCACGCCAATTGTCAAAACCAGGGGACGTTATTGCTGCTTTTGCAACGCTTTGGCATCAGAGGTCATGACTCTGATGTTGACATGCCCCATCACTTTGCAGTGTCGCAGTGCATGAGAGGCTTTCGCACCACAACACAAACCTGGCTGAATTGTCCCATCACTTTGCAACCTTGCATTGCATGTATTGTCTGAGCAAGCATGTCAAATGAGCCTATGCTTGCCTCCAACTGTCATCAGACAAGCCTAAAGCAGATGCTCCATGCAATGTCGCACATGCCCACGAGTACATCTGCTCATGTTGTACACAGCCATGGCAATATTCTTGCCTCCAGCTGGAAATTCTCTCATGCATACGCTATGGTCTTTACTGTAGATGCGCATGCACTGGTCACAGAACGTGCATCAGATGAGACCGCCTGTGCATTACAACTTGCTACAATCATGCACAACGCCATGCATGCCTTGAGCTTGCAGTGTGGTATTGCAGGGCATCAAGACAGTAGTCACTGTAAACGACCCCGCATTAGTCACCAAGCACGCAGCAGACGCTGCAGCTTCCGGCGAGATCTGGGTGGAATATGCTGATGACTCCCCACCCCTAAGGGCTAAGCACCCTGGGGACCCCCGGGCAGCCTTCACCCCATGGCTTGCACATGAGGTACCCAGCACAGAGTTGATCTTCGATCCGACCCATCCCATGTGCCCTGTGGACAGTCCATCCCCATCTGTTCCTATTCTCATCTGCATTCCATTCCCATCCCATCCCATCCCATCCCATCCCATCCCATCCCATCCCATCCCATCCCATCCCATCCCATCCCATCCCATCCCACATGCCCTAGGGACATTGTCTTGGCCATTTGAACAAGCAGGCCCTCAACATACATCCTGGCATGCATGAATGCTGCTCGGAGTACATGAATGCTGCTTGGTGTCCATGAATGCTGTTTGGCAGAGATGAATAGCACACACAAATGCTGGTTTGACTGCCA
>JAABUO010006343.1_pt1 | contig 13627 bp, 13 predicted proteins | sample 5559291 | NCBI WGS metagenome assembly JAABUO01 (sample SAMN10711878, study PRJNA513372) | rock metagenome | isolation source: Antarctica rocks | place: Antarctica: Victoria Land, Finger Mt sud | reverse complement strand
TACTAATTAACCTTCTATTGGACACACACTTGACAACAGACAGATACTCTGCATATTTGTACTCAGGCTGCATTGTCCTATACAACACCAAGCTGCTGTGCTGAATGTCTGCAAAGTACTCAAATGCATGCTGATGCTTAGCCCTTTCTATGACAGATGCAATGTCAAAATTGTGAAAAAGCTGCTGCTGTCCTAAATGTCCATGAATAAAATCACCTAGATAATGCTAGCCAACTGTCTTTGACTGCTGTCTGGTTCAAAGCAAAGCCATCAACCATTGCAAGCTTAACAAGACGCACGTTGTCTAATGCAATTGTCCTATGATGATAATGCAGAATCTGCTGCCAAAAGTGAACTTGCAATGGAAAGCGACCCAACTCAGCTAAGACCATGTGGTTTGCTGTAGACTTCCTGACACCTAAAAGACGTCTTAGAAAATTCCGATGCAAAGCTTCTGCTGCCGCACAGCATTTGCTGTCCACTCCCCAGACTTCGCAACCATAGCTCAGGATGGGTAACACCAAAGTATCAAACAGCTTGCACTGCAGAGCTGGATCTCGTATGCCCAGAAGTGCACATCGCCGTCTCACAGCAAATAGAGCCTTTCTTGCCGTAGCTACCAGAGCATCTGTCCCAAAGGTCAGTTTCTTGGTGGCATGCAAGACAAACCCCAAATACTTGTAGCTCTCCACCCTTTCCACAACTGCACCACTGAGCACAAAGTCACACACGTCACTTTGCCGGGTTTCAAAGAGCACCGCTTTTGTCTTGCTGAGGTTGACTGTAAGTTGACGCTGTTCACAGAAGCTTGCTAATGCATCAAGCTGCTCTTGAAGTCCTGATGCACTCTCAGACATCAGGATGAGGTCATCGGCATACAAAAGCAGCGGCACCATAACTCCCATGAGTGTAGGCGCAGTACATTAGTCAACTAGCTATCTTCATCGTGTGCTTACCTCCTAGGCCTAGGCCTAAGCATACAGACGTGGCTCTTCGCAGTCCGTCTGTCTTCGGATTGCGTTCGAGTGTCACTTCGGTGTCATCTTTCTCATACAGACATTTGAACAATGAGCTTTAGATTGCAGCTCACTCGTGCCCGCATAGGGGTGTGCACATTACCTTTCATCAATCATCATGCATGACTGAACAGTAACGTCACTGCAATTACTGCTAATTTACTGTTGGGGTCGTGAAATAAGGTAATTTAAGCATTTAGCGTTTCAATTCATTTCATGCAAAATGGGCAAAATAAGCCCAAATGCGCCGAAATCAGGGGAAACTGGTGGCAGTAATAGGTTCTGCCGAGGGTTTTTGGGAGAGTTTGGCGAATTTCAAACCTGCAAAACCTGTTGAAACAGGTAAATCCCTGTTTTTAGGTAGCAATATTGCTCGAGAATTTGTTCAACTTGGCAGAGCTTCAAGAGCAGTGCTTTGCCGCTTTCAAAACTGAGAACGGCCATGTATGGCAGTTAGACAGTAATAGTTAAATGGTGTTTACTTTGTTAGTGACCATTTGTTAACGTTCCTGGGTAATTGATGACAAGGGTCCGGTGAAATGAATAATTTGCACATCCCTATGGCCGCAGCTGATTGAACCAATTTTTCAAATGCAGTCAACTGGTGTGAAATTGCACATGCCTCGGGATTTCCCCAAAAATGGACGATGGTAAACTGCTCAAACATCTGTCTGATTTCTTGATGCATGGTTCTTAGCAACAGATGACAATATCAAACAATTAATTGCCAGCAGACACGACTCCTTGTCGCTGCCACCCTCAAATGTCCTGCAGACTTTGCCAAGGAACACTTTCTCCAATGTTGAGCACACCATCTGGTAGTGGCCTTTCCATCATATGCACACGAGCCCTTGGAGGCTTACAAGCCAAGTCCAACAGTACGGCCATCCTTCCTCTTCAAGCCAGTGATGAATTGTGACTCCAGATCACCCATCACCCTGTCTTGACGCTCTCCTGCAGAAACAATCTGGCCGGGCTTGAGTCTGCCATAAAGAAGCTATGCGTTCACTCCAGGCTGCTGGCAACAACTATTCATGTGACAAACGGGCATTGATGTCTCTTCTATTCTCTGCAGATGCCTAGGTAAACAGCTGCAGCCTGGCTTGCACGAAAGTGCCAGCGCGCTGGTGCATGGCAATAGCCTGCATGCTTACACTGATAGTATCCAAACACATGCCATAGAATCATATCTCGTTTGCCTTGCAATGCACGCAGCTCAACTGGAGAGGCACATACTCGAAAACAACTCTCGGTCTTCAGAGTTTGCTGCATGCTGTGAAGCGGATGTAGCAGCAGCTGTCCTCTTGACACCCTGCACAGAGTTGTGCACGGGTTCAGCAGAAAGAACTTGCTCATGCAATTGCCCATCGCAGCCAACACAACAGAACAGGCCCTGCTCTTCTCCACAAACGCTGGCAAGCAGAACTAGGAATGCCAACCAGAAACCTTGTGCCATTCCACAAGCGTGTTGCTTAGAGATGCATGTGCTCCAGGCAGCACTGGAGCAAGCCAGGCAGCTCTTTGATTCCTCAGCCATTGCTGATTCCACTAAGGCACTGTGACCCTGTGACTTCCATGCCGACTATGTTGCACAAAAGCTTACCATCAAGCGGCTGAACTTTTCCTTATCAGTCTCACTACTGAATGCTGCTGTGTCCCAGCGATTAACTCCATACCCAGCATCAGCCTGCAGAGCCATCTATGCTAAGACTATATCATTGAAACACTGACTCACTGTTTGACCAATCATCTTGGCTGCGGTATGCATTGCATGCATGTGATGCAGAGTGCAGGCATGTCACGGCTGAAACATGCTGCACCGCAAAGCTTTGAACAGGTTTGTGCTGCAGTGCCTTCCAATGCGGCGCGATGCAATGCCCTAGAGTGTGATGCACTGACCTGTGGCTGTTCAGTTGCTGCCTTGCTGCCCCACAATCTGCTCTTCTTCTGTTCCAGGGTGAGGCCAGTTCCGGTGGGGTGCCCTTGCATGCGCATCACTGCACAACAGACAAGTCAATGCTGCCAGTTGTACACTTGGCCAGGCATGCACAATGCCCAGTAAAAAGTGAGGCTGCCATTCCTGCACTTGCATCATGACCGCATGCCAGTAGAAGTGCATGCTGCCTTCTGAGTACTGCCTGTGCATGCATTGGGCAATCCATATCCAGCTTTGCTATGCATTAGACCACACGCCATCCACCCATCGTTCTGGCAAGGAAAGAAGGTTGTACATTGAGACAGACTGCAGCAACTTTGGAAATGTGGGCTGCATGTGTACATTTAGCAGAGCACTCTATGCAGCAAGCAGGCTGAAAGCTGCTAAAGCTGACCGGCTGCAGCAGCAGAAGTGGGATCTCCTGCCACCGCTGGGGTAGCTTCCCCACCAAAGCCAGTGACTTTGCGCCGTTCAGCATGCTCCCTATCTGCACTGGAGCTGCGGCGGCTACGGCTGCCTCCCTTTGACCGCCTTTCATCTCTGGGGGTCGGCCTTTCATCTCCGGAGGGGTGCCTTTCATCACCTGGGTGGTGCCTGGTGTCTCTGGAGGCATGCCTTTCACCCTTAGAATGGTGCCTTTCATAGCCAGAGAGCCTGTCTTCTGGAACGGGCATTTCACCTCTGGAAGACCTATCACTCCTGACAAGCGGATCTCCTTGGCTTTGCCTTTCACTCCTGGATGACCTGCCGTCTCTGATGGGCCTGCCGTCATGAACGGGCCTTTCACCTTCTGAACGTCTGTCAGACCTGACATGAGCTACAGGGTCTCTTGGCAGTCCCCTGAAATCATCATGCAGCTGTTAGAGAGAGCGGCACACTGAGCTGAGCAGGCTGTTACCTGCACATGTACAGGCAGCTGCAAAGTACAGAGTAATAGTCTCATCTCATGAAAAAATGAGAAGAACAAGCTCAGTCGTCATGCATCCATGACGTCGAGACATCAAGCCAAACACTGGTGTCAATGAAAACTGCAAAGGGCTCTGCAAGCGCGGTTTGTTCCCATCTGCACGGGCATCATGCATTTCAACTGCAAGAACATGCCTTGCAAAGCACAAAAGCAGGCACAGTTGCACTGGGACAAGACTGTGCAAGTTTGCGTAGGGGTCAATGTCCAGACTGACCTGGAGTCCCGCAGACGAGCTGCATGATATCCTCCGAACTGCCTGTCACTAACACCTGCTCCCTCTGCCATCTGTCCATGCTCTGGAGGTGACGAGACCATACTGTTCCCATTGTGGCCCCTTCTACTGGCACTCTCAGGCCTGTCAGCTTCACTGCCCCGTCTCACAAGCCGAGCCTTGCCTTGCGTGTCATGCCTGGTCATCCTGCCATGACGTTGCAACTGCCCTTGGCTGTCATGCCCTCTGTCATACCCACCAGGCCTGTCTGAGTGTCTGTGAGCGGCTGCTGCGAGGTGTGGGTCGCCACCTGGTCTAGCCTGCACCCCATGGCGGCCCCCAGGGGGGTAAGCGCCCCCGCTAGCTGGGAGTTTCCTGCTGCTACCTGTGCTTCCTGGGCAGTACTGATCTCTTGGTGGATCTCGGCGTCTGTCCTGATATGCTTGGGGGGTCTGATCCCTGAACTCATGTCTGAAGGGGTCTTGATTTGAGGCGGGAGGCCCTGAAGGGGTTGCATCGCGAGTGAAGGGCCGCTTAGGTTGCTGCGCTGACCTGTCCAACTCCTGGGCAGGGTGCCTGTTCAGGCCAGGCTGATGGTCTGGCCTGTACCTGTGCTCATCATCCTCTGCTCCAGATGGGTACTGTCGTTTCCTGGAGGCTGCTTGCCGGTGTTGGCTAGGGTCCAGGTCATGTCTGTGGTGGTCATGTGCATATGGCTGCTGGTGTCTGTCTAGCCTGCCGTGCCTAGCCAGGCCATTGTGTCGTTGCGTGTCATGGTCAGGTGAAGCTTGGAGTCTGTCACCAGCAGCACCCGCAGGTGAGGTGTGACGGTCATCATGTGATGACCTGTGATGGGATCTATAATGTCTCAGATCGGGGCTGACAGCACGCTCAATGGGCACAGCAGAGGGACCTTGCTGCGCAGATGGCCTAGTTTCTGCCCTTGGAGCTTCCTCCTCAGGTTCCAACTGTTCCTGCTGACGCCAAGATGGAAGAGGAAGAGGACGGGATGCACTGGCATCTGAGCCTGAACCTGAGGAAGAGTAGCTGCCAGGTGATAATTGCTGCTGCTGCTGCTGCTGCGGCTGCTGTTGCTGAATGGGATGCGTGGCTACCTCAAGGGCAGAAACAGGACTACCCCTGCTGAGCTGAGCTTGATCTTGAAGAGAGCCTTGCTGCTGTGCAGCTGCAGCCTTGCGTGCGCTCCTGCTGCTGCCATGACCTGCTTCTGCAGATTCTGGTGAGGCAGCTGCCTTGCTTTTGCCTCGCCGCTGAGCTTCATGCTTTTCAGTGGCAGGGCTCTCATGCAAGCTAGGTGTCTGCTCTTCACTACAGTCTCTGGCAACAGCAGTGCCATGCCTGCCGTTGTGGTAGCTGCTATCAGTGTGGCGTCGCTTAGGATGTCTAGCCTGCATGACTACATCCCCATGCACTGCACGCTCGTCCAGCTCTTCCCCAATGACTGCTCTCTTAGATGGCCTACTGTGCTGGGTATCAGAAGGGGGTGTTTTGCTGTGCTTCCTATCTGATTGGAAGCCTGCAGTAGATCCTTGGGGGTGCATCTCCTCACCCACAGCATGATCAGAGAGTCTGTCCTGTCCCACTGTATCAGCTGCACCTGGGTGTCTGTCCGAAGGAATGTGCGCTGGGGATGCACGTGGGTGCACTTGTTCACCGACCACAGCTTGTGCAGGAAGCTTCTGTCCAGCCTCACTTGGAGCATCATCAGGCATCTCTCCATCTTCAACATCCGTACTTTGTCCCACTGCAACAGCAGTCCAGCAACTTCTAGGAAGCTCTCGTATCGGCTTGGTAGCACTGTCTTCTGATGAACATGAGCGTTGATGCAATCATATACACACGCAAACGCATGTTGGACCAAGCCCTGATGCAACGCTTGGACAGGCTTACAAGGGCAAGACATGTCACTTGGCAAACCACATAAATTTTCACGTATTGCACGGCCAACCATGCACAGCAAGAGGTAGCTTGCATGAGGGCAGGTGACTGACCTGCTTGATTGTTGGGCTGCCTGGCATAGCCCTTTTGCCCTGCACTTAGTTCAGACTCTTGGGGCAAAGCATTGCTGCCAATGTTTCCTGTGCTGCGGCCAAGTCCTGTGCCTGATTTATGTGTTTCTTTGCCAGCAGAATTCCTCAAACTGCTGGGAGACACTGCTGCAGAAAGCAGGTGTCCAGCTACCGCTGCTGCTGCTCCTGATGATCTCCCATCTTGCTCTTCTCCAACCACACGCTCACCAGCTGGCTGGCTGTCGGAAACCTGTCTGTCTGTAGCTGCGGGCTGAGAAGCAACAGGAGCACTAGCACCAACTTGATGCTGTGTGGTGGACGCTCTGGCATCAAGTTCCTCACCGACAACATGCGTGTGTGTTGCAGGCTGGGCCTGTCCATGGATTCTGCCATGTGTCTGGCCCAACTGAGATGAGGGCTTGGGGTCCAGCTGTGTTGCTGCTGCTGATGCTGTTGTAGAAGCTGCAGCTGCCACACCTGACAGGGGAGGATCATCGCCATTGAGTGCTTGATCTGGAGCGATGAGCTGATCTGAGCTGCCTGCTTTCCTGGCGAGTTGGTTCTCCAGTGGTGCTGAGTCCGCAGACGCTTTGGCTTCTGTGTATGTAAGGTCAGGGCCTGCAAGGCATGCACATAACATTTGACAAACTGTAAGGCTGATATGCATATCACAGAAGCTTTGTAATGGCCGCAGCAAGATGCGCACTGACATTCTGTCCATTCTGTTGCCATACTGCCTTCTTAAAGCAGAGATTGAACCTTCACTCAGGGGTCCATACGAGTTCAGGGGCACAGAATGTAACTTTGAACAGCCTTGCTTGCTATGATGCTATCTGAGAGGCTGCCCTGAAGAGTCCAGCACTCAGTGACTTGATGCCACGATGCAGCAGTTGACTTACCATTGACCTTGAACATGCGAGGGGAAAGGCCGATGGAGATAATGCTGTTGCTCTGCAGATCTCTACGCTCCCCTTTGCCCAGTCTGTCCTTGTCCACAAATGTCCCTGCATGTCAGAAACAAGCTGTGTGTGCAATCACAGGGTATCAACAGAGTGGTCTGTTTAGTGGGAGATTTTGCTTCTGTTGCAGGTCTGCTCCAGCTGTGCTGTCTTCGGATGTCCTTGTCGTGACAGACAGAGCAGCATGAGCTTGTGACCTGCATCTCGCATGAAGCAGCGCCAAGATCAGTTTGAAATAGTTGACATAAAGCTCTTCTCTTGCCCTGTACCGGCATGGTTCTGCACCTTGCTGTGCCTGTACATGCAACAGGCTTTGACAGCATTAGCATGCATTTATAAACTGATACACTCTATTACGTGGCCTTTGCAAACAGGAGTCATCACAGGTCTGTCATTGACAGCGGTCGGCTTGCACACTCGGAGCCCTCAGGTGACTCTGCAGATACATTCATCCCGCAGCAAAAGCTTCACAGCACCATCAGACTCTGTTCAAGCAAGTGACACATAGACTCTCAGCACTGTTTATTGTGTCCGGTGGCAGATAAACACAGGCACCTTTTGGCACACCTGTTGTCTGCCTGGCGTCTTCGTGCACAAATGTTGCAATGACAAATGACAGAAATATTCTTGTGATTACATTAGCAGCCCAAAGGGACTGGTGAACGAGTTTGTACCGTGTGTGCTCCCTAGGTCCCCGACCTGAAGCTTGCCAGCTTCGTCGAAACCCACGCAAGCATGGACCCTACTGGCTGACACGTGACTCACGAGAACATCGCAGACCCTCTCGACTCTCCCAAACAGTATCCCCCGTTTGTGAAATGACAGACGTCCAGTCACAGATCCGGAAGAGTCAAGCTCTTCCAGGACGACTTTGTGATCCATGGAAGGTGGGTGTCTCACCCAGTCTGGAATGTACTTGGATTGGATTGCTGCCATGCTGTAGCTCGCGCGGCAATGGCTTGGCGATAGGTCAGGGTCCCGGACCACGGGCAGGGTCGACAAGCGCAGCGCTGCACAATATGAGAGCTGCTGAAAGCCGAACGGCTCCGAAGCCACAAAAGTTGGGTTCCCAAGCAATGAAATGATTGTGCTATGACCACGATGCGCTTTGCATGTAATGTGGCGCAGTCGTCAATCATCAAGTTAGCATGCTGTCTTAGCATGCTGTCTTAGTATGCTGTCTTTGTTACTGACACCGTCGTCCAATGTCCGTGGGGAGACTGCTGAGCTTGCAGCAGTTGACTTCGTTGCGGCTGTTTTCCTTGACTCTGCAACAGCAGCAACAACAGCAATGTCAGTCACACGTCAGAAGTACAGGCTTTCAGTCTGGTCTTGTGCGCATGTTCGCCACAGGTAACAGCAAGAACACAGTTGCTTGAAAAATTTGTTGCTTCCCTTGTCAGGATAGTGGTATGATGCTGGCTGCAGGTGTTGAAGGCACTCAGCCGCAGGAGGGAAGTTGGATGCCTGGTTGGCTAAAGTCAAGGTTGCCAGGTGATTGTCAGCAAGCTGCATGCAGCTTGCTGCATGCTACCCCCATCATGTGCTCACCAATATTGAGTGAGCTTTCTGCAGAAACCCTTGGAGGCACAAAAGAACCAGCAACGGATGAGCTCGACCTGGATAGTAAGCTGCTTGACCTTTCTGGACTTGCCTAAAACAGCATGCTTGTACTTTGCTTTTAAGCCACTTCTAATGTTGTCTCTAACTCTGCTTTGCTAGAGTATGCAAGCACCCTGCGGCAGGCAAGAAGAATGGGCAGTGTTGCAAATATGATACCTGGCGTTGGCCGTGCTAGTGCCACGGAAAGCTTGCATCTGTATGAAAACATCATCAAGTAAGGAACTGGCAGGTGGTACCCTGCGCGCTGCTGATGCTTTGCATGATGGCTAGCTACTCACCGCCCCTTGAAGCTCCGGCAATGCAGGGGAGCGGCCTTTTGATTAGCCCACACTAACCTGGAATACTTTGTTCACAAGTGCAGTGTACTATACGCTGCATTTTCTTGCAGTGCCAGACATTATAAATGTAAATTGATACCAACATGCTTGGAGACACTAAAAATGCAAGGAAAGCATTACGCTTGACATGAACTACAGCAGCAGCAGTGGTAAGGTTGACAGACCTCAGCTTTGGTATGCAGTGCAATGCAACCACAGGAGAAACAAGACTTGGCCAGTTTTGATGCCAAGGCCAGGCATAGAGTAGCAGCGCAAGTCAACTGTAACTTCTCCCAGGTGCGCAGCTCTTGCAAGTGTGCCATTGCAGGTGCATAGTCATGCATGTCCTGCGAGCTGTCACTTGGTGCTGATTACACAGTTGCCCTGCAGGCTCCCTGCAATCATGATATTTTTTGCTTTGTGATAGGTAGATGACTGCATTGCAAAATTTCTATATATGAAAAGCATGGTAGGCAAGGTGAAGCAGCTCAAAGATGAGGGCAAGCCAATGCCTAAAGACTATCAACAGCTTGAAAAGGATTTTGGTGAGCTCTGTCTACCTTGCAAAGATTGGTAGTGTCCTGTGCAGACTGCCTACCTGCTGTTTGCTAGTTACCATGCTCATGCACTGTCCTGCGTGGCTTGTCATGTGAAGAACCACTCTGAATATGGTGCATTCAAGCTCCCATGTGGATTTGCATTCTCCATAGTAGCATACCTGAAGAGACTTTGTGTATGACACAGGCAGTTGGCAGTCTTTCAAATCACCTCTACCTGACAATGTAGCTGAAACAAAGGCAGCACTGCCCGGGTCCAAAACAGTCCCCAGCAATGCCAAATCACCGCAAGGTCACCCTTGTCCATGGGCTGGGCAATCAGTAGGGCGCAGTACAAAGTGCCCAGCTACCAGAAAGTCGTTCAAAGCCTGCTGTGGCAAGAGATACAGCATGAATTGAATACACAATGAATTGACACAAAGTCAATGCTGTCAAATACTCTGCCTGTTGGCACCAGCCTTTTTTTGTATCCTTCATAGATTGGATCTCAGATACACTTTCCCAAGGATACACTAATTTGCAGAGCTTGGTAAAATGCCTGGATCATAGAGGTATTGCATCAGATACAGTATGCAGTCAAGCAAGGTTGTGTTAGGCTGCGCCATGCATAGAAATGAACCTCGGAGGCTATATTTACAGTCATGGAGAGTAGAGGCGCTGACTGAAAAGCTGCTGAGACAACAATCATGGCGTCTGTTACTGACTGTTAGGGCGAGGCTGACAGTCCCGACGGCCGGCCACGAGCGCAAGCACAACGCATGTAGAGCTGATATTGGAGGTTGTGTTAGTGGTTATACCTATATCAGCAGAGTAAAAAGCCCTCAGAATTTGTGTCGATGCTCTGTTGAAGAGTGCAATCAGGCACATGCAGGTACTTGTCCACAGAACCAGGTCAAGATTCATTTGATACATGTCTTCCCCAAGGGTTCGGTATATTCAGTCCTGAATAGCGCCCACTATGAGGTGATGTGTTGGCACTCAGTATAGGTCAAGATGCTGGAGCGTGGCTTGTCTGTACCCTGGTGGCTGACTGCCTCCCACTGATGCAAAAAGCAGGGCGTATGATCATGAGACAGCTACACTACAATGTTTGAGCAAGCGATGACTAAGGCAAATAGGTCTGAGAGGCCGTGATATAGCAACAAACTGCAGAACAAACTGCTAATACAGCAACAGACACCGCCAACGTCGCATTGCTTTCCACCAGTACAGCATTGGGACCACGTAGCTTGAAGGAAGCTAAGTCTTACTTGTCAAGCGAGACATCGATTGTGACCATGGCAGGCTCGGACAGCGACGACCTGGAGGACATGCTGCTGGAAGCTGGAGGAGCAGGGAGACCAAGCAATAAGCGCTCTCGCGACGAAGACGTCTCCGATGCTTCACAGCAAGACGGGGACTCGCAGCTTTCGGAGGAAGTCTCGCAGGAATATCAGGCACCTGCCAAGAAGGCCAAAGCCATGGGGAAGAAACGCAAAACAGCAACAGGCAGCGATGCTGCTGATAAGGAAGACACCTTTGATGAGGATGCCTTTGTTTTCGATGGATACGGAAAGGACCTGATCAGAGGCAGTGCTGACCAAGCAGAGCTGGACAAACTGACTGAGTTTGAGAGGGAGAATGAGCTGTTCCAGCGTGCTGAAGCAAGAGACAGGGAGATAGAACGCCGAAGACATGCCAAACTTTTGCAGCAGTCTCGAGCGCAGCAAGCTACTGCCCAACCCCAGGTATCAGCCTTTCAAACAGCTTGTGTTTCAAACAGCATGTGTCTTCTGTTCACCCTTGTTGAACTGTGACAGCAGAGTGCGTTGCATGTGTAATTGTGTCAGACCTATGTCAGTAAGAGGTTATTGCAAATGCATGCTGACAACGCTTCACCAAAATGCATGCACAAAGCTGTCCTTGATGATTGCATTTGTCAGTGCAGACTGCAGCAGACAAAGCTGATCAAATGAGGTCATCCACTAGGCAAAAGAAGCCAGACACAGGCAAGAAGGATGCCATGGCAGAGTTGCGAGCTCGGCGAGCGCAAGCACAAGAGCGCAAGACAACCCAAATTGTAGCCAAGTGAGCTGACCAAGGCTTTCAACGCATCATATCTGAAGTGGTGTGGGTTCAACATATCATGCCGAGCTTGTGAGCTCTTGACATCAGACAACCATTCCTTGCACTCATGCATGCAGAGCTGCAAGTAATTTTGTAGATCTGCATACATTGTTGGCACCTCAACTTTGATAGGTCCACAATGGTCTGCCACTATACCCAGGGGGAGGATTGCACACTCCTTATGTCCCACTCTCAGCAATACAGCTTGCAGTCAAATCAACAGATGCTGCCCATGTTTGTAGGAAGAGAGGTCGCAAAGGCAGAGGCCAGGACAGTGATGAGGCGTACACAGACGATGAAGCCATCAGCGAGTCAGACTCTGATGATGACTGCCTGCCTGCAGTCTCCGCCCAAGAGGCATCAGCTGATGACCTATCCAGCGGTAAGACAAAGCTGCCAATGTTGTTGCAGAGCTTGCTCATCTGTGCATTTTAGCAACAGCCAGATATGTTATTGGTGACGGCAATATGCCATCATGTTGCTTTTGCTCAGTTGTTGGTTTGGTTCAATCAATCAGACCTTGCTGATAGGAAGGTATGTACCAGCATTGTAGCCTGCCAGCAGTACTGATTGTATGCTCCCAGCGTTGTTGCATGCCACCACTATCACTGCTGAGGTAGTGGCATACCACTGACGGTAGTGATTGGTGGTGTGTAGGCCCCTCACCGCTGCGGGACAGTAGCGAAGAGCGTGACCTTAGGAGGGACAGTGATCGGCATGATGATGACAAGGCTCTCACGCCCGATGGGGTAAGCTGTAACATGTGCCAGCCTGCTGACTGCTCAAATTAGACACAGGCTGCCAGGAGCAAAAGTGTTTTGTGTTTGTGGCCAAAGCTGCTGCAGTCGATACGTTGCACCCCTGGATTAATGTGTGCTGACAGTGTCGGTGATTGGTCATGCACCAGCTGTCACGTGGATTTGTCACTGTCATGCCCCATGTGCCGTGTCAAGGTGACCTTGCAGATGCCACTGGGCAAGTATTGTGGCAGCCTGCACAAATAGCTCTCATCACATGCTTGCATGCCTACCGGCATCGCGATGTCTTTTAGTGATTCCTTCTCTGTACAGTCCCTTTTGTTCTCACTGCTTCTTGTTCAACATCAACTGTTTGTTGGGAGGGGAGGGCCGTAAGACATGAGCTGTACCTGTCTGGATGTGTAGGACAAAGATGATGAGGATGTTCCAGCAAATGATGCAGAGCTTGAGTCCCTGCACGTGAAGCGCCATACCCTGGAGAAGTGGGTCAATGAGCCCTTCTTCCAGACCACTGTCATAGGCTGCCTGGTCAAGGTTGCCTACAGTGGCAAGTATCACTTAGCAGAGATTGTGGATGTTCAGGAGAGGGAGCCTGGCAAGCACAGGCACGTTTCTGTAAATCTGCTCGCAATGTTCCTTGGGCAGCACTGAAGATGTAGGACTATCTTGTGCTCTATCATGCAGCTGACCTGAGTTTGATGAGCTTGTTTCAATGCTGCATGCTGATGCGTCTACGCAACAACCTTGGTACGTGACAAAGCATCACTGTGCTTGAAGCCATTCCATGTGCAATGCAGTACCTGACATCACACAGGCCATGCTTGTCAACAGCTCTGTGTCACAATTGTCACATGTATCTTTCGCTGCAGTTTGACATGTCATCATTTGTGTTTCAGGACATTGCAATAAATGAGTATATGCAGGTGATGCATCTTGCACCACGCAGTGATGTATGCTAGGAGCAGCTGCTAGCCCACCCCCAAATCAGTCCCAATGCAGATGCATTGATGGCAATGTGCTGTGCAGAGACATGGGGGTCAATGTAACCTACCCATACCAGTTTGGCAGTGGAACCACACGAAAGGTGCTGCTGATTCGCCGTGGCAACAGCGATCGTGTGTGCCCCATGTACGTTGTGTCCAACACG
>JAABUO010006342.1_pt1 | contig 13629 bp, 18 predicted proteins | sample 5559291 | NCBI WGS metagenome assembly JAABUO01 (sample SAMN10711878, study PRJNA513372) | rock metagenome | isolation source: Antarctica rocks | place: Antarctica: Victoria Land, Finger Mt sud | reverse complement strand
CTTACTACCATGTCAAAGCATGTTTAGTGATGGTAGGCTGGCATGCAAGGACAGAGCGTATGCACACTGATGGCCAAGCGACGCAGACTAGTCCTTAGCGCTTGCCTTATAACATGCATGCAGCAACACATGAAGAGTTCAAACCTTACTGTTGTATGTATTTCATCTTAGCACCTGATGCAGCAGTTGAGCGCAGATGCAAACTGGTCTTGCTGGTCCAGATCCATGCATGAAGCAAGGCAATCCTAATCAAATCAGTCTTTACCTTCAGTGGCTGGTAGGATGTGGCCAAGGCCTTGGTCCCAACAATGCAGCGATGATGCTTCCAACCAAAAGATGCAGACTCTCAAAGGCCTGCCTTTCAAGCGTGTGGCTATGCTCTTTCATGTACGCATGTGACTTTGCGTATCTGACGCGCTGTTGCAAAGCCATTATATTCTGCAAGAGGCAATGCTGTCATGTCCTGCAGGGACAGGTTACATGCAGCCTTTGGAAGCCGCTTAGTCAGCCTGCAACATGGCCTTGAAAACATTCACGCTCCACACGGCTCCACAAGAGGCCTGCCAAAAGGAGCGCACCTGGGAAGAGCAGCCACCACCTCAGCTGTTGCCAGTCAAGCAGATTGGTGGGTATCCCTCAGGTGTGACCTTCACTGAAGTTTGCTGGGAAGAGTATGTTTGATCATCTTTGGAAACCATCGTCTCACACACCCAGGCCAACGATGTTATAGAGGTTCACTCCCGGTACAGCGCCTACAATGTATTCGGTGTGCACAAGGACATACGCCGCAGGGTCACTCTGTGACGTGCGTCAAGTAGCAGCTCTCGGCTCAGGGCCTACGACACGCTAGTCGGTGTGATCGGCTGAAGGACCGAACGTACCGTACTTCGGCAGACTCCTTGCCCACCAGCGCTTGTGCAGGCACATCCCCGTAAGATCACAGAGGCTTTTCCCCTCTGCGGTGCTGCGATCAGCGCTTAGACGTGCCTAGGCAAATTTGGTGTTGTGAGTTCAAGTGTGCAAAGTTGGAACACAGACATACGCTGGCAAAAGTGACAAAACAGCTGCATGCTTGCCACAATAGTTTGTTTGCCCATTTGGTGACTTCGATAGTCATCATTGGCTGCTAAGCTTTAGCGCCAGGCTGTCCTCAAATGGCTCGCTGCGGGACAACCTCTGATACGGTTATCGACAGAAAGAGAGAGAAACTGATCCATATGCTGGTCGCGACTTCTTGACTGTGACGATTGACGCCATTTCTGCAAGCGTTACGATAAGTCATTTGCAGTATTCAGGGCGGAGACTAAATCAATTTACTCATTTGTTAGTGTGCGTTTTTTACGAACAATGTCAATTTCCTTGATAGATTGGATCTCAGATACACGTCCTCAATGTCAGTTTGTGTTGCCCACAAAGGGAAAACGCCTACTCTGCGACAACAGAGTCAGGACGCAGCATGTCATAGCTTGCTTAGTACATGATGTGCAATGCATTCCCATATTGTGCAAGCCACATTGTGGCTTGGCACTTTCACAGTGCAAAATTGGCTCAAGACATGAATCCATGCACACCCCAAAGCAACTACATAATGGATGGTGTCAGGGCATGCAGTGCATGCCATGTCACAGTGTCTGTGCAGATACATGCGGCTGTGAAGTGAACACTACACGATTGCACAGCCAAAGCACACTCCTTAGTGCTTCAGTGTTGCTAGTACAAACCTGACAGGCTGCCTAGGCCAACAGCTCTGCTGCAAGTATCGGGTCTGTTTGGGCAGGACATGCAGCAGGCATGACTAGGATTGTGTGGCAGAGTGACCATAATTGTTTGTACACTCTGCTTGTGAAATATAAGATTTTGCAAACAGACTGACAATTTTCTTCCTGGCATGCAGATCGCATTTCACCCGTACACTGCCAATCTGCAAGGTGTGTTGCATCAAGGTGAATGTATTCCTGGGCCAGTTGCTTGCTTTCAACACAGCATTGCAGGTACAGCAGCTGCCCATGCAGACACTAACCCTTACGTTGTGCAACATGTTTGCGGAGGGTGGTGTGCGGCTTGCAGCCAAGCCCATGCTCCAGCCATGTCTTGCCTTTGCATGCCCCAGAATCCTGTCCTGCCTGCGCCATTGGCCCTCCTGGTGCTGCCACCCAAGCATATCAACGTCAGGTGCATCACCTTGAAGACCGCTCTCTACACAGAAGAACAAAGAGCTGTCAGACATTGCCACATGCATCCCTTTGTGTCTTGGTCAAGACTGCCTGTCCTGCAAGGTATCAGGTGATGCAGGGACCAAAGATGCCTGTGTGCTTGGCTCAAGAAGTGGCCTGACTAGGAAGCCAGGAGATGTCTTACATGCCACCAGCTGTGCAATGTCTGCACTCAATCAACCTGACTGCAGCAAGAGTCACCAAGGGCATGAGAGGATTCGCCTTCTTGCCGGCAACTCACACAACGGGCTGGGCATCAATTACTGCAGCTAACATGACAAGGTGTCTAGGCAGAGAGGTGCTGTGATTGCATGAGTGCAATGCAGTGCAGTACCTATCGTCATCATCTCGCTTGTCTGAGCTACGGTCTTTGTCGTTCCTATGCCGCTTGCTTTTTTTACTGTCATCTTCCTCTGCACCATCCTCGCCACTGTGCCGCCTGCGACACACCAACATTGGTCATATATCTTAGTGGGTTTCTGCAAGGGCATACTGGGTGCGCGGCAGGGTCAGTGTAGTGTTGCAGCGCAGTGTAGAGTAGTGTTGCAACAAGAAGCAATGCCTGAAGCAATCTTTGCAAAGGCAGTGCATTATACGTGTCTGATGCTAGTGAACACGAGGGTGTCACGTGCAGACAAAAGGCTGCATCAAATGCACGCTGGCGATGTACTTGCTGCCTCACCTCTTTGATGAGCTATGCCTGTGCTTCTTCTTATGCTCCCTGTCATCATCACTCTCATCATCATCCCGGCGCTTGTCTTTCTTGTGCCGCTTGCGGTCCTTGTCCTTGTCCTTGTGCTTATGCTCCTTGTCATCACCCTCATCAGCATCTCGCTCTTTGCTGGCATTCCTCTTCTTCTCCTTGTCCTTCTTGCGCTGGATGTAGTCAGCAAACAGCTGCTGCCGCTCTGCTTCATCAGGTATCTGCATATATAGTCTGATTTGCAAGGCAGGCCTTAGCAACTGCTTTCGTCCCATGGCGTTATTGCCTCATCTCAAGCCTCTGAAGCGCCCCACCAATAGATGGCGTTGGATCTCAGGCCAAACCGCGAAGGCACCCTAAAACCCTAGATCCTACAATGTATTCGACTCCCCTAGCACAATCAAAAGTTTTGAGGCTTTTGAGAAACACTAACAGCCCAGATCCGATGCTATTTGGTACTGGGGTCTGTGCAGGGTATGTCAGCTGACTTTGGCTACAGCGTACGGCAGAAGCTGCAGATGATATTCCAGCTTGGTCAGGACATCACAGGTCTTCACGCACAAAGGTCGAGTCATAGCACGTGCAGCAGCTGTTGTGTTTTGCAACGACAGCCAGAACGCATGGCATGCCTACACCTCATATGAATGCAAAACATGAATGCAGAGCGTGCAGCCGCGAACCATGCAATGCCATGCTTGCCGGTATGCTCGCCACTACACCATACAAAAGCCGCAAGTATAGTAGAGGCTTACATCCTTGTAAGCAGAGTGGGTTTCTAAGTCAGGCTTGATGTCTTCCCAGGTGGAATCCAGCTTGAGGGACTTGGTGTGGCGCAGCAGGCGGGTAAAGTCCTCCTGAGCTTCAGCCTTCTTGGCCTCTTCGCGAGCCAGCTTGTCCTTGGCTTTGCCCACCTGCTCCTGATAGAACAGCTGCCTGCAGCAACAGACAAAATACCCTTGATCTGTGTGTGTTCCTGACCAGACAGAATGCCCTTGGTCTGTGTTTTGCTACCCAGAAGTGGGCATGGCTGCAGCTTCGTTTATAGTTCCTGAGGTGATGTTTTTCTCCCTTCTATCCCTTCATCATGGCCAAATGCACATAGCACGCTTAGTAAGTACAAGCGCATGGCAAGACATCTCCAGCAATGGTGTGAAAATGTACGTGCTTTATACACGCATCACAAAAGACTGCCGAGAGCCTTGCATAGTGCAATGTGCTGCAAAGAAAAGCGCGCCCTGCAGTGTGTCACAAAAACACTGCTAGGCTGCGCTGCGTTTGGTCCTTGACGGGCTTTGGTGGGGAGTGCTGGCTGAGCAGAAATAGTCTGCCTGATTGGGCAGCTTTGCTCAGACAGTATCCGTTTGGCAAGCCAAGAAAAGTGCGCTTGGCATAACACAACGACTCAGGTAAGGAACAAAGCGCACGACAGGATGCTTGTTGTGTTTGAGTAAAACAAAGGACCGCGTGCTTACTTTGAATGCTCCTTGATGTTTTGAGTCTCTTCATTAGCCTGAGAGCTCAGCTGCTCCTGGAAGTCTTCATAGCTTGTGTCAATCCCTGTATGAATGCTGTGTGACTTGACAGCATCCTTCAAGGTGGCCCTGCACATAAGAAGCGCTGTGTTGAGGACAGCTGTTTGTTGTGACCTTGTCGATTCCAATGCCAGCTGCCTGACATCCAGGGTAATTGTCAAGCATGCCAGAAAAGCCACTGCAAAGCAAGATGCAGAGATGCAATACTTTGATGGCATGATGTCAGTCAAGTCAAGTGCGAAGAGCAAATGCAGCAACAGAGGTGGTGTCACAAGCTACACCACTTGAAAGCTGCTGCTGAGGGCATAATCTGTACATTGATGCAACAGACGCCACAGATTGGCATGTATGGAAAAGAGTTGCCATAGCAAAACCTGTCAGTCTCCCACTGCTTGTCTACGTCTTCCAGCACCTCCTCAAACAGCTCCTTTGGCCGTGACCCAGATGTGTTCTTTTCAACAGCCCGCAAGACATCATTGTCTTTGATGCGAGGTAGATACTCCTGCAGTGCAACAGGCGTGATGGGAGACATGCCACAATGCAGCAACATCGAGGAAATGACACATCGAATTGTTTTTGTAACAGCCTGCCTGCTAGGGCAAGCAGCGCAGACTGACTTCAGGTCAACTCAAACACTGCTCAGCTGGCTGGTGTTCTGTTGAAGGTGCATGCGACATTGACAACTGTGGGAACAGGGCCCACGCTGCGCAATGCAGGGAGCACATAAAAATGTTGAGCTGCTGACAGACACCCAGGTCAAGCTGGCAGGTTTGCTGATCACCTTCCAGCGCATCTTAGGCTTGATGAATCCTTCATCCATGTCCTCACGCAGCAGCTCACTGAAAGCCTCACGGTTCTTGCGCTCCTCACGCTTCTTCTCCTGCTTCAGCTTCTCCCTGATTTCTGCCTCCTGCTTGTCCAGGTCCCTGGGACACACCAATCAGTCAGGATGTTGTCTTCTGACCACTTACCAGCACCAGAAAGCACTGGCAGTCTGTGGGTGTCATTGGTACATGACGATCATTCACAGCACAACCACCCAACATGTGCACATTTGCAGGTCAGAAGTAACAGCAGATGATGATTTGGTCTTCCATGGTATCGAGGTACATTGTGGTCGTGGTTGCACACAGCATGCAACACTGTTCACACAGCAGCGGATGTCGCCCATAGCATGCCTGCCAAGGCATGATCCATCACTGCTGAGATCCAGAACTGTCATGGCAAGCCAAGTTATCAGCTACTACAATGTGCAGCAGCCCACAAGTAGTGGGCTAGCTTATGTGGCACTTGTGGAAGGTAGTGACAGACCTCATGTACTCATCAAACACTTCCAGGCGGTCTATCTTTGACAGGTCTTCATACTCTGGTTCCCCTTCAAGCTTAGCTGTGGCCTTCCGCCATGGTGTGCTAGCCTGTTGATACAACACACAATCAGACAAAGCACACAGTTCTAAACCCATTACATCCTGAGCTCAGGACACTGCAGGGCAGCTCAATATGTGCATGGCAGAATGTGAACATGGCACATGCATATGCACCTGGTATGCTTCCCGAGTGGGTTGCAATTTTGGGAAGTACACAGCATGATGGTGACAACTGGAGCATACCTTAATGCCAGATGAGCGCTCCAGCAGCTCTCTGAAGTCTTGCAGCTTGCGCTTGCGGGCTGCTTTCTCTTCAGCTCGCTTGCGCCTATCGCGCTCCTTCATGTGCTCAACAAACATCTCCTCACGGTCAACAGAAGCAATTGCCTGTAGGAAAACTGAGTCTGGTAAAACAGCAGCCCAATGTCGATATTTGCCCTCAGTACAGCCATGATGTAGAGCTCAGGGAACTGTTTCCAAATGCACAAACAAGGTCTGACTGTGAAGGTGAGATGCACTTGTGGGCACAGATCTGCCACAACAGGTCAACTTTGGGGTGTCACCTTCCATCGAGGGTCATCCTCAAACAGAGTGCGTGCTTGGCTGTATCTAAAGCCAGGCTTGAGGTCTCTACTCTCCTCCAGCATGGCTTCATAGTCCTGCAAATAATAACAGAGTAAAACTGCAAACTCCACAGCCATGCAAAACTCTGTGATAAAAGTTGCACTGCAAAGCCGAGCAAGATGAGCTTTGACAGCATACTGTGTGACGACCATTGCACATGAATTGACACTTTTAGTGACAGCAGCAAAACACTGTGCCTGATAGCAGAAACATAATGATTGCTTGTTATTAGACAGCAAATGTACAGCTGCAGCAGCAGCTGTGCCTGTGACGTATGGTGAAACAGTCTGCTCTCTTACCTCCTTGGCACGCTTGAGGCGCTGCCGTTCTTCCTCTTTTTCACCCTTTTTGCGCTGTTGCAGATACTCATTGAAGCACTGCTTCTTCTCCCCTAGTGACTTGAGAGCTGCGTAGCGCTTGTCATTGATGATAAGCTTCATGGTCTGCTCCCAGCTCCAGTCACTGGCCACACCTTTGGCAGCCAGCAGCTCCTTGAAAGCATCTTTGGCCTCTTCCTGAGAACACCAAGCATATGCTACTAAGCTGACGCTGACAAGCACAAGCAAACAGGCAAAATTTGAATAGCATGCAGACTTTCTTTGCTTTTACTGTACTCCAGTCAAAGCCAGCTGCTATGTTGCTGGTGGCATGCACAAAAAAGCTGCGATGAAAGTCACTCTCAACACTATGCTGACCCAAATGCAAAGCAATGTTGCTGTCCAGGAAGCTGCTATGCTGCTGGTCAACAAAAGTACAGCATTCCACCTGCAGTCTGATTGTGCATGACAACCATGCATAGATACCTTTGTAGCATAGAGGAACTCCTTGCCATCATCACTTTTGGCTGTCTGAGGCACAGGCTCAGCCTTGACTGATGCAATGGCAGGTATGGGTTTTGCCACAGGAGGAGTTTCGGCCTTGACATGTGCCGCAGTGCCATTGGCCTGCAGCAGTGGAGACATGCAAGGTTGCCGGCAGCAGGTCATCAGTGTCAAGAAAGCACAATTTGGTGGGTCGTTTTGCACACTCAAGGTCTGCATGGCGCTTTGAGGGTGTCGCCCTCATGGATGCAACAGATCTTGAAGCTTTGGACTTTCGGTCCCGAAAAAATTCACAGCAGCCAGCACACAGCACCTTGGTGCCGCATGCACATATGGGAATCCACAGTTACAGCGTCGAACTGAGATACGGCCTGGACATTTGTACGGCTTCCACAGTATCTTCTGCAATGTAGGTCTTGATTTTTGACAATATTTGTGCTAGCACTACATGTGCACAGCGTTGCAGATACCTGAGGTGACTTTAGAGTGGATGCAGACATGCCATGAGCTGGTGAAGAGCCTTGTGCAACAGGCACCTTCACAAGCTGTGGCGCGCCGCCAGCTGCAGCAGGCTTCTGAGCCTGACCAGCAGACCCTCCTGCGGCTGTGTGAGCTGCTGCAGCAGCTTGAGCGTGCTTCATCTCCTCTGGCATGGTCCACTTGGACTCTTTGGTCTTGCGATTGTGGTAGTACTTGCGGCCGTCTGGGCTGGTGAACTCCTTCCAGTCCAAGCCTGTGTCTGCTGCCTTCTGTGCTGCCTGCCATCATTGCATTGAGACTGTGAATACGTCCCTTAACAAGCAGGGCGGCAGAAACATAGACAAGGCATTTGGCGTGAGCAGGTAAGTGCCCATGAACCATCAGACAATTCTACACAAGCTGTACAGCAATGCAAGCCAGCCTGATATGCACCCATGAGCTGTGACACCATGCCTCACCGCTTGAGCAGCAACTAGGGCAAGTGGCTTTTCCCATGATGACTGCTTGAGAGCCTTGTTGTAATAGTACTTGCGACCATCAGGTGCTGTATGCTCAGTCCAACTATCTTGCACAGGAGCTGCTGCAGTAGCACTTGGCGCTGCTGCTGCTGCCTGTGCTTGTTGCTGTGGCTGTGCCGCTGGAGGCTGCGTTGCCATCATCTGTGCCGCAGATGGCTGAACAGTGACTGGGCCATGCCCTTGAGGTGCTTGCTGTTGCACTGCATTGACAGGCAAAGGACCAGGACCTGGCATTTGTCCAGGGAACTGTCCTGTCATTTGGCCTGGGATTTGGCCTGGCATGCCCTGTGTCGGTGGGGCATATCCTGGCACCACCTACAAAGTTGCACTCACAACTAAGACACCATGTAACTGCAGCCATGAGTAAAAGTGTGCATTGCCCCTGATCACAATCGTAAACTGGCTCACATGACGTGAGATGCATCTGACTTGCACACAATGCAGATCCTCATTTGAGCTCAGTGTCGTTAAGTGGCCACTCATCAATTGATGAAACTGCTGAACCATTATAACAATACAGAATTTGAGTACAACTGGAAGGCAGCCATACCTGTGGCCTAGCCATTGGTTGACCAGGGGCTCCATACATGGCTGATGGTCCGTTTGCCATGGATGACATATGCTGTACAGGACGAGGCGCTTGAAGCTGCTGCGCTTGCTGAGGCTGTTGCATCGACATACCAGGCATGCCCATGCTTGGAGGGGCATATTGTGACATTAATGGACGCTGCGGGGGTACAGATACAGCTGGCAAACCACCTGGCCTTGCTTGCTGATGTCCTGGAAACTGCTGAGGCTGTTGAAAGCGTGGCTGCTGCTGTTGTCCTGGGGGGACATAGCTAGTCATGCCTGTTGGAGGTGCATACCCTGGCAGGCTTGCAGGTCTAGCTTGTGGTGACAAAGGACCCTGCAGGCAGCACGCACCAGAATAATTTAGTACAGCAGCCTCACTCAGCAAGCAAAGGATATCACAGATGTTGCTGTCTGACCATTACCGGCTGACTAGGGGCTCCCATGGCTCCAGGCGCGCTCGAGCCGGCCACACCGACGCCTGGAAACATGCTGACTTAGTAGCAGCTCTTGACTGCAAAGCGCAGTCAGCTCCTGCATGCAGCCAAAATACTTTACCTTGGGTCATCCAAGCCGGCAGAGTGGACTCCCGGCCCCTCCCTCGGCCTGCCATGCCTGAGTGTGCGTCCAGCCAATGCAGTCACACGTCTCGCTTCAATTCTCGGACGCAGAACAGATATCTCACAGATCACAACTTCAGCAGGAGTTCTTGTGCGTCCTTTGGGCGACCAACAACGTGCCTTGCCTTTTGTACGTTGTCGCGTACAAAATTGGGGCCAGCTGAGTTACGACAACTTAGAAGAGTGCCAAAATCACACTGCGATGAAGCTCAAGGTCGCTTGTTGCCAATTCGCCACAGAACTTGCCTGACCTAGCTAAATCCATTCAGCAATTCGCCGCCGTGACCGCCTTGAGTGAAGGCTTCTGCGAGCTGACATACTTCTAGTTCGCTCTTACGGACCACACGATGATCTACGACGTGAACTCCCAACTGTTCCGCTCTTTCCTTGGAAGTGGAGGGGCTAGCCACGGGCCTGCTCCAAAGTAAGACTTGCTGCACAACCGTCAGTCCAACCAGTTTCCCGGAATCAGTCTGGGGTTTTGCTGATTGGTCTGATTGCTGTACAGGAGAGACAACAGGAAGCAACCTGGAGAGGGCAAGAAGGACAACAAGCCAGCGATGATGGAGTGAGCTGCTGACAGGTATGTGTTGCAAGACTGAAACACTTGTGCTATGATAACTGGCACACTGGTATGGTGCTGTATCTCATGACTGCTGGTGGATATGATGTTTGTGAAAAGCGATGCTGAGCTTTTAGCTATGCAGACGATGTTATGTTACTGATCCACGCACAGTATTCTGGGGTTGTACTGAACTCTTTCATGCATACACTGAGTGGCTGTGCTAATGATGGTCGGTGACCATGATGTAGGTGACCCTAAAGGTGCACTCAAGAGGGCTGCAATTCATGACCTGGAGCTTCATGCACTTCTTCATGCAATGATCAACCTGAAGGCTGCATGCAGCAGGAGGCTGTGCTTGCTGTACGCAGCATAGAAGCTATTGTTATTGGGATCACCATAACATTGATGCCACAAACAGATGGCTGGCCCCGCTTTGTAGTTCCTGTTGCTCACTAAGCTGTCAGCATGTTTGCCTCGTACACAAATGGCCCTTCTTCAAATGGCCAGTAAACAGTAGCCTTAGCTGCAATAAAGGTGTTTGGATCTGCATCCTTTTGCTGCACTGCTTGCACGGACTGCCAGGCTTCGTCATCCATGTGTAGACCGCCATTGATGTAGCAGCCCTGCAGCAGTAGAAGTCTATGTGCATTTTCTGAAACCTTTGCCACATTTGTGTGTGAAAGCATTTCTCTTGCAGTCTGTGAGTCTGGTGCTATGAGGATGAATGGCAACATACATTGACTCACTTTCAGTTGTGCCTTACAACTCTTGTCAATTGAAATCGCATACGATGCGCCCCCATGCAGATGCACTCTATCCAGATCACAGCTGCTCTGCTCCCACAACCATACTCCACCTGAGACACACATCATGTGAGCAATCTCCTGCTACAATTGTCACACGCACTTGCGTTTTTAGTGATGTTGAGTAGATCTGCTTTGAAGTCTTACCAACACAGTCTTGCACACTCCCGTAGGACATGCGCAGCACAGAGGTGCCTGTCATATCAATTGCAACCCCTTCACTTGACCGTAAACAACAATTGTTTAAGGTAATGGAGCTGCTGCTCATGCCAACTATGCATTCCTCCAGATTCTTCTTCAGCTGACATCTGCAGCACATATCAGGGCAGACTTTGGCAGAAAGTCGATACTCAAGAGCAAAACTATGTAGATGCAAGGTGTGCAAACATGCCTTATCGTGCTGTGCCATGCTAACCCTTGCGTCACCCTGGCCGTTGGTCATGAGAGGCAGGCTACTCGTATATTGCTGCAGCATTGATGGAGCAATTGCATAGCTTGAAGTACGTTACACTTAAGAGTTGTGATGTGAAAGTTGATATGTGACAGTTGTAGCTCACGGAGCCAGGCAAGCCATCGAAAACAAACGCCATGTTCAAGTGCTTACTCTATCATGTTGACAGCGGCTGCGTCTGAAGTCTTGCATGCCTGTTGTCCACATTCAGAAATGACGCATTGATGAAGCTTGCTGATGCTGTGTCCAAAGGCACGCAAGCCACACTTCCGGCCATTCATGTTGCATTTTAGGAAGTTGGGTTGAGCTTTCCCGCTGACATTCACACAGTCATCCCCGCTGCAGCTGCGCCATCACACATCACAGCTCATGACTGGGTTGCATGGTCATAAGATCACAAATGCAGATCTGCTACTGTAACAAAAGTGTGATAGTCATATCATATTGTGCACACGTGTTCTAAAGCTCAACACTCTAAGTATGCATCGTCAGCAAAGTCAAGCAGTTAGTGTCACCTTATGGTGCAACTGTGGATGACTGGGCAAACTTTGTCTGTGCCTGTGATCAGCACAGCTTCTCTGAAGCCTGTCATGTCAACCTCCAGGTTCATGATGACAGCGCTGCGGGTGATCCGGAAGGTGGGACAATTTGCTCGCTGGTCAAGCTTAGTCTCACCCAAGGGACCACAACCTCTGATCAAGATCCTCTTTGTAATGTTGATTGTCTCCCTGCATGCAGATGTTTGTCTCATGTTGCCTTGTGTCAGGTCAACCACATACTTTCTGGATATGAGTAAGCTGCGAGTCTCACATGCTGAGGGTCACACACGCACATTCGCACACAACGCCTGGAAGACATGCGTCGATAACCACACTTTACACCATGATGCACAAAGAAGCATTTAGCATCCCGCCTATTGTCTTGATCTCCTGTATGTCAAGTTAGCAACCCAAAGGGAATAATGGGAAGTGCCATGTCCCCATGTCATTTAGTAACAAATCTGAGATCCTCAGGTACAAAGCAATCCTTACCCCATGCCGTTGTGAATACCAGGCTGAAGTATGATTTGGTCTCCATCACGAGCTGCCTCCACAGCCTCTTTGATAGACCTGTAGCTTGTGCGCTGTGAGCCTGCATCCTCACAACATGCTCTTGATTTGTCTGTTCGGACCAAACCCGACAACAGTATTGCAGCAAAATCTTCAATGCTCAAATCCCAGTCGGTAGCAGCTTGCACAGCTTGTGTTCAGTTGCCATCAGGCGTGCAAATATGCATGGCCTAGGTGCTCAGCTGCCATTGCAGCTTCAGTGGCAGCTGTGCTTGGATGCTTTGCTGTGCAACACAATCATGTCATACAGCCAGAACAGCCTGGATGCATGTGACTAAGCAAAATCTGATAATGCTAAACACAAAGAGTCAAGGTGAGAAGCACACCTGTGGTCAAAGCGTGGGATGCGGCTTCCCTGGAAACTAGATGTGTATCTTTGCAGTCAGAATGGCCATTTCCTATCTGAAGAAAGCTTGCAGAGTGGTTCGAAGGTCCATCAAGGGTGGGGTCTTCCGGGGCTGGCTTGCCAAGCCAGGCATCCTCACCAGCACTGCGCACCTGTCAAGTACACCGAGGTCCACAGGTCCAGAGGAGAAAAGTGAGAGGTGCAAGGTCAAAGGCACGAAAGAAAGGTCTGAAGACTCAGGTGCAACGTCAGAGGTGCAACGCAAGAGGTGGAAGGTGGAAGGTGACAGGTGGAAGTTGACAGGTGAGACATGACAGAGCAGTGGCACAGTCATCTCCAGGCAATGTCATGCTGATGATGACAAGAGCAGGCAAGTCCCAGATCTTTGCAAATTGAGCTAGTAAAAACCTTGCAGCAATAGTATGGTACAGATTATTGGCTGCAGTTTTTGGCCGTGCTGAAGGCAACGATGTGTATGCTTCCTTGACTGGCAACATGATTGCAGCACACAACTGTCTTGCAGCCCCACATTTGTTCAGTTGTGCCAAGGCGGCAGTAGCAGCCTTTAGGCGGCAAATCAGCTCTGTTCAGCTGAGCTTTCAAAGTTACACATTCTTGGCAGCAGTGAAGGCTGTGAGCTGCTGACCTGTAGAACGCGCCCATTAAAGCCAGCATAGTCTGCCTTCATTGCACCAGCCATTGCAATCTGGTCCATCAACATTGTGAAGTCTGTTGTTCTGTCTGCCTTGATGTCCAGGAGACGCTGACCAGCTTGAGCGCTCTGCATGGCAGCCTTGAAGCGTTCAAGGCCTAGCTGAGCTTGTGCTAGTCTGTGGTGGGCCTTCAACAGCTTGGGCTCCTGCTCTATAGCCAAGTTGGCATCCAGCATCGCCTGCATGACATGAAA
>JAABUO010006341.1_pt1 | contig 13629 bp, 15 predicted proteins | sample 5559291 | NCBI WGS metagenome assembly JAABUO01 (sample SAMN10711878, study PRJNA513372) | rock metagenome | isolation source: Antarctica rocks | place: Antarctica: Victoria Land, Finger Mt sud | reverse complement strand
AGGCGTGTGAAGATGTGCTTTGCAGGTCCGAGCTCGTCCCACCTGGCGCCCGACCCCGGAAATGGTTTTGCTGGGACCTGCTCAACCCCAACCACCAGGTGCGCTTGCATGCGCAAGCAGCGGCAACGTAATCAGACGCTTACTGTTGATGTACGCGTTAATTGTCAACAAGCAGCCGGAGCTGGGTATGCACAGGCCACCTCGTTCTTCATACGGCCGTGGGAGCTGCTGGTGCTGCGCTTCGTCTACATGCTCTACTTTGCAGCAACGCTGCTGGTGTATCGCTTTGCTGGTGCGGGAGGGCTCTGCGTCTGCGAGCACTTGGTTTCATAGCGTGCACAGAACTTGACACAGGCTGCTGGCGTGCACAGACCCTGGAGGCCTGGGGACGCCGGGCGAGTACTTCAAGTGCGCTCTCCTGCGCCTGCCCCCTGCGCGTTAGGGCGTATGCGCTGTGCGGCAGGCGTGCGTGGTTCGTCTGCGCCCTGTCACGCAAATACTTAAGCATGAAATACCACTGGCGGTGCATCCTATTGCAAGAAGGTGGCTTTTGTATTGTTCCTGTCTCTGCTTCCTTACTGTCTCCGCCCTGGCGCGCACGGGCCTGTTAATCCAGAAGCGCCGCCGGCCCAGGTTCCTCACCAACCTGTCGTTCATCCTCTTCGGCCTGTCCGGGCTGCTGGGCATCGCCGTGGTCCTCCACCACATGCTGCGCGGCCCCTGCCGCGTCCTGCCGCCGCCGACGCGGCCGCCCTCGCCCGCGGCGGTGCCCAACGGCGCCGCCGCGCATGCGGCGCCGCGCGTGCCTACGCCGAACGGCGCAGCGCCGCCCGCGGCGGGCGGCGCAGCGCGGGTGCCCTTCCCCTACCCTACGCTGCCCGCCAGCGCGGCCCCCGGCAGCGCGGCAGGCCGCGCGCCCGACCCCGCTGGAGCAGGCCTGGTGCAGTGGCATGGGCCCAGTGCGGGGCCGGGTCCGGCCGAGGAGGGGCCTGGCGACGCCGTGGGCGCTGTGCACGATGCGGATGTGCACGCATCGTCCTCTGGCGACTGGCCTGTGTATGAGGTGCTGCCCTCTGGCCCTTTGGCTTATGGTTGTTACCTGAGACAAGGCTTGCGATGCAAGAAGCCTAGGTGCACCACTTGCATGGGGCCTGTCGGGTCTGCACAGGGCTGTATGTTGTGCAGTGAGTTCAGCGTGTTGCGTAAAAGTGCTCAGCTGGTTTGTCAGAAAGTGTGTGGCAGTCCATCTGCGCTGCTGGTGAAAAGATGGCGCGTGTGCGCAGTACCCGCTGCTGTACAAGCTGCACCTGCTGTTCATGGAGACCAACGCATGCATGGCGCTCTTCATCACCGCCTTCTACTGGGGCCTGGTGCGCGCCCGCGCGTGCAACGCCCATCCCAATCAACAGCCGCTCCACCCTGGGCGACGCCTGCTCCATGCAGCGACCACGCACCGGGGACTGTGAGGACCTGTTGCGTGGCAGGGCAGCGGCTCTGCTGGTGCCTGCTTGCTCTAAACTTGCAGGACTGCTGCAAGCGCACAACTTTGAAGTGCAGTCACTGGTGTCTGACCTACGCCGGATCGGGGGCGAGCCCAGGTCCACGCCTTTGCCAAGGTGAAGCGCATCGATCCTTCCAACCCCATGGTGCGCCCCTCCGTCCCTGGTGCCCGGTGGCGATGCGCATGCAAGCCAAGCATCGCTACATGCCCCAGGACTGGCCAGCGCAATACGCGATCCCGCCATGCGACGCACGCCGCTCGGCAGGCGGCATTTGTATTGTATAGCGGACTACAGCATTGGGTCTGGGTTGCTCCGACTGGGGCTGCCACCATGCTGGAGGCGTTGCCGCCCTGTTGCACACCACAGGCTGGTCCACCGCGGGGCTGAGGCAGCCCTGCACGGCAGGTCCACGGCTGCCACAACCTCTTCATCCTGCTGGACCTGGCCCTCTCGCGCATACCCCTGGTGTCGTACCACTACCAGGTGCGGCGCGTCCAAGCTCCCAGGAGGCTGTCTGATGTTTGGACAATGGCCCACCCAACAGTGCGCGCCGGCTGGCTGGATAATTTATCATACGCAAAGTAGTGCTTCCTGGGAGCTGTTCATACCCGGTGATGCGCGTGCTGTGTGTTACTTTTCGCAGGCAAGCTCGACAGCTGCCGTGAGCTTATTTTGGGTGCCGCTGCATGTATTATAGCTGCGCGCGGCAAGGGGCGGAAGGTGACCAGTCTGATCGTAGTAGCATTAACGGTAGTGTATGACATGCGTGCACTCGCACCGGCAGGTGCTGTGGTGGTACGGCACAGCGTATGCGATCGTGCTGTGGAGCATCGCGGCGGCCACGGGCGAGTGGGTGTACCCGAACATGGACTGGAGCGACCCCTACAGCCTGGTCGCCTACGTGCTGCTCCCGGTCCTGCCCTTTATCGCCTTCCTGCTCTGGTGCGCGGCGCCCCTGCGCGCCCACCCCCGCGCGCCTGGCAGCTCTGGTGCGCGGCGCCCCTGCGCGGCCACCCCCGCGCGCCTGGCAGCACGCGCGTGCTGCTCTGGGCTCGCAGCCCCTCGCTCGTGCGCACATGCTTCCACCCCGAGTCGCACACATCCCTGCATGCTCCGCTGTGCGGCCGGCAGCCTATACTCATGACACTCACAGACTCTCATAGAGTGCGCTTGGCCAAGCCGGCGCCTTGCCAGCACTCCCCAGGCCTGGGACGCGGCGAACAGAGTGTGAGCCACAGCGCCGCTGAGAGGTCGTGCTGCGCGCGGCAGGTTCTACCTGGTTGCGCGGCCGCGCGAGTGGCTGGGCTACAGGCTGACGGCCGGACCGCGCCACGCCGCGGCAGGTCAGGTGGGCGGCCGTGCAGCTGAGCCTCGCGGTGCTGCCAAGGTTTGACGGATCGCAGGGTTCTTGGTCATGCCGTGGTGGTGGGGAGGCGGGTGTTCCTTCCTTTTACGCAGCAGGTTAGCAGGTCCAGATAGCGACCCCTGTATGAGCCAGCAGGGTTGCCGGAGCTATCATGTGCAGGACATCTCCCTCTGCCAATTGGCCTTGCCGTCTTAGGCTTCACCATTCGTGCAGGTGGCAGACGTGTGGCCAGCAGCTTGTGCATGCCGCTGTGCAACACTTGCAGGGTTTGGTTTGCTCGATTAAGGCTGTGAGCTGGGTGGGCTTGCACGCATGAAGCGTGGTTCGTTTTATGTGTCATGCTTCAACCGTCCCATCCTGCGTTAGGGATATAATAGCGCTCGACGAATTGAAAACCACACTGCCCGGCTGAAGTGTTGTGTAGAGTGGTTGACTTTGTCTCATGCATGCTTATGCATTGTGTGATGAAGTACAATGGTGTCTGTTTTATGGGCCTTTTGGTCCTGTGTCTCACTTGTACGCATGCTCCTTGCATCTGGCAAAATTGTTTGCACTTGTGTAGGGCAATGATGCTTGGCAGGCCTCGACCCTCCTTACGCAGCGTGTGTGGCAGCATCCATGGGTAGCTAGGAGGTTGCTTTATACTGCAGTGTTGTTCACCTGAGCCGTGTTAGTGCCAAGCGTGGCCTAGTGGAACGCTGGTTTACACACTGACCCAAAAGCCTCCCACGCTGGCAGAAACATCGTTGGTGCGATTGGCACTCAAAACACCAACACTATCAGAGCGCATCACGACTTGCCTCCTTCCGCCCTCCTGTCCATGTCAGAGGCGAAGCTGGTGTCGCCGGGGGGCGCCTGCTCGCCCTCTTCGCGCCCTGCGCACACAAAAGACAGTTGCACCTGCACTGTTTCACAGCACAAAACATGTGGTTGCATGACACGCCTTGCAGTGGCCTGCCCGCACAGCCCACCTCAGGCCTGTAGCCACAAATCACAACCCCGCAAAAACGCAGAAGCTACACCATCACATCTAGAGAGCACAGCCTGTCTGGCGACTGCTGCACCCCGTACTCACGTACCACTAGAAATACCAGCTGTATCACATGTGGGAGGTCCTGGGGAGCTCACCAGCAGACTTGTAGAGCGTGTCCCCGGTCTTCGCCACGAGCTCCGCCTGCTGCGCCTCGCGCCCGCTGCGCGCGCGCGCCTCGGCCGCGGGAGCAAACTCGGCCGCCGCGGGCGGCGGCGCCGTGTGGCCGCCCATGAGCTCGGTCGCGCCGCCGGGCAGCTGAGCGCCGTGCTTCGGTTCGGAGTCGGCGTCAGCGCCGCGCGCCGATGCCAGCTCCCGCAGCGGCATGACCGCCGACTGTGCGCTGTACGCCGCCTCCTCCTCCTCCACCAGGTGCTGGATCTGCGCAGCGCGCACGACGTAGACGTCATGCGCAGCTGGCCGCCTTGTCTCATGCAGGGTGGCACGCGCAGTGCACGTCGAGCAGCTGACAGGCACATGCAGGTTTTAAAGCATGTGGCGCACCCAGTATGCACCAGCTCACTTCGCTCTTTAACATAACCATGTGAACACACTTTACCAGCAAGGGCTCATCCCAATCTGCCTATACTACATGCTTCACGCTATAGGCGCACCCTCAAGCAGGCAAACACAGTGTACAACTCTGTCAGCAGAGCACGCGCTCCCCGGGCATCTCTATGTGCAATGCAGCACAAAGTTAAGCCCGGCCTGCCACGCCTCGCACCTCGCCGCCGCCCACGGCCGCCTGTGCGACGGTGGACGCGATGTTGCTGAGCATGGAGCCTGCAGACGACTTTGTTGCGCCCGACTGCGCTTTGTGTTCTGCTATGATTGCGTCCACTTTCGGCTGTGCAGCCTGCACGCACCAGCCCGATAACATGTCATGTCACTTAGCAACAATAGCTCACATGCAGGTATGTGGTATGAGGAGAGGAGCCCGCAAGCAGATGTGTAAGCCGCTATGCCAGAGGCAGCACTGCGTGACAACCCATATGTGCAGGTTGCATGCATTTCAGTGTCCTAGCAACCAAGTGGCAAGCTGCATCCCCAGTGAGATCTAGCACGCCGCCGATGCGAGCCCACAGTACATGCATGCATGCAGCACCTGCCGTCCATACCAGGTGGTGTCAGCACAAGGCACCGCCTGGGTGTTGCATGTTGAGACGGAGTCCTGGGAGCGTCCAAGTCTGCCCTCCTGCAAACCTGAGCACATCAGGCGTGCACCGGCAAGGGCGCTGCTCCCCACCTGAATGGCGCTCGTCACGCCCGACTGGCCCTGCCCACGCGCGGCGTCTGCCACCGCGTCCCTGACCTTGCGCGCCGCGTCGCGGTCGCCGCCCACGGCCTCCAGCGCGTCCTCCACGCGGCGCTGGAACCTGCGCAGGGTGGCCGAGCTCACTGAGCGTTGCACAGTTCCCTCACCAGGCACACGCCTCTGCGTGCAGTCTCGCCACTGACTGTTCCTGTCATGCGGAAAAGTCACTCAGCAAGAGTGCAAGCGCCGTCCCTGTGCACCTGCTTGTTAAAGCGCTGCAGGCCGTGACTCCTATGCATGGCCTTGTCAGGCTTCAGCTACGCACTGCTTGCATGTGAACTAGTACAGCAGTGACGCAGGGGAAGTGCAGGAGCTCGCACAGCACACGGACAGGCGTCCTGGGGGCCCGCGCATCCTACAAGTAGACACAACACAGCCCAAGCCGCACCGGTCCACCTCGTCCTGCGCATCGGCGCCCGCATCAGGCCGGCCGCCTGCAAAGCCCGCCATGCCGGGCGTGCACAGGAAGGCTGGGCGCGATGCGCGCGTGTTCTGAGTGTGAAGGCAGCCCCTAAGCTGGGCAAGCCTCGCACGCATACACCAACAGTGTATTTAGGATGAGTGCACTCCTGGGAGGCGGATCGGAGGCACCTCCTTTCCTAGGCTCAGGCCCTCAGGCCCTAGCGGTGCTGGCCATCCTCGGCGTCGAGCCTCTTGCAAACTCAGACTTCCATTGTCGTTCGGGTGGAAAGCTGCACACGCCCGTGGAGTCAACTTGGAGTCGCGTGCCGCTGACGGACGCTCTGTGGCATTACGTGAAACCAGCGAGCACGGCTTGCAAACACTTGAAGCGTCGAGGATGTCGACTCGCAGTGCTGGCACGGCGGACGGGTCGGCCGGCAGCCGGCGCACCCCTCGCAGCGCCAAGGTTTGTGCCTCTCGACTTGCTTTTTGGCTTGTACTACGCAGGCCAATCCGCCTGTTCCGCCGCTCTGCCAGGCTGCCCGTAGCGGCAACAGTTGGCCTGTGCTGTTGACAAGTAACCCGGCTGCCTGCAGCACCGAGTAGCAAGCAGTGCATGCCAATGGCAAGTTGGCTTACTGCCCGGCCACTGTGTAGTCCGCTCGGTAGGAGCTGAGCTCTGTTGACATACGCTGCCTTTTTCATGCGCCTGCTTGCGACAAGGGCGGGCTTGCTCAGGCGCCAGGCACTGTGAAAGCACTCTGCCAGGACTGCTAGCTTCAGCGGCATACCTCCCAGAGCGAAGCGTGCTTCATTCTGCTTGTAGCGTGCGTGGAGGAGGGTTGCAGTGCATAGGAGCAGGTGTGCATGCGAGCTTTTGTCAGTGGCACTTTTGCGCGCTGTGCACGGGGCCAACCATGGGCCAGATGCCCGACACGCCAGCCGCCAGCGCAGGTGACCCGAACCCGAGAGGTAATTGACCGTGTTGAGATCCAGCACGCGGCGCCGGCGGGCGAGGCGCCGGTGACCACCGGTCGGCGGGCGGCGGGCAAACGCGGCGCCGCTGCCTGATCAAGGCCGGCGCCTGAGGGGCTGCGGGAAACGCGTGGGCGGGCAGCCGAGCTGCGCAGGCGCCCGCTTGCAGCGGACGCCGCTCGCAGCGGGTAGCCGCGGCGGGGCGAGCGCAGCACAGAGATGCGGCCCCAGCTGGGCTGCCAAACATGTGAGAGCCGAGTCGGGGTCCGGCCGTCGGGGCCCGGGCCGCACGCCCGCACCCATGACCATTTTGGACGGGCTGATTGGCACGCGCTCCTGGAACGTGATAGGGTTGGAATTGACCCTACCCTGGCCGCGGATGCGCACCCATGACTACGTTGGACGCGCTGAGCGGCACGCACTCCTGGAATGCGACCGCCACAATGTCCGCGCCCGCGCCCGCGTCCAGCCACGGGCGCAGGTCCAGCGCCGGCGGCGGCAGGCGCCCGTTCACGTTGTACGTCCCCGCCTGCGCGGGGAGCGCGCAGGCGCAAGCTTGGCGCGCCCGGCCTGTCTGGCGTGCCTGCCTGGGTCGCCAGTCGATGCGCAGTTCTGGGGACGGGCCCAGCATGCCCAGCACGCACTGTCAATAAATTCACTCGCCATTCGCCACCCTGATGGCTGCCCGAGACGTGCACAGCCTGCTTCGAGGCGCTAGCACGGCCTCATGCCATGCTCCTTGCCAGCATCTGCCTAAATCGCTTGCTAGCCGAGCGCCCCTCCGCACCTGTAGCCGACTGGCGCACACATTTCATGCGAGGCTGTCTACTAGCACACTACTGCGGGGCGCGCGCCAACAGCGTGACCTCGTGGCGCTCGGTGTAGCTGGCGCCCGGCGCGGCGCGGAACTCGCACCGCACGGCCTCGCTGCGCGCGTTGCGCAGCAGGTGCGCCAGCACCGGGTCCGGCTCCGCTGCGCCGGCGGGCGCGGCGGCGCGCGAGGCTGCCGGCGGCGCGGCCTCCGGCGCGGGCGCGCCGCCGCCGCCGCTCCTGCCTGCGCGCGTCCACGCAGCGGCCGTCGCACCCGCTATCTGCGGCACCTGCAGGGCTCCAGGCAGGAGTGACAGGCGCCCACGCGGTCCATGTTTGCCAGGGGCTTGTAGAGAGGGGCACACAGGCACAGGGTGCGCTTTCTGTGACGTACGGAGCTGGGCGGGTGCAAGGGAGTACAGCAAAAGCAGCAGAGGCGCAGCTAACACGCGGGCAGCACCTTCAACAGTCATACGCCACAAACTCTTCCAAACAGAGTGAGCAACCGGGCAGGGGCGTTGCTGACGTGTGCAGTGCCCTGCCGTGCAGCCCGAGGAAGGGCGCACTGCCGACACCCGCGTTGTCTGCAGAGGGGCGCTTGAAAGTGCGCGCTACACTCTTCACCTGCAGCCCCCCGTGTCACAGCCTGAGCATTGGGTGCCTCAGAAGGAAGGCCAACAGGAGCGCCTTGCATCTCTGGTAGGCAGATTCGGCCACAAGGCGTGAACACCCGCGTTAAGCTGAGCTGCAGAACACAGTACAGGGCGCGACGGGGATGATGCTGCTTCGACTTCTAACACTGCTTCCAACACTGCTCCTGGAAGTCGCACCGCGCCGCCAGCCTTCTCCTTCAGACCAAAGAAGGACTTCATTTCACCAGAGCTTTCACATGTCTAGACGCCCTCTGAGAACGCTCCCGCTGCCTCCAAGTGGCTGCGCAAGGGCCTCAGTAATGCGTCACTTACATGTACCTGGTCGCAGCGCACTGCGTTGCAGACGGGCCAGGTCTTATCCACAAGCAGCGGCTTGGCAGCAAGCAGTGTTGATACACTGTGTATCATACACAGCTTGCGCTGAGCCTGACTGCAAGCCTTGCTGCTGGTGCACTCCTGCCTGGCATCCAATGAGGTAGGGTCCCACTCTTAGGCTTGTCTCGAGGCCCAGGCCAGCGCAGCACGCCAGAGAGCACACACACAGCGCTGCGAGGCAGCTGGAAGTTGGAATCAAGCCCCGCTCCGCCGCTGCCCGCTGTCGCGCCATTCATATAGCAAGATGCAAGACAAGGCCGGGTAGCTTTTTCAGTGCTGTTGCTGCTGAGTGCCGTGCTGCGGACGCAGCAAGGAAGGGGCGGCACAGCAACAGGTTTAAAGACCAGCCTCGGAACCGGCACACTACTGCACAATGCACGTGCGGGGGCGCGCGCCGTGGAGGCAGCAGGCCGCACTGTGCCTGCCGCTGCTGCTGTGTGTGTGCTGCGAGGCATCGGGTGAGCGCACCCCAAGACACGCGGCCAGGCAAGGGCATGCGCATATCACTCCCCGCCAGCGCTTGAACGCCCTGCTGCGCAGGTGTGCAGGTGTTCCTGACGGAGCTCGCGCTGTACTCCTCCTCCCACCGGCTGCGCATCGAGGGCGGCCTGGTGCTGTACATCCGATGCAATGGTGCGCTGGCTCCAACCTTGTTGCTTGCTGTCTGGCTGCACACCAGCCGCACTGCACCGCGCTCACCGCAGCGTGGGCTCGCAGACGTGGACGTCAACCTGCCAGAGGTGAAGGAGGCGGTGAGCGGCCCCCGGCTCGCCGCAAATAGAGCTAGATGTCACTAGCTCCTTGTCAACAGCGCTCTTGCTTGCTTGCATACTCTCCCCCGTCCTCTGCAGGAGGAGTATCACAAGCCTCGTTGTGTCTGCAGGGCCGGCGCTACGCGTGGGCAGCCGAGGACAAGCCGCTGACCACGCTGACGCGGGGCGGCTGCAAGACCTGCGGGCTGTTTGAGGACCGGCGCATCCCCTTTGTGGACGTGCGGCCCTGCTCTGCGCTCGCTCAGGCCCCCGGCTGTGTTGCATCCTCGGGTGTCCCAAGCACCCAGCAGACACCGCGGCATGCTGGCTTTGCTGCTCCTGCTGGCGCCCGGCCCTTACCAGGGCTTGCGGGCGTGCGCGCGCGCAGGACAACATCTTCGGCGCGCCCTGGCAGCTGTGCGAGGCCGACTTCGAGGCCTCGCCCTCGCACGACCTGCGCGTCGCGGCCAGCGGCCAGTTTGCGGCCATCCTGCACTGCCCGGAGTGCGCGCCGCTGCCGCCGCCGCCGCCGCCCGCGGCCGCGCCGGCGCCCGCGCTCGCGCCGGCGCCGTCGGGGACCGCCGGTGCACCTGCTCCGCTCTCTGCGGTGCGTACTGGGGACAAACCTAACATGACATGGTGCTCGCATGGCTTTCTGTGCCCTAGCTTGGAGCCATGCATGCAGTTTAAATCAGAATGATGCAGTGCCATCCGTGCCTGGGGCCCAGGCTTTGTGCAGATGCGCTCCGTTGGTGAGCAGCTTTCTCTTGCAGGCAGATCTGTCAACCTAGGCACTTGATAGCAGGAGCTTTACGGTCGGAGTCTGCGCGGGTATCCCGTTCTGAGATACAGCATACCTTGCACAAAGGCATACTTGCAGCTAGTAAAGGCTATGGGCGCCTCCTCAAGCCCCACGTGCCGCAAAAGGAAAACTTGTGCGCACCATTCGTGCGGCTGTGGGCTCCATTGTAAGGTTCTCTTGCACACAGGCGCGCTCCTCAGGTGCACTGCCGCAGGTCCAGGCGAGCGACGAGGCGGCGCGTCTCAGCGCCGGGAGCGGGAACAAGGCAAGCGGCGGTGGCGGCAGCGGCGGCGGCGGCGTGCCTATGGCGGCGATCATCGGCGTCGCCGCGGCGGCTGCGGCAGGCGTGGGTGTGGCGCTCGGTGTCGCGGTGGCTGTGGCGTGCAGGCGGCGGCGCGCGCGGCGGGCGGAGGAGCGCACCCGCGCGTTCGAGGCCGTGTTCTCGGACCCAGAGCTCGAGCTGGAGGAGGTTGCGTCGGAGGTGCGCAGAGACTGAAGTGGTCAGAACCTCAATATTTCCCTATGGGGGGAACCTCCTCTTCTCTCTCCCTCCCTCCACCCCTCCCTCCTCCCTCTATGCTTTTTCTCTTTTCCTCCCCCTCCTAGCTTGCATCTCTCCCGTGAGCCTCCGCAGGCCAACAGCTCTGCAAACAGTGAACAGTGCCTGCAAATCTACTCCAATTCGCAAGCTGTTTGAGAGCCTGAAAGGTGGCATGCACTGACAGCGGGGCTTTTTTTGCGCCACAGGACGCAAAGCTGTTCTCCTGGGCGCGGCTGGGGCCGCGCTGGGCGCGGCTGCGCGACACAAGCGTGAGCGCAACTTTCTGAGACCAGTGTAGCCTGAAGCATCGCTCCCGCAGTCTTGCAGCGAGCCGTCCCTCGTGCATGCTCGCTGGGCTTGTCGCATTGGGCTATGACATTCTGCGTCAATTACGGCACTAGCTAGCTCCATGTGTCACCACGTGCAACCATGCCGCGTACACCCGCTGAAGGACAGCACAAGGGTGACCATTGCGCATCGCCTGGTTCACGAGTAGACTGCAGTTATGTTTCTAAAATTGCTGGTCAGATGCATTTGCACGGGAGCCTTGCTGGTCAGATGCATTTGCACGGGAGCCTGTGCTCCCGTGCCGGACGGCAGGGGAGTCTGCTGCATGCAGTCCAGGAGCAAGCTGGAGCTGCGTCCCATGCAGCCACCCCATGGTGGAGGTGTCTTGGCCGGAGGCCCGGAGTGGAGCGCGAGCACGCTTTACACAGACTCGCAGTGCATGCCGCACGCCGAACCTGGAGCCATGATACTTAATTGGCCACCAGTCCACTATACAAGTGCTGCTGGCCCTCGAGATCTCAGCTCACCACATAGTGATTGCTGGCCACCACAAATCCTGATCTGCATGTGTGTCAGGCAGGAGTGCATCACTCTGTACCCGCACACGCATGCACCTGACAGCTGCAGAGCGCTCTGCCACGATTATGTGGAAAGTGTTTGCACGCGAGCTTGGGCGCCGTGGGCCTTCAACCGCTTGCAGCAAGTCGAAACGCGTGCGCAGCAAACCAGCGGCTCATGACTTCTTGCTCATGAACCAAATCTCAGCGATGGGCAGCACGGAAGCGCACCGAGCAGCCAACGCCCTGCCGGGCGCGCCCGTGCTGCTGGAGCGTGCATCAGGCCATGTCCGTCCTGTGCCATGAGCCACGATGATGCAAGTGCGCGTGCGGTTCCCAAAGAGCGCAGCAGAGCATGGAGCGGTGTCAACAGCATCTGGAGAGCGGACAGCCGGGCCTGCCTCGCGTGGCAGCAGGCGGGGCGCGAGCGCCTGCTTGAGCCGCAGCGCCCCGCAGCATGGTCGCACTTGTTCCTTACGGCCTCTGCATATACCTTGCCTCTAGATGAGCTTTGCAGCAAACTCAGCCTAATGCAGGTCCGTCTGCAGTGACACAGTCGGGCGTGCAGGCACTGCATGCATGTGACAGGCAAGCTATGGCATTAGTGCATGATGAAGATGACTGGCAGCATCCTTGTAAAAATCAGACGGCGAGGAGCTCACACTGAGTTCAATCTAGGTTTTGAGGGCTAGGGAACTTGGCCTGTCCCAGCGGCGAAATGTGCATTTCAACAAACTTGCAGTGTAAAATTGATCACTTGGCCATGTCTTGGAAGTACACTTTATGACGCAAGTTTGTCTTGCTGGCTCACAGCAGCTCTAAGCAGCGTACAAGGCTGACCTGTCAGTTACGTCATGTGCAGCATGTGATGCTCTGCTCGAGCACTGCGCTCACTCCACAAAGCGTGCTGCTTGCTGCCGAACATGCTGGCAAGCACCCACATGTGGGTGCTGCTAATAGCCTTACGAACGGCGCCGCGAGAGGTCCAGCGCGCAGGCTGCTGAGCTGGGCATGTCAGGTACGCGGCAGGTTTCATAATTATTGAGCCATGCCAAGAGCAAAGGCATACCTTCCCTGCCTGCCGCTCCGCATGCCTCACATATACTGAGGCTGCTGTTGCGGCCACGCCTTCTGTATCTGGCACGGCTTGAAGCCTGTGGCTGCCTGCTGTGCGGCGTCCGTGCAGGTGGTCTGGCCAGCATACACTAACATGGCGGCCGTGCATGGCAGTTGGTAGCACAGGCACCGAGGCCAAGGTGTGCACTCCTGTTTGCCAGCACGAGGTAGGCAGAAGGCGCAGGATGACCTGCTGTGGATATCTGATGCCATGCCGCGTTGCAGCACATGCTCTGCTGGCTCGGAGGTGTGGACGCAGGAAGCTGCTGGGGTGCGGCATGCTGCGCTTCCCGTGATGTTGCAGCGCGGGCAGTCAGCGCCTGCGGCCGGCATCCGAGGGCGCATGCTCAGCTCCGCGGCACCGGCGGCAGGTGGCGGCGACGGCGCACGGCGACGGCGACCCGCTCGCCCGCCTCGGGGACCGAGCTGGAGGCGCGGCGCACTTTCTGCAACGCCTCCGACGCGCGCCGCCCCGCCGGGGTTCCTGCACGGCAGCGGCGGCACAGGCCGGTGTCTGCGCTGCAGCACGCGCGTCGGCCTGGCGTCCTGCACCTTGACGTGCCATTCACGTCACATGCTCTGTCCACCGTGGCCACGCCACATCCACGTCATGCGCGGCGCCGCGCTGGCCACCATGGCCGACCCTGGGAGGGATGCAGCGGCTGCGGTCGGGGCGCGGGCCCTCCTGATTGCCCTGGCATGCCCATGGCGCCAGCTACCGACAGCAGGGCCGCGGCTGCGGCGGCCGCTGGGCGGCGCGCATGGGGCGGGCGCCTGTGACCTGCTGCATGGGCGCGCCTGCCGCTCACTCTGACGAGGAGGAGGTCTGCGCGGCGGCGCCGGCGCCGCCCGCAGCGCTCGGTGCAATGGCCGGCGCGGCTGCGAAGGCCGGCAGGGACCACCACATGGGCGTCGTCCACGCAGCCCTGGCTGCGTGTGCGGCCAAGCTCGCGCGGCAGGCTCATGCACAGCAGTGGCACCTGCAGCAGGCAGTGCTCCCTGCAGCACTGCCTGCTGCACCTGCACCTGCAGCACTGCCTGCTGCGGGTGCCTCCACTGCTGTGCACATGTCTGGTCCGCAAGCTTGGCCGCACACGCAGCCAGGGCTGCGTGGACGATGCCCGCCGGCGGCCCCCGCCGGCCTT
>JAABUO010006339.1_pt1 | contig 13631 bp, 16 predicted proteins | sample 5559291 | NCBI WGS metagenome assembly JAABUO01 (sample SAMN10711878, study PRJNA513372) | rock metagenome | isolation source: Antarctica rocks | place: Antarctica: Victoria Land, Finger Mt sud | reverse complement strand
AATTGGTGCATACTCTTGCATGCATGCACATCAAGCTTTGGCTGAGAATCATGCCCGCCCCTCAACAGAACACAGCTTGGTGTATTTTCCAATGCAGTTCACAGGTAGCATGCAACTCAATGCATGCACAGCATCCAGTTCAATGTGTAGCCAACCCTCAGTCTGATGTGATTTAGTTGAGATTGCAGCGTGTTGTTATCACATGTGTTGTACAATGCCTCAAGCCATGTCTCAAATGCCAGCCCAGTGGGGCCAACAGGTTAGACTCTGATACCACTATACAATATTGAATTTGAAGCTTCTGATCAAAAATTGATCATCTGATGCAAGGCAGTATTGTCACATTCAATGCATTCAGCACTAGCTGTGGCGCTACTGCTTGAACCCAAGCTGACATGATGCTGAAAGGATTGTTGATTGTGATCTGCAGCTGGACCATCTAGACAGCAAGCTGGCAGCATGTCTGCCAGGTGACAGCAGCCAGTGACTTTTGATGAGCGGCAGCAGCCATCAAATGCCACTGTAGTGGGGCAGAGTCTGATGCCATCATTTATAATTTTTGCAGCAGTAGGCATGTGGTTGTAGGCAGCACAAGACTTCACCATGCATCACCAGCTGCTGATATTTTTGGGTCTGTGGCAAGCCTGCTGGCTGGCGGTGAAAGGCTGCCTACTGATCAACTGCCAGGAGCTGCCAAGATGCACAACGTGGAACATAAGAAAGGTTGTGGACCAGCATGTGTTCAAAGAGTTGCTGGAAACCACAGAAAGCTTGCTGTACAAGGCCTGTTCAAACAGCAACAGAGGTTGCATTGTTTGTGGATTTGCTGCCTGATTAGTAGTTGTGCTGAGTATTGGGACAAGTTATCAGGACTGCCTCTGCACAGCTGCTACCCTGACCGCAACCCAGTCACTGGCAAGCATCTGTACTCTGATGAGGATAAGCTCCACAAGCTCAAGACTTGAGCAAGGGGTTCAGGGTCAGCCAAACCCCAGCCCACAAGGGATGGACCTGCTGACAACAGGGACCAGCGGCCAGGGAAATGGCGCCCATTGCCTCCTCAGAAGCAGGTTTTGCTGCTGTTCAATGCAGGAGACAATCAGGATGGTGGCAACCATGCAATGACCAACGTGATGACTAAGGTAGTGATGATGGTGCATAATGAGGAAATGAACATACCTCCATGGGGCCAGAACCAGTGGCAGCGACGTGGGTCGAGTTAACATCACTGAAATATCTCAGGTTGTCTGACGCACACACATCCTGCTCTGTGCAAGGGCAGCCCTTGGAGCTAAGCAACAAGGCTTAACACATGTGTTGTCACAAAAACTTGCTGCTAGCTGGTGCATTGCGAGGCATCAAATGGAACACACAGGGATTTGAAGATACATCCAGGGAATGAAGCATTGGACTCCTTCTGCATTTGGCATGACAAAGCCTGATGTTGTGCATGAGGGGTGACCAACCGCCACATCCAAACCCACATTCTGCCCTTTCACACAGATCCCCACAAAATGCAGATATGCTCCCTAAAAAGAACCACAAAGAATGGCATCATCGCACAAATAGCCTCTGCAGATATACCACCAGAATACCGACAACCATTGCCAAGATGCTGTGCAATTGTGGCTCTGCATGCATACCAGGCTTGCACTGCCAAAAGTGCCATTAGCACGATGCTATAGTATGCCCTACAATTTGTTGTGTGCGTTACACTTGTTCAAAAGACGTGATGTGCAAGTTTGAACCAATTCACTATTGCAGCAGACCCGCTGGCAGCAGTTGCTCCTTTCGCATTGTAATGCATATAAAAAGGCTAGCACTGTGTGTAGCTCAGATGGAATACGTCTCAAGAGGCAATAAAGTAGACAAGGCTTGAGGTCCGAATCGCAACAATAAATAATACTGAATCTAAACCCTGATATTCAATATGATTCTCAAGGCTCAAAGATCTGCTTTCCTATCTGATAGTGACGTTGGAATGCTGCTTCGTACACGTCCTTCTTGCTTGCATCCGGTTCAACGACCTGCAAACGTAATCACAAGCAGTTGTCAATCAACGCAACTTCAGCGCACACAGGCAGCTACGCATTCTTATCACGCATCAAGCACAGCCAAGCAGGTATCCACCAAACCTGCATGTGCATTCACAGCATAGCAAAGCTGACTTTGACCTCTCCAAGTCAGCAAGTGTAGTGCATTGCCTGTCTACGCACTTGGGGTTAGTACCCTTCTCAACGCGCACAGCATGCACAGCAGGACAGTCTCCACGATTGAGCTTACCAAGTCAGCAAGAGGAGGTGAGTGGCTGTCAATGAACTCTGGTGTGGCAACTCCAGCATGCACAGCAGCAGCTTGAAGGGCAGCCCCTAGGGCTGCTGACTCAGGCTCTGTGGGGAATCTCAACGGCAACTGGAAGCTGTCAGCAATGATGCGCCGCCACAGCCGGTTCTTGGAGCCACCACCAACCACTCTAATCTCTGTCGCTTTCACTCCGTAACTTTCCATCTTCTTCAGCCCTGCAGAATCCAAGGTGTTTAGGCTTGCAGTGGCAGTGTAGTAATCTTGCTTGCATGAAATTGATTACGAATCTTGCTGAGTTGCTTCTCCTGCATGGCCACATCTCTTTAAGGAGGGATGACATCAGCACAAATCCATGCCAACCAGTCGCCAGCTTGGTGAGCTCATAGGCTATGCTGGCAGTGGCATGAAAGCTATACCAGCACTGCTGTTTATGGTGTCACAAAGCACTGTGACTATACAGGCCCACCGTTCAAGAACTTCTAAGTTGCGCTTATCAAGTATGTTATGCTGCACATACATCATCAGCCGCCGCCAAGAAGGCAGGTTGTACTGCCACATGAGGTGCTGCCTTCACCATGGAATTCCACTGACGAACCAAACAGAGCGTCAGTTGATGCTAAGTCCAGATCAGTTGCATCTCATTGCTCGCATGTCAGCACAGCAAGCATCACTCTGCATAGCTGCAAGCTCAGAAACATGCTGCCATGCCCAAAGCAGCGTTGCTCAAACTGTACCCAGCGCTGCTTACACTTCGGATCTCCGGCTTACCAACCTCCTGAGCTGTCAATTGCACATGGGTGCTGTGATCAGAGCAGCTCTGCCCACACAGTATGCAGTGTTTCCCTTCACGCAGGTATGACCGCCCATTGCTGACCTGCCAGAAGGGAGAATGTGGCTCCCTCCATGGCTGCTCTGTACAGCAGGCCAGGGCGCATGCTGCCAGGCCTTAGGCCTGTGAGCACCCCTGAGGAGTGCGGCCAATTGGGGGTGCGCTCCCCTGTGATGTAGGGCAGGAAGTTGACACCACTGGAGCCTGCTGGCTCCTTCTCTGCCAGCTGTGTGATGGTCTCATGGTCTAACCCAAAAGATTTGCGTACCTACAGACAGGCATGCTAAATTGGTGACAGGCATGTGAGAGGAAAAAAGGGGTAACTGCTGTGCCAGCTGTGTCACGTGCGACCCATGCACATCATGCTCACCAATGCCAGTCATGGAACCAAAAGCGGAGCACAGAAAGCCTGTTGGACTACGTTGCAGTCGACAAGGCGCAGCAGAGGCCAGCCTGAGCAAACAGCATAAGAAGAAGGACTAACTGCATTGGGGGGAGATTCATACAAAGCCTCAATCATGTACACAAGAGTGACTGAACAACAGGTCTCACCTCTTCAGTGACTGTGCTATAGTGCACACAGCAATGACAGCCATGAGCTGATGACATCACAGAAGACGCTGACAGCCCCAGTGGGGTGGGGGTGGTTGAGGGAGAGCGGGGGGGTGGCATCACACCGGTTTCAATGTATTTCCAAAGGGTCTCACCTCTTCAGTGACAGTAGTGCAGTTCATGGTGCACAGCAGTGGCAGCCAAGAGCCAGTGGCATCACAGAAGGGGCTGACAGCCCCGGAGGGGTCCAGCACAGGCTTGGTTGACAGCCCAAACAGGGTGCCAGAAGTGCCCAGGGACATCACCCAAGTGCCCTCATGAACTGCCCCTGCTCCTAGGGCACTCATCTGGTTGTCCCCGCTGCCTGGGGCTACTTGCACATCTGATGACAGGCCAAGCTCTTGAGCTACTTCTGACCTGATAGTACCTACGACCTGCACCATAGTAACAACAATTGCAAGTCTGATGTAAATCACCCGCTTTGGTTCTGAAGGTGACATTAGGCAAGTGCTATCCAACCAGAACTTGTGTGCAAACTGCTTCTGGTGGGACAGCAAGCTGTCAATGTGCAGGCGTTGCAGCAACGTTGTGAGATACAGTGTGACGCCCTGATGTTGTTAGACGCGCAAAGTTGGGCAATTGAGCAGCAGATTCCTGCAGAACTGCTTGATTTAGGGAAGCCTCTGCACTGGCTTGGTCACTGGGACACAGCTCAGATTGGGCTGGGTGATATGAGACAGCCTCACAACCAGCAGGGCTAAATGACTGGCACCAGGGTGTCACAGCCACCTGTCCCAACTCAGCAGCACCCAGTGACCCCAGCCAGTTCAAATGAGAGATAAACAAAATTGGTATCAACAGCATGATCTGCACCAAATCAGCAGCTAGCACTTCCTCCTGCTTGGATGCTGAACGCACCTCATTGGGTCCAATGAGCTGAGGAAACTTGTCTTCAAGACCGCTGTCAATGGACCCTAGCCGCTTTGAGTCATAGGTGCGGTTGGCGGTGTCAAACAGGCCAGTTCCACTTGCATCTCCTGCCTACAGTGCAAAAGCAGGAACCATATTACAAAAAGACAGATCCATGATCTTTGAACTGTCTTTTCGGGAACTGACCTTCTTGGTCCTTGATGTCTGACACATCCGTCAGACAGACTTTAGTCTTGACAAGCAAATTTGTTGTATCCCTTAGCATATGCTTTGTATTGTATTTCCCAAGCATATGCTATGGGATGCATTGTCAACTGATGTGCTGACCGGATTTGACCAGACACTGCTGGCCAGATGTTGATGGCTGGCCAGCATATGAGAGCAATGCAGTGTGTCAATGCCATATTCTGCAGACTTGGTATAATGTGCTGCTTATGGCTGTAGATGCTCACTCATTGTCCAACAAGGGTCAACACGCAAATGGATGCCGAGCACTGTATGATACACTTACCTCCATGCAGTACCTCCCAGTCAGAAAATAGTTGAAGTAGTCATGAGGCAACAACACTTTGGCCAACTTGCTGAAGTTTTCAGGCTCATTGTTTTTCAGCCACAAAATCTTGGATGCTGTGAATCCAGGAACCAGAGTCCAGTCCCATTCCTTAGATAGCTGCTTGGCCTCTTCCACTGACTCGACATCACACCAGAGCTTTGCGTTTCTGATGACCTAAAGAACGGAATGAGTGTTGACACAACTTATACAACTTGAGTGTGAACAGGCCTGCTTGAGCTGATTTGACTATCCTTTCGTGCTTACACGTAGCAATCAACTTGTGTTATTGACCTACAGGTAGGCAGGTATGCTATGCATGCCACTTCCTTCATTGAACAGGCAGGAATTTGGATAAGACAGCTGTTGCACACCTGTTCGCACAACAAGCAGGCATCACAATGCCTGTGTGGCGGTCAATGAAAACCAGCAACCAGATACACACCTCTCCTGACTTGTCAACGGGCACGAAGCCATGTTGCTGGCCACTGATGCTCAGTGCTTTGACTGATTTGCGGTCTACCGAGCTTAGCGCTTCGTTCAGGGCTGCTACGCCTCCCTGAGATATAAAACTCCCGGTATGAGTGGCATACTCGGGAGCATGAAATGATCGAGAAAAGTTATGTCGGCACAACTGACAGAAGTAGTCAACCCTATTGACTACCTGAATCCATAGTGACGGATGTTGTTCTGCACGCCCAGGCACGTCGCTTTTCAAGATTTCGTAATTGTACGCACCCCTTGAGACGACCTTGTTCTCCTTTGCATTGTAGACAATAGCCTTGCAACCCTGAGTTCCCACATCGAGCCCCAAAAATAGTGGACCCGACATCTTGCTTGTCAACGACGCAAGCGCACCTTGCAGTCACACTTTTATCGATGATGTGCTGTATGTCTGAGCTCTAGATTCCAAGCGAAAACGTACGTGTTTGGTCAGCCGACCGTTGTCGCTGAAGACCTGCTGTGATCTGCAGTGCCCGGGCATGTTTAATATCCTTACTCATATGACTCAACCCATGTGACTGCTTTGCTAGGCTGATCTGCAGCATCGATCGCTGTATTTGTATTCCGATCTCTTCCGGAGGAGCTGCCGGAAGCAGTTCTGCAGGCTGAAGTGCTGGACGAGCTGCTACGTGCACCGTCTTTCCCTAAACTCAGCTTGCTGTTGGCATGCGTCCGTGTGGTCTGTTGACTTGGCCTGCGTGCACCTGCGTAAGCCAACACTGCCTCAAGGCAAGACCCACGAACCCTTTAAGAAGTTTTCTGTGCACGCGTTTTGATTCAAGTCGGCATAGAAACCCTCGAGGCAGGGCCTTAACCAGAGCTGCAGCTCCTCAGGACACAGCCGACCGAATTCCATCTGTCAAACAACAAGCTGCAGAGCATCGAAAGCATGTGCTTGCAAGGTTTCAGCCGCCTGGTGTCATAGTCGTTCAGGTAGCTGTCAGAAGGTCAGGCACCCTGTTTCCAGATTCTTCACACAGATGCTTTTTGCTGCATGCTATTGATGCTGTCTGTCTGTCATTTGCAGGGTAAAAAAGAAACGGCAAGAAATAGTGATGTCATGCAGCCCTTCAGGCAGGACAGCAACTTTGCCTACCTAACAGGCATTCAACGGCCAGGCTTTGCCTGTGCTATCAACAGCGAGACAGGGCATTTCACTCTGCTAGCACCCAAGCTTGATCCTCAGCTTGTGGTTTGGATGGGTGCACAGCCCAGCCTGGAAAATCTCGCAGAGGAATATGGTGCAGATGCATGCGCATACATAGAGGACTTTGACACACTCATGGCGTCTAATCACAATGGCTTGAGCATATACACCCTGCCAGAAGATGCACAGAAGTTACAAGAGCTCACAGGAAAGCATGGCGTTTCCGCTGGCTTGCACTCTTCCAAAAGCAATGAGTTGGAGGATGCAGTCTCAGCCAGCAGAGCTGTCAAGACAGATGCAGATGTGGCTTGCTTGCGCCATGCATCTGCAGTATCTGCACAAGCGCATATGGCCATGTGGAGGTGAGTTTTCAACGTTTTCATTTATGCACGTGCCCGCCCGCCCACCCACCCACTCGCTCACTCGCTTGCCCGCTCCCTCCCTTTTTTGTCCACTCACTCACTCACTCACTCACTCACTCACTCACTCACTCACTATGCAGAGGTTGCCAAGCAGGCATGCATGAGTATGAACTAGAGGCTGAGTTCCTTCGGGTGACCCTGGGGGGTGGGTTGAGGCATACTGGCTACCCCTCCATTGTGGCTGCTGGCAGAAATGCCGCAACTCTGCATTATGACCAAAACAATGCACTTGTAGGCAAAGATGAACTAGTACTAGTAGATGCAGGTGCTGAGTACAGGTAGCTTCCATAGACAAAGCTGGTGTTTGTAAACGTATTGTATGCATTAGTGTCCGTGGTCTTTGTTATACAGTTGCTTGTTTTACGTGTGTTATATGTTGAAGATGGTGCAGTGCAAGTTCAGGACCGCAGCCCAGAGAGCCATGCTTGTTTTGTTATTGCCTCAGTTCTTCCTGTTAACAACACACCCCAAATGCTGCAATGCACCTGCCTGGTCATGTCTTGTCAGCAAGCAGACACAGCATACATTCGCCTGTGTCATCTCTTCATTACGCCATATTGTTCAACTACCTGTCCTGAGGTTTTCAGTCCAATGCTCGACCTGACCCTGACAAGTTACATGTTTGCCCTTGATAGTCAGCTTGGAGTCTGTCGGCTGATTGTCTGTGCAGAGCAAGCCCAGTGCTGCCCATGCAGGTGTTTCACAGCAGACATCAGTCGCACATTCCCTGTGAGCGGCAAATTCACTGCAGCTCAGCGTGACCTATATTCAGCAGTCCTCCAAGTGCAGGTGCACCTCCAAACCTGCGTGCCTGCTGTGCAGCACTTTAAGTTGCCGCGGCCATTTGATCTGTTGAACGAAAGACAGAAGTCGGGTCTGGGCCAATTGTTGACTGTTTACTCTGAATGCCTGTAGTTGTGGCAAGCACAAAGGCCGATTGTATGCTGCCTTGCCTTCTCTGCACCAGTAAACTCAAATCATCTTGCTTCAGGACTTGTTTCTGACAACTATCTGTGTACATTCACATGTAGCTGCACTGTTGTGCATGACCAGGTGCAAGGGCGCACCAGCAAGCTGTACAGCCCCTCGCACAATCACAGCAACCTGATTAGTATTGTGATTAGGCTCCAGGTTATCTTCATCATCACAGTTCTCCTCATTGTGATTAATGTCTAGATTCTCTTCACATTTCAGTGAAGTAATGTGTGGTGCAGGAGCATGCCATCAGCCTGTATCAGAAGGGCAAAGGCTGGAAAGAAGAAGTGATCAGACCAAGCAGACAGCTGTACTGTCAGTTGCTCTTGGATTTGGGGTTAGCCAAAGGCAGCGTGGAAGCTCTTCTTGACAACGACATAGACAAGCTATTTCAGCCACATGGCTTGGGTCACTTTTTGGGGATGGATGTGCATGATGTCAGTCCCAGCGGTCCTGTCCCTGAACAGCTGCAGGCTGGACATGTGGTGACATGTGAACCAGGGCTGTACTTTGTGGATCACATGCTGCAGCCTGCATATGAACATCCACAGAAAAGGGGTTTGCTCAATCAAAGTGTGATTGACAGCTTCCGGCCCTTTGGCGGTATTAGGATTGAGGACAACATTCTGATACAGTCGCAAGGCAACCACAACTTGACTGAAGCTGCTGGCATGGTCAAGAGCATAAAAGATGTTGAAGACACGTGTAAGGCAAGAAGCTAGCGCCTGCATAAATTACAAAAACAGAATGTGCTTGCATGTCTCTGAGGCCACTCAGGTCCCTTAGGATTACATTACAGGTCATTGTGACACATTATGGCACATGGTAATACATTATGTCAGGTAGACTTACTGAGCGTTTTTATGTGCGCATTTGGTGTGGACTTGCTTCAATTTTTTGGGTCAATTTGCATCAATACTCAAAAACACGCCTTGCCATTTACCTGAATGCAAATTTGCACATGCCTCAACACATTGTTTGCGTAAGATTTCGAAGCTGATAGGCAACACTCAAAGTACATAAAGTAGCACTGGGTGACTTTACTAAGAATGTCAACACCGGTGATGCCAAAATGATTGGTACCCCAACACCAGTATAGCCCCTGTACAACCGCTAGCTGCAGCATTTTGCGTCACAGCCAAGCAGAATCCGGCAGCAGAGAGGACCAGTACTTGTGCTGCATGAGCTTTTTTGACAGCTTGCTTGGGATGTACCAATCCACATGGTAGCAGCTCTTGTCAGGCTGCAAAATGACTGCAGCGGTGCCCAGCTGTGGCCCAATGCTGTGCCCCAGAAACAGATATGGCTTGGCATCCCCAATCTGCATCCCCTCCAGCTGATACAGGTTACTCCAATTTGACACCCACAGGTCCACATCTACACCCAGCACACACAGACCCAGCCGCTTGGCTAGGGCTGACCCCCCAGATGCCCCCCCCACCAACCCCAGGGCCTCATGGGCTGTGTCTGGCATCCTAGCTTCACAAGTGTGTCTGGAGATGCAACTGGCACAATACGTCAACTGCTGCAGGTCACATTCACTGCCTGAGCACATATTGCCCTTCTCATACCCAGCTGCATTGACATGAGGGCTGGAGGTATGGGAGCCGCTGTAGCATGCAGCAGCCAGAGCTGCAGGTGCTTCAGATCTTGCTACATCCCCACCTGCGCCCATTGCAGACCTGTCATTGCTGCTGTTATTGCTGATGGTGAGTCAAGCTGATGACAAGACCATCAATCAGCAATGGCAGAGCGTACATCTTGTTGAGTCGGTGTTGTCTGCACCCAAGGTGCACATGGCATTCAAGCTGCACTGCACCAAGGCTGCACAATGTCACTGCTTGCTTTGTTGTCATACCAATGGCAGCTACATCCCTTTATATGCTTCCAGAGGTAGGATTGGTCTGGCTGCTGTCTGGGTCCGAACACAAATACACTACAAATGCTGGGGCCCAAAAGTTTGCAAATTGCAGCAAAGCTTGAAACGCCCAAGAAACTAAGCAAAGTGTCGTACCTCCAAGGAGATTCACCAGCAGTGCATTACCACAGTATTGTTGAGGGACATGCATGCTCCTAAGGTTCAGGGGGTAGGCTAAGCAGCCATGACCCGCACAACTGGGTTGGTAGGGTCTGGGCCGCCCCCTTATGTCACACGCCACATGCCACAGCACCGCGCTTAACACATCATTGGTGGACAGCTTCTGGCTGGGGATCAGCAGCTGCATCTTTGCCTGTTATGCCAAGCACAACGTGTTGACTATCTCATACTAGAATGCAAGACAGTACTTGTTCTATGCTGCACAGTCAAGCACTGATGCCATTGCTGCACAAGGCTCCACAAAGGGGCTGTCTGTCCAAACAGAAGGAAACTTCACATTTCAGGCCAGCGACCATGCGTGAGCGTATGCTGCAACTATTATCACACGTTGCGCAGATGCAAAGGCAGTGGAACTCTACTTGACGACACTCATACATTTGACTTGGTTTGCACAGTAACATATGTATTTTGCAGCAAGTGTGTAGCTTCAGGCAAGAAAAACATGCTTATGTACATATACAGTCTGGTTGCCTGTGCACCTTGAGGGTCTGCACAGCCATCGCTGGTAAGTATAGTACTTGCTTGCATTTGCTGCCTGCCATAGAAGTGCACAGCCCTGGCAGAAGCCGGCTTGCTAGCTTGACCCTGCTGGTCAGGTCAGTCTTGGGCTGAAAAACCAGGCTGGCTTGGTGCAAATGCTCCTGTACATACCCAGGCAAACTGCAATCTGTTTAGTAAAAATTATGCATATATCGCGCTTTTTGTGTGCACAATCAAGCTCCAAACAATGCATTCAATGTGAGCAATTTGCAATTTACATGCTCCCCTGAGTGCACACAGCATTCCCTTGCAGGACATCCTGCCTCCACAGCTGATGATGTGTAGAAAAAGAAAAAGTCTATGGCTTTCAGCAATCGCTACAGGAGCCTCCTGATGCGACAGCCTGGAGCCTGATAACGTGTAAGTGTACCAGCATAGCTTGCAATGTCACAAATGAGCGGCAATGGGTCATAGGTATGAGCGCAGACCTGAGTCACACTGTCACAACCAGCAAAAGCCTCCTTGCTGATGATCAGTTCAGGGGAGTTGAGATTTGCAGCGCCAAATGTCATAGGCAGTCCTGGCTGGTTGCTGCACATCAGGGCCAAGCTCTGCAGCAGTCTGGTAAAGCCTGAGCCATCTGCGTCACCAACCTGGCGAGTTCAGCAGTGTGTGCAGGTTTGTATGATGTTCAACAGCTGCTGTGTAAACCACAGCTGCAAGCCAATGCTGTTGTCGTCTCGCTTAGCCTGTAATCTGATGCAGCTTGCTCGTGGCTGGCAGCTTGAATGCGTACTTGCGGCCAAGTGTGAGTACATGCAGATCTGCATTATGTAAAAGGTTTCAGATTTCACCACATGGTCATTCCAACCATAGCAAGTCTGCATGCATATTAAGTCACAGAGACAGCCATTACATGCAATGAACATGATCAATAGCTGTCATGCCCTTGCAGAACGAAAAGAAAAGATGACGCTGTTAGACGTTCAATATAGAGAAGCCCTTGTAGCCTAGTCATGAACAACAGCTAGTGCAGCTGTCACCTGCAAGTGCAAGCTTATCTAATGTTGCATGTGAAGTCGGGGCATAATGCGCAAATGTGTTTCCACCTGCTATGCAGTGAGCCAACGTCACTGACAGAATGCTGGCTTTGTCTGCCAGCTGGATAAGCGTAACCTTCATGAGAGCCTCCTTGCCTTGTGTCAGCTTGTTGCAATCTATGGGCTGCATCACAACATAGACCTGTGTCAGCTTTGCATACAAACTTCACTTGCACATTGGCAAGTTTATGTTTGCTACATGCATCCATAAGAGGGCTATTCAACCTGCCCAATATTGCCTTTCTATGTGAACACATTGTGGCCATGCACAGGCATGCAAATGTAGAAATTGCTGCGATGTTGCCTGTTACTCAGTCACCAAGTACACACTGACTTACCTCAATCCAGACAGGCAGCCCCGCGTGCGACCAGCGTTGCACATCAAGCTTCCCTGCCTTGAAGCAGTTGCTTGTTGCTGCAAGTTGTGTCTCCCGAAAGGGCACTCCACTGTTGGTCAGATGCACACATGCTTGGCCTGTCTCTGCTAGCTTCCCAAGCCGCCCTGCGAGGACTGGATAGCCTGCCAAGAGGTTGCTGAGCCCGCTTTTGACGCACTCACTGTCAAGGCGCTGCTTATAGAAGAAGGCTTTGGACATTGCCAGCCTGTCCGTGACACCGTCCACATCCTGATGCGAAAGCTGCGGACAGGTAGAAGTCGCTTGGCGTCCATGAGTAGTTATTTGCAAAGCGCTTGGTCAGGTGGCCGTAGCCAGTCAGACTGTATGCACAAACATCCGGCAGGGGTTGCAAAAGCGAATTGTACAGTACCACAGACGGCCATGCTGACAGTCAACGCCAAGTGTTGGCGTAGCACGTCGGAGAGCGCCCGTGACACTGCAAGACATGCGCATGTCTGTTGATGTAAGGCTTGTGTGCGTACCAAAACAAGATCGTATTCGTCGAGCTCCGCTTGAGTTGGCTCAACCTGGCCGCCGAAATTGAGTGATTCACATGTTGTGAGAACAACGTCGTCCTCTGTTTCCTCGTGCCTGTACTCCAGAGAAGCCGCACGGATGGTACAAGCGTGCAGAGCTGCATTTGGCTGCTTGACCGCCATCAAGGGCTACCTTTCCACACCTGTGGAGGCCTTGAGGCAGCTTAAGCTTTGCAATAAGCAGCGGGCGAGCTCATATGCCAGGCCTCGCGGAGCGTGCGGACTCTTGTCAACGGCTTGCTGACATACAGAGCCCGCTGATGGTATGTCGGTCAAAATGGTGGGTGTTGCCAACTGCTTCGGCGATTTCTGCATGTCGTGGCAGACCACAACGGCAGCATTTCTAGGAACAACCCATTTTAGGCGCGTCAAAAGCAGGATGACTCAACACCAGTTGCAGAACTGATACTACATGATTGAACTAGAAGCCAATTGTAGCCTTGCAAGTCAGATAGTTGGTTTGCTGCCGATTTAGCCTGCAGGCTAATAGAGTGTGACTGCGACTCACTTCTTGCCATTCCCCCAAATCCAAGCCTGGCATGTGTATGGGTCAGCACAACTACAGGCATGCAGGAGCTAGGCAGGTGACAACCGGCTATTCACTCTACGCATAGAGTACGACAGTTGATGGTCAATACATGCTATACTCTTGGTCAGAAATCAGAGATATGACATCATTTTCTTCGAAGTCCTCCTCAAACTCTAGGGTCTGCAAATATCCAAGCAAAGATAATGTCATTCTGTGTGCCTTTCAGCTTGCAGAGCTTCACTGCATGCCCCAAGTGATTCACGCAAAACGGTGCGAA
>JAABUO010006338.1_pt1 | contig 13634 bp, 22 predicted proteins | sample 5559291 | NCBI WGS metagenome assembly JAABUO01 (sample SAMN10711878, study PRJNA513372) | rock metagenome | isolation source: Antarctica rocks | place: Antarctica: Victoria Land, Finger Mt sud | reverse complement strand
ACAGGAGCAAATGCTGCATCACTGGGAGCACTGCAACAGAATTTGAAGTCAGACAGCATGAGCAGCAGCCACAGCATGATGTCCACAAACCCTGCCTTTGATGACAGCGCGACAGCTGGCACTGCAGCTGGAGCAGGCGTTGGAGCAGGTGTTGGGGCAGCTGCTTTGACCAGGACTGTTAGTAATGCCAGCTCGGAACCTAGGGGCCCCAACCCCAATGCAGGGTGGCTGAACAGGGATGGATTGGCAAGCAACCCCTTGTATCAAGGGGATAGGACTAGGACCCCTTCTGTCGAAAGGCCCAAAAGGGCAAGAGCCCCTGTTGATGCCAGCCCCTTGACAGGCATGACCACTCAGCCAAACAGGATGAGGGGTCGAGTAGGGTCACCAGACCTCAGCATTCTGGATAGCTAGAAGTTGCTGTGTCAACGTATGTATGATCCCATGGTGAATGCGGTGAGCTTATGAGGGAGTACCTGCTGAAGTCGTCGTGGTACAGCTTTTGACCAACGGATGAACACAAGAACCTTGGCAACATTGTTGCTGCAGAATCACGCTTTTTTCAAGTATTTAGATACCAGTAGTGTAGCCAGATTGATGTTGTTGACACATTCAAGCGTGTTTAGGGTGTTTCGGATTTCTGAAGCCAGTTCGAACGTGGCTACATTGGCAGGATACTAATGTGCTCATCCTCCCTTTTGATACATTATGTACAGCATTCACCAGTAATTGATGCAACATCCCTATCATTCCCTGGCTACAATCTGAATAAACGCGGATTGTCTCAAGCAGCTGACAGGAGTAACTGTGTAAACCTGTAAGTTACAATGTGCTGCCTCCACACGCCCTGATGTGTGCTACTGCTAAGCTATCATAGCTGATCATAATATTAGACTTGATGCAGTACTGGATATATGCTCCAGTCCACATTGTGTGCAATGACAATCCAGTCGTTTGCATGGATTGGCTACACACTGATGCCTCATGAGCACCAGCACTTTGATTGAGGCATGCCAAGACCTGACAGGTGCACCTAACTATGCTACAGTTCATTGCTTTGGCAGAATTTCCTTTAAATTACAGAGTATACACTTGCTGGTCAGTGCATTCTAGCAAGCCGCGCCTGCGCAAGGAGTCTAGGGCTGACTCAGGGGCAGTGGCTCGCATACACCAGCAACTGTTGTGAACTGGTGCTCTTGGACATGCCTGCATATATGACAAAAATGGTATGACGAAGGATACTATAAAAGACGACGCAGTCTCTTATGACACAAACACTACATGTGGCATAGCATGCATCAGAGATGAAGTACAATGTATGCACCACCAGGTGTTTGCTGACCAATCTGTGAGTGCCAGTGTATGTAAACATATCATGCACCTCGGCAAGGGGAGAAACAAAAAAGGGTGTTGTGTGTGTGCTCCACTCCAAGGCACAGTTGCACAGCATCAATGTACAGGCAAAGCATTAGTCTCTCTTGTTGCACTTGCCTTGCGGTGTATTTCATGGCGTGGCAGCTAACAAAAAGGCCACAGAGCAAACAGAAAGTCTCACCAGAGGACCTCTGGCTTGAACACCGTGCCCTTCAGTTTGCTGCTCCAAAGGCTGCAGCGCTGCTGCATGACCTCTCTTTCTGCGTCGGTCAGCTGACGCGGCTTCAGCACTCGGCCAAGGGTCATGTGCATGATGCTGCTCTGCTTGCTGGACGCCCCTTCAAGAAAAGAAAAGAAAAGAGAAGATTACACCTTTTGGCGTCAATTTAATGAAAAGCCAAGTATCATGCCGGGCTGCCCAGGTGGACGTCCCTACAACATACGCTGGGTACATTAGTATTGCATATCGTACCACTGAAGTGTCACAGCGACGTGTCATATATACAGACACAGCTTGCAAGTAGAAGCTAGTTGCGTGATGATGTTGCCTTTGCGGGACGTCGCTATACTTCTACCTGCTGGCTACATGTGTGCGATGTCTCAATATGTGTGATGTCTCAATGAGGGAAAATGCATTTGACCACGGATAGCACATACATTGTGTGTGGCTAACATGCCTGAGGTATGTCAGTGCATGTTATGTTCAGGCTCACATGCCATGAGCGAAGGTCACAACTACAACCACACTTGAGCAAAGCACTGCGCCACCCTGATCCAATAATCTTTCTGATTTTCAATCCCAATGCTACGCACAGCTCAGCTTTAGCAACAGGCACGAGACCTCCAACACAGCAGAGGGTGCCGCACAATCCTGTTTTGGGCACAGCATGTTTTCACAGACTGCAAAGCATGCAAAGAGTCGCGTGCCACCCTTCAGGTCTCTCACCTGGAAAAGCCTCCCTTATTTTTTGACGCAAGCCTGCCAGCTGGCCGGTTGTGTCCACCAGGCAGAGAAGAAGTGTGCCGCTGTTGGCAAATACCACACTATGCACCTGCATAGCAACATAAGGTGGGTAAGCTTATCAGCAGACCCCTACGGGATCTGTTTGGATTACACTCAACAACTCCATAAGATTGAAGCAGCATAGGTGAAGGTAGGGTCTGCAAGGTGACTCATAGTCAAAGGGGAAGGACACCTTGTCATTGTGAGCAAGATGCTAGAATCTTGAAAGGCTGATGCAAGCAGTTGCAACAGCGTACATGACATGTAGGAGATTGTGACAACAAGGACAATGGTGTGTGTTATGCATGGTCAAGAGGTGGATCAGCTTGATTTGCTCGAAGCTGAGAAACGGGTGGCTCACAGGATTGCACCTCAAATGCTGGTGCAGCCGTGAGAGCTATCTGCCTGCAAACATCAATTTCTTGCTGCAGCACAGCTCTGGTGGGAGCTGGTATGGGCACCGGCGGATGGATGGGGTCAATACCACCCCCCGGGGTGAAGGGATCAGCTCGAGGATCACCTGGCTGTGATGTCATGAAGACTGTGAGGTGATAGTTTTCTGGGAGACTTGCATGGGGCTGCATACCTGCACAACAGCTTTCATGTTTGGCTTTCTGGGGCCACCTTTGCTGCAGAGTACCTTGTTGCCAACTTTGCCTGCCGCATCCATGGCATGCAAGGGTCGCGCATGATTGTTGCTGGGGTGGCTGGCTGGTGGTCAATGCCACATGATCAAGACTGCTGTCAGTGTGGAAAAAGCCTGTGCAGGTTGCTGCACTACTGTTTGAGGGTTTCAGAGTCACGACATAGGTCTGGGCATTGAGGCACACACAGTGAAGGGCTTGCTAGGTCTTGACCATTGGCAGGAAGGCAGGACATGAGCACATCTTTTGGTACATACCTGAGGGAGCCGATGCTAGTATGTCCTGACATGCTTCATGCGCAAGGTGGAGAAGAGGCTCCTGGTGCACAGGGTCAAGGGTGTTGGGTTTAGGCTTGAAGACAACTAGACGAACAGCTCCCTGCTGCAAGGGTGTTGGGAAGTGCTCATAGTACAAGGGCTCTGGATCGGCGTCTAAGCCACCGTAGAATTGTCTGATTGCTACTATTGCTGCTAAATTCAGGCCATCTCGGACAAAGGTAGCTGCCATGGACTCATAAACTGCAGCCATCTTAGTTCTGTCAGTCTGCAAGCAGAGAAAACGTCAATGTCTCACACTGGACAAGACCACGGCATTTGATGGGCAAGGCGAGTTGCCTGTTCTTCTGAAGCCACCACCACCTTCGCTGACCAGTTAGCGGAGATGTCAGCGATTGATCCTATTGCATGTAGTTGTGCACCGGCGATGGAAGGCTTCTCAGCTTCTTTTGCAGTGTTGCTGGGTCTGCTGCTGGTCTGACTAGATGCGGCAGCTCCAACGTCTTGCAGCAGAGCATTAGGTTCCTGAGCTCGAGCTTCAGGAGTATGCGTGATGGGGTTGTATTCCATCCTTTCGGCAAGCTCAAGCACAAACGTCAAAGCAACTGTGCGTCAAAGCTTCTTCGCCGTTTTTCACTGATACTGACGCTGGCTTGTCAAGCGATGCCAACCATAAAGCTGTGCAGCTGGTATGCTGTGCACAGCGAAACATGAAAAGAATTCTAAATGATAGCTTATTTTGCATATACAATCAGTCACAAATGCGCTCGTGCCAACAGCGTGTGAACTTCCGGGTACTTCCGGTTGGCGTCAGGGTGGCCGAGTGGTCTAAGGCGCCAGACTCAAGTTCTGGTCCACGTATGTGGGCGTGGGTTCAAATCCCACTTCTGACAAAAAATTTTTGTCCACCATTGAGGTTGGGTAATCATAGCCAATTGCTGGTGTATACAATTCTATGCTGCTGCCCCATGAATAAACTTGGTGATGCGCTGCATAAGCTCCTGGGAATTCATGCTGCTGCTGAGCTGATGTTGATGGTGAGCATAGCTTCTGGAAGGGCTGAAACAAGCTTCCCTAGCAAATGGGGCCCAAACAGCTGTCTAGACCAGGTCTGTAATGGCAGCCCATGTATCAGTCTCGTGCCCGCTTTACCAGTACCAATTCAACTTGCCAAGATGGTGAGAAGGTTTCACGCATCTATAAAAGCAGTGAGTCTGTTGTGGAAAATGCGCATGCTGCAACGCACAATCAATCATGTTTTCATGCGCTTATGTCAGCATGCCAGGATCAGCTTTCACCAGGTGACATACCCCCTTCACAGAGTTTAACAGCTGAGAACAAACAAGGACATTGAGCAACGGAGTCAACAGCAGAAGCGATAGCAGCGAATTCAACACAACGTGGCCTGGAAAGTCTTTAGCATCACTGGTTCCGCCCCAGAGAGTCCCCTCTCCTTCAAATATTCGCAGTGTTGCTGTTGAGTGCAGTAGGACCAAGCAGTGACCAACCTGCTTGCATTAGTGATCCACCATAAGCTTGACCAGAAAGTGGGTACCCGGTGTTTTCAACTCTTGGCAAAAGCTTAAGCGTGCTTCTGTTTTGCCAGCATTGAATACTTCACAATTGAGCAGCTGTGAAAGGTGTACATATACATTTGTGGTCCCGGACGTTTGATCTACAATTCAACGATTTACAGCATTGCATCGCTGCCATTTTGTAATTCGCGAAAAAGGCATGCCTGCTGGTAGGCAAGTTCGCATTTTTGGCACCAGGGAGACAGACGCACGTCACAGACTTGGAGGGGACTCAGCGCTTGCATAGCTGACTCTGTTGCACCAAGAACGGGAGCGACAGCGCACTTGTCTTGCTAGGAACTGGAGTGCTCAAAACAAATTAAGCATTGGCTACAGCAGGTCAAGCTGTGTTCATTGCTTGTAGGGCGTCGGCAGCGCTTTGATCGCCTTTGCTTCCGAACACTCTGCACGTTGTAGTTGGCTATGTCAAAGGGTCGCGATATCTATCAGGTGAAGAGGCCAGGCACATTCCGACTGCTGCATTGCTCAGCTCATCTGCACTAAACAAAACCTTGTCCTGTTTTGTAGACTACCAAACCCTTCAACCAGCCACTCGGCGAGTGAGTTCTGAACCGTTGCACTTTGTGTGTTTGGTCTGCCTTCCCAAATGCGGGCGCTAAAGTAGAGACTGTACCGTGCAGTGACGACGAAGAAGCTCAGCTAGATTTTATGAGTTCAAAAGGGCCTTCAAACGATGTAGGCACTCCGGTGCACCGTGTTGTGAAGGAAGTCAAGCGAAATTGGTGGCTGTGGGGAGCTGTCTGCTTTGCTCTTGTACTGATCACTGGGGTAGTGATGTTTCGACATAAACTCTACAACACAGGCAACATTGGCCTTCCTTTCCTGGCAGGTGAGAAACAGGAGCAGTTGTTCAAGCCAGCTTCTATACATGGTCTGGCTTTGGTATCTAGTTCGTCTACCTGGCAACTTGCATGGTTAAAGTTAAAGCCCTCTCACAGGCCCCATTATTTCTGTGCAGTAAAGGAGAATGCTGCAGAGACTTGCGCCAGCAAGTGTAGGCTATCCTCTGCAGATGATTCACTGTTGTCAGCTGAAGAGCCTCGGGATGTCAAAACCAAGCAAGAATATGATGCATGCTATAGCAAATGCGTTGCTCAAGAAACTAAAGAAGTGGCAGAAGAAAGAGAGAAGGTATACAAACTCCTCTTGTCTGGTGACTGGACCTATAGCATAGCTTTTGTCCTGCTTCTGCATACACGCTTGAATCATCATCTGTCCAAAGACTGCATTTTTGTGCATCTTCAGTACTGCAATCGCTGCAATGCAGTTCAAGGAGAATGAAGAAAAATGGGAGAAGAAAGTGGAAGAGACAATGGGACAAAAAGCTACTGCTTCTGATGCCAAAGCAGCCAAAGTTGACAAAAGCCTCAACAAAAATGCTCTGTCGTCATCCACTTCGACAGACGATGTATTACTGGACGACATCCCAGAAGGTGAGCAAACAACAGCAGGGTCATGACTCTGACAGTACATGCAACTTCATTTCTGCAGGATATCCTTCCAGCTGCCATTTGCCTGGCTTGACTGGACTATTCACCAGCCGTCGGAGTACTTGTCATAGCTACAAATTTTCCAGCAGTTGTGCTGGCACTCTATACATGATTTTGTTGTTTGTTTCAAATGCATTTTCGCTCTTGCTGATGACATGGGCTATGCACAGGATGGTGCAATATGTGCTGTCGTTTTCTGCAGGGCTTACAGACCGATAGGCCGTACCTGGACAAGTTGGCATGCACTGCTGGGGGTGGCAGATGCTTCAGTGCCCTTAGTCTCAGCTGCTATGTTTGGCTTTAAACCTAAGTTAGATGCACAGCATCTGTATACATCAGCTATTTCACACAGTTCTGCTGTTCTTGGTCTTGTACTGATGTATGCTTGAGTTGCTTGTTGCATGTTCAGGCATTGCTGATTGGAGAAACGTTTATCATTTTGCTTCAACTGTTGGGCTACAGCTTGGCGGTTCTATCTGGTAATTGCTATGCCACTGTGTAGAAAAGATGAGTCTGCCGTTTCGAGAAATGACCCGAGGCAGTAATCCCATGAAAGCAAAACAGAGGTACGGAATGGGTCAGTGAGCTTCACATTGCTCATCAGTGATGCCATCCATCACTCATGATGCATCAAACAATACTACTGCTGCAAATCCCCAAGCACTGCGGTGCTATCGCGATTACGTCCGTCATCATCAAAGTGCTGCCCTCAAAGTATGTACACCAAGCAGGGAAGGTGCTGTTATAAGCACCCGCTGCTTGGTGTAGGCCCAGTTGAGGTGATCAGCTGCACGTTCGGGTGAAATGCTTGGGCGTGCTGTGGGAGCTGGGCCCTCGAAAGTGTCGCGTCGATCTTTGATGCCCGACGATGCTCGATCGGACAGACTACCTGGACGAGGCAGGAGGTAAGAACGTTTGCCAACAGGCGAAAGTAGTTTTACACAGTAACGGCATCTGTTCTGACCCTTTACTGTCCCCAACGCTCAGGACTTCCCAAGCACTCGCCTTGTTGTTGGTCTGCAGATTTGTTCAAGGGGCACTGCATACTGTCATTGTTTCCAGTGTGGGCTACTTATGGTTTTGGCATCTAGGAGAGATTGCAGCAAAACAGCGCATAGCACAAAAGTACGGCTGGTTCTTCAATTACATGACGTTTGTCACCCTGACCCTACAGTTGATACAGTACATGTTGGCCTTGCCAACAGAGCTCTTCAAGAGAGTTCCAGTAAGCAGCCCAGCTGGCATGCTGTATTGTGTATATCAACATTGTGCTGTACAGCTCTTCCATTTGGCACCTGATACAGCTGCCAGTATAGATCGTCTTTGCATATAGATATGTATGCTTGCTGATTGATGCACTGACATGCAGAGGTGGTGGCAGCGTTTGGTGGATGACTTTGGATGCGCATTGTTTGGCCCTGTCCTGTTTGTGACTTTGTCGTACTACGGCTTGCAGTTTTTGCCGCTAGACCCTTTATATGGGGATGACTACCAAGTGGTATGTGTTACCTCATCTGTTCTGAATCTCCTGTGTCTGCTTTTTCGTTGGTGCTTTGCCCGCTTCTGCCATTTTGAATTCCCTTTTCAGCTGTTCAGAAGTCTGCATATGCAATTACCGCTTGCACCCCTTGTATTGATGGTATGTCTGTGTCACATACTGGTGCTGAATTGCTCTCTGTATCCGGAGTCTGTCCTGACTGGGTTGTCTTCTCTCAGGGGAATGCACTCCATCAACAGCAGCCGGCCTGCTACGCAAAAGACATCTGTGTAAGTCCTCTCAGCTCTCCTTGCACCCTGAGCCTTCACATACCTTGGAGTATCTTGTCATGGTACTTGTGCGTCATCAGGCATTGCAGATATGGCCTTTTCAAGGGCTGCACGTCCAGAACATGCCACTGCTCCATGCGTTCAACAAAAACAAGCCATACTCAACACATGCCAGAACCAGAGTACTGCACTCTCCCTGGCCTACCTGCTGCAGAGACTGCTGCTGCATGTCTATTGTGTCTCAGGCAGATTCTTGACACCAGACAGATCTCTTGCTGTTCCTTCATGGACTTGGCACACTTTTTGCATGAATGCAATCTGCATGTACTGCTGTGCGAAGCTGGGACAATTCCAGTTGTACTTTGCAAAGGTTTGCTTCTGTACTTTATGTCGTCACCACAGCCAACGTTGCAGCACTTGTGAAAGCAGCCTTGATGATGCCTGCGCTGAGGCCTGTTCATCTGCAGAGTCTTGATCTTGGCACACATGTTTGTTGGGTTGCAGGTGCCTGCCTGGGTGCCGCTGGGGATGCATGTTGGCAACAGTGTTGCGGCTGTCCTGGACTTGATGGCATGCATACACCAGCGTACTTTCAGCATGCGGGCTGAGTATGGCCAGACTGTCATTACAGTGGGCTATACCCTCTGGCTGATGCTGTGCAAGAGTCAGACTGGCAGCTTCCCATATCCATTCATGTAAAGGCTGCTGCTGCACACATTGCTTCAGTATGACTGACAGCAGTCATGCTGGTTTGCCTGATATTGCAGCCAGAATTGCTGAGCAGTAGTTCTGACGTCAGATGTTGTTTAGTGTAGCAGCCTCAACCATGTCATTACAATGTCCACTGATGGTGAACTTTCTGTTTACAGCAATCATGTGTTGATCGTGTGTGAACCTGCTGCCACTGCTGATCAGGCTTTATCTTTCCTTCCTCACGCCATATTATCATGTCCTTTCAGCAGCGCGCGCATTGCCTGAATGTGCTGCAGGTTCCTGGCAACACCAGCTTCAAGCGACATTTGAGCAACACAGATAGCCTCTGCAGCACAGCTGCCCTGACAGTGTTGTGTGAATTTGCGCGTAGGGAGGAGCTGCCGCTGCCATGGGGATTCATCCTGACCAGCGTGTTCATGATTACATCCTGTGAGCTTTTGTTTGGCTTTGGCAGACGCTTGCACCTGATGTTCATGCATCAGCAGCAATTAGCAAACATGGAAGGAGGCTTCCGGAGACCTAGGGCTCGCTTGGAGAATGGAGCTGACGCTTGTCCATCAGTTGATTCAGCGCGTATGCAGATGACCAGCAGTCACATGAGGCATAGGCTACATCAGAACCCTAGCTGACACTCAACAGAAGAGTCCTACAGAAGAGTCCTACGATGCAATTTTAGGAAAATGGATACTGATGTGGGCACATATACAACAGCACCAGGCATGCCACCTCAATTTTGCCCCATGTGAAAGCTTCATCTCTGCCCAGAGGTTGCACAACAATATCCTGACAACCAAGATACAGCTGTCTGCAGCGTATTTTTTTCCCGCTCTGTTGTGATGCATCTGTTCACTTTGAAGGCTTCTGTACTGCATGCACATATCGTGTACTGATTCACATTTTCAGATGATGGCCTTCATTGAGTGCATTGCAGTCTCAGTCAAGTTATGTGTTTCTGATCACTTTTAAGCATCACAGTCTACAATGCCAGTGCGGTTTCCTGACAATACCATAATCTTTCTGTGTGCTGGCAGACCTTCCAGGCAGGACTGTGCACATCAATGAGTATTACCACAGTCTGGCAGCTCTTCAGAATTTGCTATTTGCCATGTTTCAAGTGCACCTCAGCCGATACGCATGAATACGGTTGCAACCCAGACTGGTGCAGCAGCTCGCCTTTAAGGTGTTACCATGGTATCCTACTTGGTTTGATTGCCCATATATGCTTTGTACAAAAGTTGCTTTACTATCCTCCTGCAGTCATCGTTCCATGCATGCAGGGCTATCAAACGCATGTCTGCACAAATGCAATTGCGGGAAGAGATCCAACAGCCTTGCTGGGATTGGACTTGTCGGGTGTCAGACCAGGTAACACCATACTAGCTTCAGCTGGTCACGGGTGGTTGACGTTGAATAGAGCTGAGCGTTTCAGCAGAGCCGAAGTAAACGGCAAATCGCTAGTGTGTCAGGAGGGTAGTTTCCTGCACTGTTACATCCCCCATCCCTTATATTCTACAGGTGGAGGATGGTACTCAATGATGCTGATGCCTGAACTTCCCATGTTGGCTAGCTGAACTGTCAAGCAATGAGCATTTATGTTGCCAAAAAAGCAGCTTTTAGCATTGCTTGTGATGCACGTTCAGACATAGTACATGCTTCGGCTGTACAGCCATGTGGAAACAAGCACATCATACAGACCGTACCGAGTTTGAGCATGCTACACCCAGTCAAGTACGTGACGAGAGTGTACTGCATTATACATCTTAATCAGGTTACAGACACAAGTATGCATCCCTGCAACGGGTTTACAGAGTTGTGCGCGCATCTGACGAGATTGGCAATGCCTAAGCAAGCTGTCTTCTCAATTGATCTCTGTCAGCTGTCATTGCTGCCAGGCGATCCTTGAAAGCCTGCAGCGTAAAAAACAAATTCTTGGTAAGACAGTCAAAGCATGCTGCACTCACAAGGATACTTACCAAAGTAGGCACGGAGCCCCTCTAGGCTGCAAGGTGACGTGCATCTGGTGACTGCCAAGCCAAGGTCCAGCAGGGATTTTCCCAGAGTAAGCGAGCAACATCAGAGTGGTTGTTCATTGTAATCCACCTCACCTGTATGTCTCTGTTTGCTCTGTTGGTCACAAAGTCCAGCTCGTACTCCATCTCCCGCACACTCCGCAACTGATCAAAAGCACTGTGTACACAATGAAGTGGTGTTACAGACCATGCAGCGCTGAGTTCTTTGCTTGTGTAAAGAGAGCCAACACGGTTCCTTACTGCATGACGCAAAACACAGTGCAATAATTACTGACTCAGTAGAGTACTTGGGCAGTGAAGTACTTACTAAGCAGTGAATCAGGCCAAGTCTACCACTATAGACTATGACCCAAGCATCTTCTTCATCAAGTGCAAGGGGCCTATGACAGACAGCTAAGATGCTTGACGCATGACACCAGCTGGATCAAAACGAGCTAACCTGGGATCTGCTCCCATCTGACGCGCATCCTCCTTCAGGCGGAATTGCAGAGCTGTCAGCTTTTCTTCACGCCTCTTACTCTTGCGCAGGTCCTGCTCCAGCTGAACACATCGTGCTGTCACCTCCTGGACAGACACACTGACAGCCCCTGGAATATCTGTCTTCAGCCACAAAAATGAACTTTTATGCCTCAAGCCCACAAAATGCATCAAGATGCATCTTGATGACTTTCACTTCTGGTTTGTTCTTGCTCAGTAGGAACTGTAGGCTATGACAGTACCTGGCTGTTATGCATCATGCAGGCACCCAGCAGCCAGTGAATGCAAAGGCAGATATGGCAAGATGACAAGCTGGTGGCACAGGCTAGTTTGGCCGCATGCTGGTCTGCTCCTGGGTAGGTTCGTGCTTTGCTACGACCTGTTTGTCCCTCGAAGTCTGAGCTGCAGAGTGACAGCGTCCTGCTTTGATGATGGACTCACCTCTGGTTCAGCTTGAGGTGTTGCTGCCTGCTGCTGCACCTGAGCAGCCAGGCGCTCTCTCTCGCGGCTGATCCCTGCAGCCTGACTCTGTACTTGCTTCAAGCTGCTGGTCAGCTGCGCCACCTGCTTGTCTGCTTCAGCCTTCACTTGACTCACCTGCAGGGTTGCGAGGCACAGAGTCAAAACACGCTCAGCCTTATTGCAATGTGCATCTCTTGTGCTGCACAAGCAGCTGGACAGGTCCGCAACTGAGGGTCAGCTGCATGCAGCATGCACGTGCCTGCAGCTCACGGCGTAAAGCTTGCACCTGTAGCAGCAGAGGCGAGAGCCACTGTATGCCCTGGTGACGCACATGGACTCCTATTTTGTTCAGAGATTTCTGTAGCCCTTGTGAGGGATGTACATGTATTGGTACCGTTTTGACAGTCTCAAATGGATCAGTCAGCGGAGCGTTGTGACAAGGCAGCTTCATGCAAACATCTGGGGGGTTGTGTTGTCTGACAGGCTTATGTGGTTGAGCATACTACTGAGATCGTATTGTCCCCTGTGTCAGCATGTACATGTGATGTGGTCTCGCCAGTAGCGCAGCAGCTGTTCATCCGGAGAGCAGTCAGTAAAGCAGGTGATCAACCTGCAAAGTGACATCAGAGGCGTGCTTCTTGCTCTTCTCCAGAGCAGCCTTCAGCTGGTTCACTTGCTGCAGCAATAGTTGCGCCTCTTGCGCAGCTGTGCCCCCATCTTTACTGGCAATCCGGGCAGCATCCTCCAGCTGGCTGACCCTTAAGGTCGCAGCCTTTGCTGCGGCCTGCATGACAGAACAACTTGCCTTGAACTACATAGTTTATGCATGCATCTTGATTGGTCATTTGCAGGAAGAGTATGTAACACAAAGCAGCAGTGGCGGAAAGAATGCTGTACAGTAAACCCACAGGCAAAAACACTTACCTGACTGAGTTGGTGTATTGACAAAATAGCTCAGTCATAGCCTCCTCAATTTCACAAGCACAACAGAGGTCAACTACATACATGCATACATACATGTCAGGTCGTGTCTTGGGCATGGTCACAAATTATATGCACCTGCAGATGCTGGACTGTGGCATTTGATTCCTCCTGAGCCTGCCTTGCATGGCTTTCTGCCATGCGTGCTTGGTCAGCAGCTTTCCTGACGTCAGCCAGCTGGTGCTGGGTGCCGCTCAGCTGAGCCTCATAATCTGCCTTGATTGCTGACAACCTGTCCTGCTCTTGTCTGAGGGCTTGGCTGTGTTCAGCCTGCATGTACAGCTGCTTTGTTGCCATGACCTGTGAAACAGATACAGTGCCAGCATGCACAGCTGCATGCTGACTACCAGGTCAGGTGAGCTGTTGAGACATGCTTTGAGCATGAGACAAGTCAGCGCTAGGAGCTGAGGCTGAATAGGGTGATGACGCATAATGGTCCGGGACCAATATAATGTACACATATGCACAAACATAGAGGTATAGTCGGCTGTACATGGCCACAAATATTACAGTAGCCGGCCACTGCAACTCAACCCTGCTTGCCTGCAAGACAAGGAGGGCCTGCCCTCAATGCAAGATGCAAGGAAGGCCTACCTTCAAGGCAGACACAGCCTACCTCCAAGGCAGATACAGGCTACCTTCAAAGCAGTGAAGGCCTGCCTGCAATGCAGAGGGGGCCAGCATTTAAGGCAGAGAAGGCCTACCTTCACTGCAGGCAAGGTCGGCCTTCAAGGCAGACAGGACCTGCCTTCAAGGCAGAGAGGGCGTACCTTCAAGGCAGAGAGGGCCTACCTTCAAGGCAGAGAGGGCCTGGTCTTTGGT
>JAABUO010006337.1_pt1 | contig 13634 bp, 13 predicted proteins | sample 5559291 | NCBI WGS metagenome assembly JAABUO01 (sample SAMN10711878, study PRJNA513372) | rock metagenome | isolation source: Antarctica rocks | place: Antarctica: Victoria Land, Finger Mt sud | reverse complement strand
GACGGCGGGCGTCACCTCGCCGCGACCGACGTCGGCCAACGCGGTGACCGCATGATCCAACAGAACTACATAACAAGCTGAGGCCACGACACCACCGATTAGGAGGGGTCGCGTGCCCTGAGTGGTCAGACCGGTCCCCAGCGTGCAGCCGCGCGCCTCGAAACGTTTGGCCAGCGCGTCGCCGATGCCGGAGGCCAGGAACCGAGCAGGGGCCCGTGCGATCACCGCCGTGTCGACCAGAACGCACTGGGGGTTGGCGGCCAGGGCGCCGAGCTCGCAGAGCACATCCTGGTCGTCGTAGAGCGCAAATACCTGCGCGGTGGGGCCGTCGTTGGAGGCGATGGTCGGACAAGTAACGACGCGTGCGCCGAGCTCGGCAGCGACGCCTTTGGCCAGGTCGAGTGCCTTGCCACCGCCCACGCCGACCACTACGTCATGGTCGCGGCGATCCAGCCCGTCAACCAACGTGCTGATCGCGCCACGCGTGACCTGGCCGGAGACCGCGACCAGCTCGCAAGCCAGACCCGCCGCCCGGCAAGAACTGAGGAGAGTGTCCTCCACGTGGGCCCGGATGCCCGCATCCACCACTAGCAGTACGTACCGGCCTAGGACTGCCGCGTAATCGCCGAGCCTATCCAGGACGCCCGGCCCCTGCACGTAGAGTTGCGGGGCACGGAACGTGCGCTCGCCCGGCTGGGCAGTTGAAGATGTCACGTGAAAGCCCACGTGTTCTCGAGCACAACCCGGTCGACCGCCTCCTGCGACAGCCCAAAGCGCAGCTCGTTGTAGTCCTGCGACCCGCACGGGTGGAAGCGGTCACCCAGCCCCACCCGCATCACCCGCTGGCCGTGCCCAGCATCGTGAAGCACCTCAGTCACGGCACTGCCCAGACCACCGGTGCGCAGACCGTTCTCAAGCGTGACGACCCTGCGTGCACCCGCGCAAGCCTCCCGGATCGTGTCCTTGTCGAGCGGCTTGATCGTCGGGACGTGCACGACCGTCACCGAGATTCCCTCCCCCCGCGCCCGATCAGCCGCCAGCAGTGCCCGACCGGTGAGGTAACCGGTGCTGACAACCGCTACGTCCGTGCCCTCACGCAGAACCCGCGCTTCACCGACGCGGAAGCGGTACGTGTCCTCGTCGAGGATGACCGGTACCTTGCCACGCAGGTTGCGCACGTAGAAGGTGCCCGGCGTCGTCGCGGCGGCCTGAACCACCTGCCGCAGCTCCACGGCATCGCACGGGTCAATCACGGTCACGTCCGGGATCCCCCGCATGACCACAAGGTCCTCAAGTGACTGGTGCGTGGCGCCATACGGGTTGACGAGGCCAGGCGCACCTGCGAAGACCTTGACGTCGAGGCCGCTGTGCGCGCAGGCGACCGCGATGAAGTCGAGGGCCCGCCGGATGAGGAAGGCGGCATACGTCGCGCAGAACACCGTCTTGCCAACCTTGGCCATGCCAGCCGACATGGAGATCGCGCTCTGCTCTGCCATACCGGCGGCGAAATAGCGGTCCGGGTGAGCAGCGAGGAACGGCTGCAGGTCACTGTAGCGGCTCATGTCCGCACTAACCGCCACAATTGAGGGGTCCATCGACGCGAGCCGGGCCAACTCGGTTCCGAAGGGTGCGACTTCGTAAGGCCCCGCGACATCGGCGACCTCGCCCATACCGCCTGCTCGACTAGCCGCGTTCATAGTTGTCCTCCAGCTCCTGACTCAGCGACGACCATTCGTCGACGCCGACTCTGACGAAGTGCGCGCGCTCGCGGGCGACGAGGGTGGGCACACCGCTGCCGGGCGTGGTCCGGCATACGATCACCCGGGGCCGGTCCAAGACCGGGCGCAGCCGGTCGAAGGCGTTGCAGAGGGCCTGCACGTCGTTGCCATCCACCTCCTCGACGGCCCAGCCGAAGGCCGCCCACTTGTCGGCCACCGGCTCGATGTTCAGGACCATCGGCCCGTCGGCCTGGATGCCGTTGCAGTCGACCACGGCCGAGAGGTTGCCGAGCCGGAAGCTTCCGGCCGCCATCGCCGACTCCCAGGTCGACCCCTCCTGCATCTCGCCGTCGGAGAGCTCGACGATCACCCGCTGGGGGCGCCCGTCCGCGCGCAACGCCAACGCCATGCCGACGCCCTGGCCGAGCCCGTGGCCGAGCGACCCGCCTGTGAGCTCCACCCCGGGCGTCGCGTCGAAGGTACTCATCGGCAGATCGCTGCCGTTAATCCCGTAAGACTCGATGTCCTCCTCGTCGAGCACCCCCAGTTCGGCGAGCACGGCGTACAGCGCGATCGAGTAGTGGCCGGTGGAGAGCAGGAACCGGTCCCGGTCCTCCGAAGCAGGGTCCGCGGCGTCGAACTCCAGTTCACGCCAGTAGACGACTGCGAGGAGGTCGGCAATGCCGAGCCCCTGTGCGATGTAGCCCTCTCCCTTGTCGGTGGCCATCACCAGCATCCTTCGGCGGAGGGACTGAGCCACCTCCCTGATGTCTGCCACGGACGGGCTCGATCTCGTCGAGACCTTCAACTCTGCATTCACGATTCTCCTTCACAGGCTCTTGTAGGACTCGTCCACGTGGAATGTGCCGTCAATCGTGATGCCACCGTCGACCGCGAGGCAGACGCCCGTAACGAATGAGGCGTCGGAAGACACCAGGAACGAGATGACGGACGCAACCTCGTCGGCGTGCCCGAAGCGCATCAGGGGGGTGCGGCTCAGTAGCCGGTCCCGGTCGAGCACGCCCCGCTCAAGGCCGCCAAGCATCATTGGCGACTCCATGTATCCGGGAGCTACAGCGTTGACGCGGATGCCCCGCTTGCCCCACTCGGCTGCGAGGGTGCGGGTGAGGCCCACGACACCCGTCTTGGCGGTGGAGTAAGCCAGCCGGTGCGGCAGGCCGAAGGTCGACCCCACGGAGGCCAGGTTGACAATCGCGGGCGCCGCGGCGTGCAGCATCAGTGGGTACGCCGCCCGCGAGCAGCGCATTGTTCCGCCAAGATTCACCCCAATCTCCCGATCCCACTGGGCGGACTCGAAGCTCTCGGCGGGCTGCCGGGAAATGATCCCCGCGTTGTTGACCAGCACGTCGAGGGTGTGGCTCCTGTCGGCAACGCGCTCGATGCACGCAGCGACGGAGGCGTCGTCGGCGACATCCACACGGAGCGCGGCAACGTCGAGCCCCTCGTCCACCAGGCCAGCAGCAGCGTCCGCGGCGAGCCCCTCGTCAAGGTCTCCGAGCAGGACCGTGAAGCCGTCTGAGGCCAGCCGTCGCGCGGTGGCCAGGCCGAGGCCTTGAGCGGCGCCGGTCACCAGGGCGAGCCGTCGGTCCGCGGACGTGCCGGCCGGTCCGGTATCGCTCATCGCGCTCCCTCCTCGGCGCGGAAGCCGGTGAGCAGGTCGGTCGGCGTCTGCAGCAGGAGGTCGGGGTGGTGAAGCTGGAGCGCCTCGGGTCCGTAGTACCCGTATCCGGCCCCTGCGGTGCGCATGCCCGCGGCGCGTCCGCCGAGCACGTCCTGGGGGCCGTCGCCGACGTACCAGCTGACCCCGGGGTCGAGACCGACGCGCCGAGCGCCGATGCGGATCGGGGTCGGGTCGGGTTTGCGCTCGATGGAGTCCTCGGCGGTCACCACGCACCGGAAGCGGTCGGCGCGCAGCCCCACCCAGGCGAGGTCCTGCTCCGCGCGAGGGCGGCCCTTATTGGTGACGATCCCGAAGGGCACCCCGGCCTCGTCGAGGCCAGTCAAAAGCTCAACCACGTCGGGGAAGGGCCTCGCCTTCCGGTAGCCCTCCGCGAGGTAGAACTGCCCGTACGCCGCGGCCAGGCGCAGCGAGTCACCCTCCGGGACCCAGCTCCGGAATATCTCGATCGGTCGGGGTGCCATAAGCACGTGCGGATTCTCCAGTTCCTTCGGCATCGGGCGACCGACCTCCTGCTCGAAGGTCCGACGGTAGGCATGCAGGATCGCGTCACGGGTGTCAATGAGGGTGCCGTCGAGGTCGAAGAGGACCCCCCAGACCGCGCTCACGCGCCGCCCCTGGGGTCGAAGGCGAAGAACGCGCGGGGGTTGCGCACGAAGACCAACTCAGCGGCTTCGACTCCAATTCGGCCACCGACTGCGGTAAGCACCGCGGCGAAACCCGGCGTGCCACCGTAGGCCGGCTGGTACGAGGGGCGGCCCAGGTCACCGGCCGCCATCACCTGGGTGAAGCCCTCGTCGAGGAGCCTGCCCAACAGGTCCGCCCGAAGCTCGTCGTTCGGGTACTTCGGCTTCGTCCAGTGGTCGAAGCCGAGCCAGACGCCGGTGGCCGCGACCTCGCGCAGGTAGCCGAGGTCGAGGTTGCGGTCGAGGTGCCCGACCAGGATGCGAGAGGGCGGCACACCGTGCGCAATGAAGCCGGCGACCTGGTCCAGCCCGAGCGTGCCGGCCTGGGTGTGGGTCGAGATCGGGACACCAGTGGCCAGCTGGGTGCGGGCGGTCGCTTCGAGCACCACCAACTCCTCAGCCATTAGCGCGTCGGTGCGGCAAGAGCCGAACTTGACGACGCCGGCGCGGACGTCCGTGCCGTCCATGCCGGACGTCACGTCGTTGACGAAGCGGGCGGCAATCGTCTCGGCGTCCTCCTCATGGACCGACGGCGGGTAAAAGGTGCCCTTCTGGTAGCCGGTGGCGGCGATCACGTGCACGCTGCTGCGTTCCGCGATGGCTCGCAGCCCGGCCGCGTCACGCCCGTAGTCGGCGGTCGTCATCTCGACCAGTGCTCCGCCGCCGACGGCAGCCAGCGCGTCGAGCTCCGCACCTGCTTTGTCGTAGTCATCGAGAACCATGTCAGAGTCTTGCTCACGGGCCCACGCCGGCGGCCGGGTGAGGAGATGCTCGTGGCACAGCGTGGCCCCGAGCTGGTCGGGCTCGATGTCCCCGAGGACAGTGCGGGCGATCATGCGTCGGACTCCTGCAGAGCACCGGCGACGTGCGCAGCCGACCGGGACCACACCTGTCTGAGCGGCTTGAGCAGACGTCGGTACTCGGCAAAGGCGGCGTCGTAGACAGGTGCCGCCCGGGCGTCCGGCTGGTGGGTACGCCCGTCCGCGACGAGGACCCGGGCGGCCTCGCCGAGACTCGCGTACCGCTTGACGGCGACACCGGCCAGCATCGCGACGCCAAGGGCTCCCGATTCCGGGACGTCAGGCACGAGGATCTCCTTCTGCAGGGTGTCGGCAATGATCTGGCTCCAGGCGGCGCTCCGCGCACCGCCGCCGGTCAAGCGGATCTCGCGAACCGGGACCGGCATCGCCTCGTAGCAGTCGCGGATCGCGAGGGCCGTCCCTTCCAGGACCGCGCGGACGAGGTGCGCCGGAGTGGTCCCGGGGTTGAAGTGCACCAGTGAGCCTCGGGCGTTCACGTCGACGAAAGGGGCGGTGGCCCCAGCCGTGTTGAGGTAGGGATGGAAGACCAGTCCGTCATTGCCGGCCGGAGTGGCGGCGACGGCCGCGCCGACCAGGGCACCCAGACCTATCTCCCCCCGCTCGATCCGCTGGGCCTCACGCGAGAAGAAGCGCTCGACGACCCAGTCGAGGCACATTGTGCCCCCACCGGAGTTGGTAATCTGACGCTGCCATTTGTCCTCCGGTTGCAGGAAGCTGAATCCCACGCCGGGTGGGTCCAGCACGGGCGTGCTCGTGAGGACGCCATTCATGAGGCTGGTACCGATAGTCGTTGTGGCGTCGCCGTCCTGTTGAGCGCCAACCCCAAGCATGTTGGCCGTGGCGTCGCCGCATCCGGCCACCACCGGTGTCCCGGCGGGTAGGCCGGTGGTGCGGGCGGCCTCGGCGGTGACCTTGCCGAGCAGCGCGTCGCTGCGTCGGACGTCGGGGACGAAAGATTGTGCCTCCGGGATGTTGAACAGCTCGAACATCTCGGACGAGACGGTGCGCGCGCGGATATCGGCCGGCCAGAAAGACAGGTCGGACTCCTCGGTGCCGAGGAGGCCGGTCAGCCGGTAATTGATCCAGTCCTTCGCGATCAGGACCGTCGCGACCCGCTCGTAAGTCGCGGGGTCGTTTGCCTTGAGCCAGGCCAGGAGGGGATAGGGCTGTCCCGGAATGATCGCGTTGCCGCCGATGTCGAACAGGCGGTCCCGGGCACTCTCGTTCACGCGGCGCAGCTCCGTGACCGCCCGCGCGTCGGGCCAGCAGATCGCCGGGCCGATAGGGAGCCCGGCCGCATCAAGAGGCCAGAGGCCACCCATGTGCCCGGTGACCCCGACACCGAGGACGGTAGTCCCGGCGTCGAGTCCACCGACCACCTGCCGGATGGCGGACGCGCACGCCTGCCAGGTCCCCTCCATGTCCTCTTCGTGCCAACCGTGCCGGGGGTGGTTTGACGGGGTGCGACTACCGCTCTGCGCGACCAGCTCCCCAGTGACGGCGTCGACCGCGACCGCCTTGATGGATGACGTGCCCTTGTCGATGCCGACCAGCACGTCCCGCGTGGTCACTGCGCCGCCCCGGCGCGATCGTTAGACAGCGCCGCGACCAGCACGGCCACCTCGCCGCAGAACGGCACGATCGCGACTGCGGCGACCCGCTCGGCGAGCAGACCACCGAGCGGCAACCCGCAACCTTCGGCAGCCCTTGCGGCAACGCCCGTCCCCAGGTCGGCCGACAGTCCGTTGGCGATGTCCGTCAGCACGGCGTTGAGAACCTGCTCAATGGAGGTCTGGTAGGACAGGCCGGTCAGGGTGGAACCACCATCCGGCGTGAATGCATGGACCACCCCGGCCTCGCCGGGTGAAAGGGAGGCGAGGGCGGTCACCAGCCGGTCGTGGGCGATAGCCCCGGCCTCGTCCAGGTACTGGTGGGCGAACCGCCGGACGAACTCATCGAGGGCGGCAAGCCCCGTGGCCGCCGCGGTGACGCTGCAACTCACAGCGTCGCCTCTGCCGGGGTAGTGATTTCCGGCCGCGAGACGGTCGCATCGCCCTCCCCGGCGAAGACGTAGAGACGGTCTACAGGAAGCGAGACCGTCACGACCTCGTCGATGCCATACGACGCACCACCCGACGTGATCGCGTGGACCATGGAGTCACCGACTCGGACCCGGACGAAGTTGCCCTCACCGAGGGTCTCCGAGACGTACACCGAGCCCGGTAGGACGACGGCCGCGTCGGACGACGAGAGCGGCGCGGCCCCCCGTCGCACCGTCACCAACTCCGGTCGGATGCCCAGCGTGAACGAGTGGTGCCTACGGCCCAGCGCGGCGCGCAACCGGTGGGGTAGCAGCACCGTGGAACCCGCGATGGTGGCCGTCCCGCCGCTGTCGCCACTGTCGCCGTCGAGTGTGCCGGAGACCTGGTTCATCGTGTGCAGTCCGAAGAACTGCGCAACGAAGGCATTAACCGGGTTGTCATGAATGTCACGTGGTGACCCCACCTGCTGCAGCAATCCCTCTCGCATAACGGCCACCCGGTCGGTCATCGTCATCGCCTCGATCGGGTCGTGGGTGACAATCACCGACGTGATGCCCAGCGACTGCTGAAGCCGCCGGAGGTCACCGCGGAGCCGACCGCGCAGCGCCGCGTCAAGGTGGGCGATCGGCTCGTCCATACAGCAGACTGCAGGCGTACGGACCAACGCCCGCGCCACGGCGACCCGCTGCTGCTGCCCGCCAGACATCTGCGTCGGTCGTCGGTCGAGGAGGTGCCCGATCCCCAGGAGATCCGACATGTGGGCCACGCTGTTCGCCTGCTCCGCTTTAGGCATCTTCTGAATCTTTAACGGGTAACTGATGTTCTGCCGCACCGTCATATGCGGGTACAGCGCGTTCTGCTCAAAAATCATAGCCACGTTTCGGGCCTGCGGGGTCTTGCGCGCGACGTCGTGACCGTCGAAGGAGATCGACCCACCCGTCGGGCTCTCAAGCCCAGCGACCATCCGAAGCACGGTGGTCTTGCCCGACCCGGACGGTCCGAGTAGGCCGAAGAACTCACCGTCCTCAATCTCGAGATCCAAGCTCTCCACCGCATAAGCTGAAGAGACGTACTGCTTACTGACCTCGGTCAAACTGATCGACGCCATCTCAACGACCTCCGGCTTCAAACGAGAAACTGCGGATGAGGTAGCGCTGCATGTAGAACGCGCAGACCATCAGAGGGAGTAGTGCAATTACGCCCATGGCACCGAGCTGGCCCCAGTTCGGCTCTTGGAACAAAAAGAAATTAGCCAACGCCTTTGGGAACGTGATAACACCCTCCCCAGTGAGTACGAGGGAGAAAAAGAACTCATTCCAGGAAAAGATCGCGGCGAGGATGCCGGACGCGACGATTCCCGGTCCAGCCAGCGGCAACACGACGTCGTACCCCGCCCGCCACAACGGTGCTCCGTCGACGAAGGCGGCCTCTTCGTACGAAGTGGGTATCTGCCGGATGAACTCCGCGAGCAGCCAGATCACCAACGGTAGATTCATAAACGCGTACAGCAGCACAAGTCCCAGGTAGGTGTCGAAGAGACCGATTCGCGTGAAGATTAGATAGTACCCGATGCCTGGGACGATTGGTGGAAGCATACGCAAGGACAGAATTGCAAATCCCATCTGCGAGTCGGCGGGGAACCGGCGGGCTAGACCGTACGCCGCTGGGATGCCGAGCAGCATGCACAGCAGTGTGGAGAACGCCGTGACGATGAGGCTGTCTGTGATGCCCTTACCTCCGCCGACGTTCCAGCCTGCGGAGAAGTTATGTAGCGTTGGGCTTTGGGTGAAGAACACCGGCGGGCTGACGAAGAGTTCGTTGTCCGGCTTGAAGGCCGTTAACAGCAGCCACAGGATCGGGGACAGGACAAGAACGGTAATCATGACCATGGCAGCGAACCGGCCGATATCGGCGACCATAGCGGGGCCTCGAGCCGGAGCGGTGACGGCCTTGGCCTTCATCGAGTCGCTCCTCGAGGCGTCTGCTGGAGGCGTCGCCGCCGTAAGACTGCGATGGCGACAGCAGTCACCACGGTCACTATGAACAGCTGGATCAGGCTCAAGGCGGCGGCTTGGCCGATGTCGAACTGGGTGAAGCCCAGCGAGTAGGTGTAGTAGCCAAGGTTTTCGGTTCGGGTCCCCGGACCACCCTTGGTCAAGATGTAGAGAACATCGAAGATCTTAAATGAGTCGATGAAGCGCAGCACGAAGGCCACCAGAATGTAGGGCAGCAGCAGCGGCAGCGTCACGTTTCGGAACGTCTGTGTCCACGATGAGCCGTCCACCCGGGCGGCCTCGTAAATCCGCGGGGGGATCGCTTGCAGGCCAGCGAGCAGGATGATCATCACGAACGGGAACCACTGCCAGGAATCGACGAACATTACGGTCGGCAGCGCCAGCGCCGCGGAACCGGTCCAGTTGTGCCCACTGAGTCCCAGCCCTTCGAGGGCAGAGTTCAACGGGCCGTAAATCGGGTTAAGGAACAAGTCCCAGGCAAATCCGACCACAATCGGGGCAACGATCATCGGCAGCAGGAGCAGCGTCACGAAAATTTGCCGACCCCAGCGAAGCCGGTTGAGCAGCATCGCGAGCGCCAGGCCGACCAGAATTTGGAGCGGCACGCTCACCAGGCCAAAGAGCGCCGTGACTTTGAGGTCGGAACGGAATCGCGAGGATCCGAGCACCTTGTTGAAGTTGTCCAGTCCGTTGAACGTCACGGGCGTCGGAATAGCTAGCGTGTACCGCGTGAAGGCGCCGTACAGCACGAACAGCAGCGGACCGATGGCCATAACGGTCAGGAATACTAGGGCGGGGCCGATGAGCAACCAGCCGGTGCGGTCCTTCGCGACGCGGACGGGCGTGGAGGGAGTGCCGACTCGGTCCGCCGGAGCGGACCGACGCACCGTTGGGGTACCGGAAGTCATCGTGTGCCGGTTCCTTAGGTCCAGTAGCCGTTACCGGTCATCAGCGAGCGGTATTCCTGGTACTGCTTGACCTGCTGGTCGCGGCCGATACCGTCGGTAATCGACTCGAACTCGGTCGCCATGGCCCCCAGCGCGGCGGTCACGCTTTTCTGCTCGGTGAGCGCCTCCGAAACGTGGCGGACGATCGAGTCAAGATACTTCGCCATCCCCGGGATCGCCAGGTCGGGGAACACCTTCTTCCGCTCGAGCAGCTGCTTGCTGATGGACGCGAAGTTGTCGGCGAAGCCGGACTCGGCCTGCAATGGGAACGTCGACTTTGGGTTCTTGAACATGCTCATTCGCCACGGGTCGATGAGAGACTGGCTGAAGGTTTCTGCGACCCACTTATCGGCGTTGCGCGACTGCTGGATGAACACTAGTGCCTTGAAGGAGGCTGAGGCATTTCGCGAGTTTTTTGGGATTCCCATGGCTCGGCCATAGGGAAGCATCGTGACGTCGCCCCAGCTGGGTGCGCACTTGATCTTGCCGGAGACCTTCGAGGTCTTGGGGTCGGCGGCACCCTTGGGCATGTCGGTCCACCAGTTCGCTTGTGCGATCTGCCCGGAGAAGAAGACCTCGCGGCCTTTGTCCCACGGCAGGTTTGCCGCGATCTGGGGGGGCATATACTTTTTCATGTTCACGTAGTTGGTAAGCGCCTCTACCACCAAGTCCCCAGTAACGAGAGGCTTCATGTTGGCGTCGAAGAGCTCACCGTAGTTCTGGCCCTTGCTGGACGCGAGTTGGACTAGATGATTGAGAAAAAAACCGTAAACGAAGTAGTTGGTCACTTCGACTGCGCCGTAGAGATTTTCGCCGGGACGGGTGAAGAACTCGGCGGTGTCCTTGTACTGCGCGAAGGTCGCCGGCGGGGCCAACTTGTAGCCGTAGCGCTTCTGGAACGCTTCTTGCTCGGACTGCTTCTCGAAGAGATCGGTACGGTAGGTTCCGATGAACATGTCACCGTCCATCGTTACGCCGACCTGTTTGCCACCGTAGCGGTTCAGCAACTGAAAACCCGGTGCAATGTCACCAAGGTTCAGGTCGGCGACGTCTCCCGCTTCGTCCAGTGGCATCAGGAAGGGTCCAAAGTCACCGACGTAATTGGGCCAGAAGTCGAAAGCATCGTAGCGCCCCTGCGGCTGCCGTAGGGCCAGTAGGTTCTGATCATACATATGCTCAAGGGGGTATGACACCAGCTTGACGTCCACGCCCGTGGCTTTCTTCATCTCCGGGGCAAACGCCTTGAGGACCGGAGTATAGGCGCCTGAGTCGATGCCGACGGTAATGGTCGAGGAGCCGCCGCTACCGTTACCGCCTCCGCTGGAGGAGCACGCGGACAGCACACCAGTGAAGCCGCCCAGGGTGGCCACGGCACCGAACAAACTGGCGCGCCTAAGTAAATCACGTCGACCGATTAGCCCCTGGGTATCGATAGAAGCGAGTACATCGAGCGCCCGCTCGTTGGTCTCGTCTGTCATGGTGCTCCCATTCCGGATACCGGATTGACATCCTGCTGTCCGGAACACTAGAGTTCCTCCAGTGCCTGTGTCAAGCATCACAGCAGCCCGCTCCAGGGACAGAACGTGAGCTGGGCCCCGGCGGCCAGACCGCCCGCTCCGGACCCAAAGAGCATCGTGGCATCGGTGCTGAAGGCCGTTCGGCTGCTCGAGTGCTTCAGCGGGACGACGCCGGTGCTCACCCTCGCGGCGCTGGCCGAGGGCACCGGCATGAACAAGACGACGACGCACCGGCTGCTCGCGTCCCTTGAGCTCGCCGGCTGGGTCGAGCGCGGCAGCGCCGGCACCTATCGGCTGACACTCAAGGTCTTCGAACTCGGCTCTGCCGTACTGGCCAACATCGATCTGCGTGAGGAGGCAGCCCCGGAGATGTCCGACCTCGCGGCAGCGTACGGCGAGACCGTTTACCTGGTCGTGACCGAGGAAGCGCACGGTGTCTGCATCGACCGCGTGGAGGGCCGCCAACAGATCCGCGTCATGGTGCTCGATGTGGGCCGCACCATGCCTCTACACATGGGCGCCGGTCCCCTCGTTCTGCTAGCCGAGCGGGAGGAGGAACTACTTCCACGGGTGCTGGACGTCTGGCTGAAGGACCCCTCGCTCGCCGGCTCCGAGCGCGCGCTGCGCGAAACGCTCGCGGAGACCCGGGCGCGTGGATACTCGATCAGCCTGGAGGACGTGACGCCGGGCGTGGCCGCGATCGGCACCGTCATCCGCGACAGCCAGGGGCAGGCCGTCGCAGCACTTAGTCTCGGAGGACTGGTGACCCGGTTCGGGCCCGAGCGCATCGAGGAGATGTCGGTCGGTCTCCAGGCGGCCGCCGCGCGGGTGTCCTCGCGCCTGGGCTACCGAGAACTGGAGGCACGGCCATGAGCACCGCGCTCTTCGCCGGGACGGTGCAGACACACGTTGGCGGTTACAACCCCGCACCTCCTGCGGGCGAGGCGCTTGTCGGGGCCTTGCGCGCCTGCCTCGACGAGGCACAGCTGCTGGACCGGCACGGATTTGATGGCATCCTCGTCGCCGAGCGACACGGGCGCTCCGAGTGCGTCGCGCCCGACCCTATTGGATTGCTGTCCGCGCTGGCCGGGGTCACCGATCACGCTTTCCTCGGCACCTACGTTCACCTCGGGCTTCTCCATCACCCGGTCGACGTGGCGGAGCGCTTCGCGCAGCTTGACGCGGTCTCTGGTGGCCGCGCCGTCGCCGGCCTGGGAGCCGGCTACCATCCGGACTACTTCGCGCTCTACGGTACCGATCCGGCTGCCCGCCTCGCCAGGCTCAAGCAACTGGTCGGACTGCTTCGTACCGCGTGGTCCGGCGGTGAGCTGGACACGGAGTGGGAGGGTCGTCGCCTGGTGGGCTCGATCCACCCTCGACCAATCGCCGGAACAATCCCCATTTGGCTGGGCGCACAGTTCCCACAGTCGGTCGCGCTCGCCGGCCGCATTGCTGACGGGTGGGCGGTCGCGTTCCCATTCGACCGGGCGACCTGGGACCGCCACCGGGAGAGCTATGTGGCCGGGTGCACGGCGGTGGGGCGGGCCCCGACAATCGCTTTGTCCCGGCACTGCTGGGTGAGCGACTCTCCGGAGAAGGCGGCTGAACTGTATGTGCCGTACTGGCTGGCTGAGCAGCGGTACTATTTCGACCGCGGACAGTTGCAGCACAGCGACTTCCGCAGCACCGGCGACTTCACCGTCGGCAACGCCGTACCAAACCTCGTCCTCGGCACGCCCCAGCAGTGCGCCGAGCAGCTGGTGCACCTTGTCCGCGACTGGGGCGTCGATGTGGTCAAGCTCGCCAGCCGTCTCCCGCTCGGGCCCGCTCCCGAGGCGGTCCTAGACAACTGGCGGCAGATCGGTGAGGAGGTGCTGCCACTGGTGCGTAAAGAACTCACCGGGTCGTCCGAGCGTTCGCCGTCGCCGCGTCGTGTCCTGGAGCCAGTTCGCGATCGCCCGGGCGACCTAGAGGGCGACAGACCTGCACGACCGTAGACGGGTCCATCAATCCATCCCGACTTAGAACGACCGGCAATTGATGTGACTGGTGGTGTGGATGTGGCAGGTGTGTCGTTGCGGGTAGGGGCACGGACCCCGGCTTGATCATGGGATTGCTGAAGTCCTACTGATCACCGGGAGGGTCCGTGCCCCTGCTGCCAGCATCCCTGACCGAACCCCTGTGGGTCC
>JAABUO010006334.1_pt1 | contig 13640 bp, 8 predicted proteins | sample 5559291 | NCBI WGS metagenome assembly JAABUO01 (sample SAMN10711878, study PRJNA513372) | rock metagenome | isolation source: Antarctica rocks | place: Antarctica: Victoria Land, Finger Mt sud | reverse complement strand
TAACATAATTATAATTTAGCTCGTTCTTAATTAGCTTTATAAATTTATCGTATTTCATGTTATTAATGCGAATCGAATTCTTTATTACTTTACGTTTAAAAAGATCTTTTAATTTATAACATGTGTTACGATTAAAATCGTGATTAATTTATATTATGATACTTTTAATTAATTTAATTAATATTAATTAAGATCTTTTACGATCTCGTTCGTCGCAGACGACATAATTTAAAATATGTATATGTCTTTTTAATTAAGACGATGATGAAGAATGATATTTAAGATTATTTCGTCGTGTTTTTTTAACATTAAGTCGTTTTCTTACATTATAATTTAATCGCTGTATCACGAACATTAACATAAAATCATTTCTTAATCTTGCGACATCGTTAAATATAATATAAAACTCGTAATATACGACTTCGAATGTTAATCTGAAAGTCTCTTTTAACTTGTTTATATTTAGCTTTCGTTTTATAAGCTGAAGAAATCTCATTTAATTTTATATTCGCGCCTTTAATTATATATATTTAGACTCGTTAATGTCGAGTTCTTCTTTTACTTTGTTTATTAATCATTTATAATGTATATATTTTTTATATAATATCTTTAATAATGTATTTATTATATTAAACAGAAACCTTAATGTTTATTAAATCTTTTCGCGTTAATGATTAACGACTGCGCTTATTATAAAAAAACTTTAACGTTAATAATTCATAACTTTAAAATTTAATTAATGTTACATTCGCTACATTTTATTTATATAATAACTAACGTTAGCTTTTAATAATTTGCTTATTACTTAAGCTTTTAATTAAATTTATGAAATATATATTAATTATTTAAAGTTTATTATTAAATCGCTTATATTTTTTTATAATACAATCGCTTGCGATTATTAAGTTTATTTAATTTTTAACATTAATTTATTAATACGATTAACTTTAACTAGTTAACTTCATGATATTAAATTTATAGCTAATAATACTTTTGCGACGAGTAAAGCTTTATTTACTACGTATATTTCATACGAACATAATTCTTATGAAATTAACTTTAACTTTAATTCTTATTAATTTGTAGCTAAGATTTCTATTCGTTAAGAGAAATTTAATTAAGCAAAGTTAAGAAATAATTATATTTCTTAATTAATTAGTCGTATAGCATCGTTAACTTTAATAATTCTATATATGCTCTGAAACATAAACGTAATATATATACATTATTTAATTTTCGTCTGCGATAAGATTAAATTAATTTTAAATATCTTTAGCTTTCGCGTTTAAAGTAGTATTCTGCTACTCTTGTTTCTTTATGTAAGAAATTCTTCTCGTAAATTAAGTTGTATGAATCTTAATCGCTGAAGTTATTAATGTAAAAGAACTTGTTTTTATTTAACTCGTTATGATTATCGTTTATTAATACGACATGCATACTTTTCAGAATTATATGCGAATAAAAAAATCGACTAGTTTTAAGCGAACGAAAATTTTTAACGTTATCTTTAAATTAGTGCTTTATCTTAATTATTTCATGTACGAAATGTTAAGTTTCTTTATTACAAGATTTAAGTAATTTAACGAGAACGTTATTATATCGTAGCTTATTATTCTTATTATTTCGTCGTAATGAATTTATAATAAAAAGAATAAGTCGTAGTTAATTAAATAATTAATCGTTTAGTAAAGTTAATGCTTTAATCGCTTCTTCTAATCTTTTCTGAATCATGACATAATTACGTCTTTAAATTTTCTTCTTTCTCTGTTAGTTTAATAAGTAATATACTTTATCGTTAATCAGATTCTTTAAGTCGTTAACGTCTTTTTCGTCTCGTTTTCAGCATTAAAGTAACTTATAAACGCTTACGTAATATGATTTAATTTAGATTAAGTCTTTCTTTTTTTAATTTAATTCTTTATTTAATACGACTTTGTTATTAATTGTTAAAATCGTGTTTAAAATTTAATCACTAATAAATAAGCTGAGTAGAATGTTTAATCTATAAAGATAGCTATAACTAGAAGTTTAAAAATATAAAAGAAAGGAAGTTTCTGAAGCGATATTTATGCCTAGAAACTTAAAGTTCGTGCTAGACTCGAAAAGAAGATGTTATAACTTAGAGAAGATGTGATACTCAGAAGTATTAATTAGTTCGTGTTAAAGCTGTGTTAAAGAATGTTAAAATATGTTAAAACTTTTACTCGTGATGAGCTAGATCTAGCTTTAGTTAATTTTAACACACTCGTAATATTACTTTTCTTCTTAAATATTCATGTTCGCATGAATGAAAGAAAAGAAATTAAATTTAAAACGTCGTGTTTGTTTAATCTAGTATAACTTGTTTAAATGAAGTTTATGAAATTCGACTAGAACTTTCTCGAAGCTTTCGAATTCTTCTTTATTAACATAATATCATTCGTCGTCTCGATTTAAACCTGTTTCTTTAATCTTATATTATAATTAATCTTAATAACGTTTAAAGTTTAAAATGTCGTTTATTTTTTAATAATTCTCGTTCTCGATTATTAACGATTAAAATGATTTTAAATGTTAATTTAACAAAGAATCTTAATAATAAGAACGTAATAGCTTAAGACTGAAGATTAAATAAAGTAGCTTCATACTTTCGAGTAAACGAAGCTAATAAAAGATTCTTACATTAATAGTAATTTAATAAAATTCTAGCTGTTTGTTTTTTAAATTCTTACATGATTTAGTTATTTTAACGTTTCGAAAGAATAATTAAACTTAATTATTTATCTTATAAATTACGTCTCGAGTCGACGATGCTTATTAATCTGTACTTCGATAATTATCTTCGTCTTTTCTAGCTATTAACGATTGAAAATTAAAAACTCTTTCATCTTAACTGCAATGTCGTTAACCTTTCTAGCTTTAATGCGTGCACGAGTTGTTTCGTAATCAGTCGTATTTAAATCGAAACTCATTCGTAAGTAAAAATTCTTATTAAAGTAAAACGAAGTCATTAAAATAATCGAGAAAATATTAAAATTTTCGCTGAATTTCATCATTAAAAGTCATTTTGCTTAATTATTCTGCATGTAATTATAGTAAATTCTTAACTCGCGTTTAACGTCTTAATTAGCTCGATTTAATTATTTATTTATTTTAAAGTAATAAACTGTTAATAAACTAGCTTTAATTCTTAATCGCTTGTAAAGACTTTGTTACATCGTTAATATAAATTAAGAGTCTCTGTTAGAAATAATAAAACTGAGTAAATTATAAAGTTTATAAACGTTTCATAACATAATTTAAATCGTTTCTTCAGCTAAGATTTCATCGTCTCTTTAATGATAAAATACGTAGTAACGTTTCTTAATGAAACGATAAATTATAATGCAGATCGCGTTATAGTCTTCGAATAAAGATAATTTCGTAATGAAGTTCATGATTATATTCTTTTAGCGTTTTTATAAAATTAAAAGAAATTAATAAAGTTTATTAATATTATCGCGAGGCGTCTTACTTCGTTAACAGACATGACAGTTTTAAATGTATTATTTAATTGTAGATTAATGATTAATTGTGAATTTTCTGTAGCAATTTCGTATGCATATTTTTAAGAACTTACAGTAAATTCTTTCTGAATAAAGCTTCGTTAACGATCTGACAGTTCTTTAGTTCAATATCATGTAGTTTAAGCTTATTATCGCTTATTGCTTATCGATATTTAATGCACAGCTCATTAATTTTATTAGCGTTCAATACTCGTTAATAAAGATCAGCTTTTAATCTCGTTACTAGAATATTTATTTTATTCGAAATTAGAATGATTTAATAGCGATCTTCGATTCGTTTAACGATTTCGAAAGAATTAATTATAAACATGCGTGTTAACGCATTAACTTTAATATTATTCTTGTTTAATCGAAAGATGATTTAAAAATTAAACTTTAATAAAATATTTAAATAATTAACTTAACGTCGAGTTAACTGTTTATTTTTCATAAAGATCTTTAAAGCCTGATGATTAATGAACATCTGAATTAACAGTTCAGTATCTTTCAGCTCGAGCCTTCAGTGCTCGAAGCATTAAATAATGACTAGTAATTTCTTATTATAAATATAATAATTACATTCGATAAAAATTATACTTTTACTGTAAAAGATTATCGAGTAAAGAATATCTTCGTTATCATACTGAGATAAAATATCGTCTTTAACGTAATTAAACGCATTAATTTTTAAAATAGTCTGACGTTTAAGATCGAAATAACGTAGTATGAGAGTCGAACTGATCTGTTTCTTTAAATCTTTAAAAGCTTAAACACAGATCTGATTTTATACGAAGAATGTGTCTTTGCGAGTAAGCTAAGTAAAGAATTTAGTCAGCTTTAAGAAATTCCTAATGAATCGTTAATAGAAGTTAATAAATCTCACGAAGCTTTAAATCTCTTTTAGATTAATTAAAGTAGCTTAATTAATTATGACTTTCATCTTAACGAGATTCATTCGAAGACTCTGTTCTAACATAATGACTTTTAGAAAAATTATTTCTTTAACGTTAAATTTACATTTTCGAATATTTATCTGTAAATTAGCTTCTCGTAAACGACTTAATATCATCTTAACATGTTATTTATGTTCTCGTTAAGTTTTATTATAAATTAAAATGTCATTTAAATAAGTTTAATAAAACTCGTTTAAAAAGTCTCATAAAACATTATTCATATACTACTAAAAAGAAACAGAGTCGTTAATAAGTTTAAAAGAAAGAACTCGTAATTTGTAAACTTTTAAAGCGATAATGAAGATCGTATAATCTTCATTATCGAGATGCATTTAAAGTTTATTAAACGCTGATATGATATTTAATTAAGTTAAATTATTATAACTCATAATTTTATTAATAACTTTCTTAATTAGAAATAAAGAATATTAATTTCGTTTAATAATGACGTTAAGCTTTCGATAATTCACGCAAAATCGTAAATCTTCATTTGCTTTTAAAGTAAACAGAATCGATAAGGAATAAAAAGCTTTGCTAAGGGTAATAAAATTCTTAAAAAGATTTTCATTTAAGTATTTCTTTATCTTCTGAAGCTTGTAAAAAGACATTTAATATGCTTAACATTAAGATAAAACAACGTCATTAATAAGCTTTATCTTGTAATCATAAAAACGATGCGAAAATAGCTTATTAATTTAAGCTTAATTAAAGACGTTTAAAAAATCCTGATATTTCGCGAGTAACTTAGCTTTAATGTCTTCTAGATTTTAAGTCGTCTCGTTAATTAAGAATAAACTGACTAAATTTAAATAGCACTGAGTGTTATAAATTAGCTCTTTATTAATGTCTTCGATTAACATAATAAAAACCTTAATGTGATTCTTCTTTAAATTGTTTACTAGAGTCTGAAAAGTCGCAGCGTTTATACTGTAAATTGAACAGACTTCTTTTCCTGAGGTCGAAACTGAACGTTAAAGTACTTTAAGTGCTTTAAAAATGTTCGTTAAATCTATCGTTTTTAATTCGTACGAAACTAATAATACTAATATGAGCGAATTTAGTTAACTAGAAAAAACGATAATATCGCGGCTCATATCTAGTAGTACTTCGTTTTTGTTTATTTAAGATTTCTTTAGTATCGTTTCATAATGTTTAATGTTTATAATCAGCATTAATACAGAAGATTTCTTATAATTATTAATGATTAGAATAAAAATAATTTTATAAGTAATTGTCTTCTTAGCTAGCTTTTCATTATAGTCGCGTATGAGCTTTTTTTTTAATAGCGAAATAGGTTGCAAATCGAGCTTCTTGCAGACTTTTGTGACTAGATTTGTATATATTAAAATGTAAGCAGCTAACTCGCTGTTTACTAAAGATTAAATATAAAAAGACTGATCTTGCGAGATAAAAAACGCGTTAATCAGAAAGAGCTTTTCGAAGTAACTGTCTTTCTAAAGGCTTTCGTTTTTATTGCATAAAGATATTATCTTTATTTTCTCGATAACTTTTAAAGAAATAATTAGTTTTTTAAGTCGAAATTTAAATTAAAACCGAAACGATTAAACTTATCTGCATTATCATTTAAAGCATTAATTCTTGTAACTCGATGAGAACATTCTTTAGAAGTATGATCGAGTTTGTAATAAACAAAACAGTTTTTATTATCTCTTTCGCGCTAGTTAAAACCGCGCCGCGCTGTTTTAACTGATTCATTAATATTTTAAATTTTTTCTAATAATAAGATTTAGAAAAATCTTCAGCGAAGATGACTTGTTTAGTTAACTTTATCTTAATTTATTTCTTTTTCTTGTTTTCTCGCATAGCTTAATGATTATTATTCAGACGTATTAAATAATTTCGAATTTTAATTAAAAAGCTGAATTGTATAACTTAATTACTCAGAGCGACTCGAAGGCGAGAAGTCATCTTGTTCTTCAGGTTAATTATTAGTTACTTTTCTTAATATTTTAAGTAAAAAGACAGGCGCTAAAATATGAAATAAAACTTGTTAAACTTCTTAATTTCTTAAGTAAGATTATTATATTCTCTTTGAAAGTTAATCTCTTTGTTCGAATTATTATACAGCTGAGCGAGCTCTTTAAGAAGTTCATTAATTATTACATAAAGATTCATTAAATCTCGTTATCTTTAAGTTAAAGTTATCTTTAATGTCTCTTTAATTATTCTGAAGTAAATATAAGCTAGTTAAGCACGATCATTCTCATAGTAATTCGCGTTTACTTTCAGTTTATTCTGAATCTTTTCATATTAATTATTTCAGAAAGATTTAACGTCGTTCATTAATTAAGATGAATTCGAAAGCTTTTTAAAGTAATTAATTAAATTAAAGAAAGTGAAAATTAAAGATATAACTTCTCTGAACTGTTGTAATTATTGTTTTAACTGAGTCTTCTTTTCATTAAGTTACTTTATAACTTTATTAAATTAACGAGAAAAAACGTTAAAAAAATCGCAAGCCTTAATATTTAAATCGCGTTAAACTCGTAATTCGTTAAGAATCTTCAGAAACTTGTTTAAGTCTTTATTAATTCATTTCTGAAGCTGTTAAATATTCTTAATGTCTCAGAGTAAATCAGCGTCGTCGAGTTCATTAGAAGTTGTAGAAACAGGCACGAATTTACGTCGTTTTCGAACTGCATCGAATCGTAAATATTTTAAAACTCGAGCAAAAGATTTAAAATAAGCGACAGAGTTCGTTATGAATAAGTTTTAAGATGAGTTATTAATAACTTCGAAGTTTTTAAATTAATTAAACTCGTTAAATTAAGTCATATTAGTAAAAACGATCGAAGAACGAGAATCGTTTAGAATTTTTAAGTAAATAAATTTCGAAAAATAAATAAATTTACTAAGCGAAGAGCGATGCTCAGTAATATTATTAAAATAGAAACGATTTCGAAGTAATTTTAATTTTGTTAAAAAAGATTTTTATAATTCTTTAGTAATTTAACGAAGATTCTTTATCGTTAATTTTATTAATCGAGTAAACGATGCGTACTGAATAAGCGTTAATTCTTTAACAATTTAATAGTAATTTAAGTTCTTAAAGCTTAATTCTGTTAATTTTATTAACTCTCGAGTGTTGTTTTATCTTTTAATTTCGTTAATTATTAAATAAATAAATTTTTTTAAACTCGTTTCGTGTTAAGCGAGTATCTTAAATGAGTATAAGAATTAATATCGTATAATTAACGAATTCTTAAACTAATGTTAAAATCGTGTTTAAAATTTAATCATTAATAAATAAGCTGAGTAGAAAGTTTAATTTATAAAGATAATTATAACTAGAAGTTTAAAAATACAGAAGAAAGAAAGTTTCTGAAGCGATATTTATGCCTAGAAACTTAAAGTTCGTGCTAGACTCGAAAAGAAAATGTTATGACTCAGAAAAGATGTAATACTCAGAAGTGTTAATTAATTCGTGTTAAAGCTGTGTTAAAGAATGTTAAAATATGTTAAAGCTTTTGCTCGTGATAAGCTCGATTTAGCTCTAGTCGATTTTAACATACTCGTAACATTAATTATGTTACGATACTCGCGCACGAAGACTATTAACGCGTTAAAAAGCTTCTTCATGTTTAAAATTCTGATTAAGATTAATGCGTGACATTATAACTTTAAATTAAGTTTTATCTTTTATCTTTAATTACATTGTTCGCGAATGAATGCGTCTTAAATTTTATAAAGACTAAAGGCTTAACTGAATCGTGTTATCATAGCAGTTAATGCATGCTTGTTAATCTTATTCTGTCTTGTATTCTTGTAAAAAAAAAACATTTTTCATTATAAAAAGATTTAAATATCGAGTATCATAATGTAATAACTGCGTTTAAAACGTGTCTCGTTTATTAATACGATTAAAAAAGATCTTTATTAAATACTTATGTGCAGTCTTACTGTGCTTTGTATTAAAATTATTAACATTATCGTATCTTCGAATCTGACTTACATAATGTATTATAGCGTGTAGTTTAAGAATGTTAAAATGATTAACGTCTGTATTCGAACGTTTAAATCGTAAATGACGAAAAACGTTCTTTAACTTATTTAATTAAAAAAGCGCATGTTTAAAATATTAAAGAATTTCTTCGTCGTGCGAATAATACTGAGTAAGTATTACGAAGTTTATTACTGCTCGAGCGAAGTAAATCGCTGTAAACGTTCTTGTAATCAGAAGCGATGCGATAATTAAAATAAGTTAACATATAATTAACTTTCAATCTGCATTAATTTATTACTTAATCGTATTATATTTAAAAAATCTTTTCATGTTTTTAAATGACAAGATGACGCGAAATCTTTAATTCAGTTAAGCTATTTCTGATGTATCGTTTAAAGTTAATTTAATTTCTTTTCTTCTTTAACTTGTATAAACGCTTTCGTTAATAATTTAACTAAGTTATAATATTAAATACGAGACGATTTTCTTAAGTAATTAATGTAGCACGTTTATTATTATTATCTCGTAAATATTAATAAACATATATAATCATGTAAAGTTTCTTACTGAATGTATTTAAGCAAAGTCATTCTTAATTAAGCTGTTCTTTCTTTATTACTTTTGTTAATTTCTAGTAAACGCATTCGTTTAAATTAATCATGTCTTGTTTAAATTTTCGCGTTCATGAAATAACACTTAATAAATAAAATAATGTTAATTCATCTTAACGTTTATAATTAATACTTGTTTCTCGTAATTTATAATGAACTTAACGATTATTAAATAATATTATTTTATTTTATTATTCGCGTAAAGAACAAAAATGTCGTTTCGAATCGTAGCTTTAACGATTATTTCGTATAAGATAGTATATTAATGCATGATGATACGTGTTTAACGTACGTTTAAATATGATTAATAACGTTATGTGTTAAATCTTTAACTTAATATCGTCGTCGTCATTGTTAATTATGAAAAAAAAATCTCAGAAAAATCAGTCTCGATCGTTTTTAAGCATGTTTTATGCGTTAACTTAAAGTTTCTATCGTTAAATATATAAATCATGCAAATAAATCGCTTTAATGCTTAATTAAGATTATTTTATTAATGAAAATTAATAATAATATCATAATAACATTATTAAAAAGCTTTTTCTGCGTCTTTCATTATTAATTAGCAATATGTATCTCGTCGTAAACTCAATAATTATTAACATTATAATGTTAAATTAATGCGTAAATTAATTCGTCTTAAAATGATAAATAATTTAACAAGAATTAAAGTGTTTTAATAATGTCGCGATATAACATGTAATGCTGCTTTTCTTAAACTTCTTCGTAACTGAATTCGATTATAAACGTTTAAGAATGTTACTCGTTATTTTTAACATTATACGAAATCTGATATAAAAGTATTTATTACTCGTTCGCGTTATAAAAGCTAACATGTTAATGTAAGACTCGTAAACGCGAGTTTTAAAAAAATCGTTAAACATTATCTTTAATAATCTTCGTTTAATAAAGTTAGTAAGCGAACGCGTAATCTGCTTCGTACTGAAATGAATAATATTAATTATTATTTATGTTCTTAATCGTTTAAGAATTTAAGCTTAACGACTTTAATACTTTCTTTAACACGTTACGTTAATTATTATTTCGACATTACGATTATTTATCTTAACGAAGATTTTAACTCGAAGCGTTAACAATGTAAAAAAAATTCAGTCTGAAGTTATATCGTCTCGATTCTTAACGATATACGTTTTACATTTTAATTTATATTAGCGTTATTCATTTTAGTATTTATATGCTTCTCTGCGAAATCATTTATTAACATGCATTCTTAATTCTCGTCTTTAATGTTCGTCTGAACGCTTTTATCATGAAAATTATTCGAGTTTAAATCTTATTTTACAATCTCGTAATCGCGTTAAATAAGCTGCATTAAATCGCATAACGACGATTTTAATAATAATGATAACTTTTATTAAAGAATTTTTCGCGATTAACTATGCAAGCGTACATAATAATAATAAAAATGACGTTTAAGCTTGTTAATGTTATTTATCTTCGTTTTACACGAACAACAGACGCGCTACATTATTTATAAATCTTTAATTAATATTATTATATAACTTGTACGAAAAAATAATGAATTATTAAAGTTTCTTACGCTTAATTATTTATTTATGCATAAAATGTTAGTAACGAGATGAATTAAATAATGTTAATCGCAATGTTAATGAATCATTAAAAGTTATTAACTTTAATTTCGACTTAATAAATATGTAAATTATATAATTTATATTTAGCTAAATCGTAAATGAAACAAAATTAATTACTTAAATAATTATTATCGCTATTCTTGCGAATTAATTATTATCGCTTAAAGTGTAATCATTTAAATCTCTTATAAAATGAGAATAACGATTACTAAAGTGTTATATATCTTAAGTCGAAGCAATTTTCAGAGTTTATAAACTTTATCCTGTTATCGTTATTTATCTCGCTCTTATTATAACTTAATGAGTAACTTAAAAGATATATAATTATGCATTTATCTTTTTCATCTTTCTTTAAAACTTTTAAATAATATATTAATTACGCTTAAACTTATCGTCGCTTCTTTTAAGCTTATTATAAATGCGAAGCTGCTTAAATTTTATATTTGTCGCTATTTAATGTATAATAAAGACTGAGAGAATTCGAGTATTAAAGATTAAAGACTTAAACTTAAACGAAGAAATTAACTAATCGTTAAACGTAAAGATGAGCTCATTAACTAAATAAGCGATAGTAACGAGCGAAGATAATTATTAACGATAAGATGACATTAAAAATGATGTAGTTTTGTTGCGAAGAATTTCTCGTTTAATGATTCTTCGTGTAACGTTAACTACTTGTTTAAGTAACGATAAGAATTTTAATGCATTTAACGACACGTTTTAATTAAACTCGTTTATTATTACTATTAATAATTAAATTATAAGTTTAATTATAATGCGTATATTAATAAATTATATGTTACTGTAAACGTTAATCTCGATAAAAGCGTACTTAATAATGTCGCATTATAAATAATGCTCGCGATGAATTAACTACTTAACGAAGACTTTAATTTTACAAATGAATCTTTATCTTTAAAGAACGAATGAAGCCGTTTAATGATTAGATTAAATGAAGAATTATTATAATTAATCTCTTCGTTATCTTTCGCGATTACTGTTATTTAATTTATATTATCTTCGATTTTATTATTTCATTAAGATAATTTATATCTTAATGATAACAGATGCGATTAAAGTTTTTATATTACTCGTAATAACATTATTAACGAGCAGGAAAATTAAATATATATACAGTTAGTGCGAAAAAGTCTTCGGCACCTTTCTCACTAAAAAACTATCTCATCGCTTGCATCGAACATTAAATCATTAAAATAAATTAAAGAACTTTAAAATTTAAGCATATGATTTGCTAGCATATGCTTTATAATCTCTCAGTTTAATATTTAATATGTTAATTCTTCGCTTTAATTACAGCTACACATCTGCGAAGCATACTGAAAATTAACTCATTTATATACCTTCTTTCGTATGTTTTCTCAGACCTGCTGTAAAATCTGAAACAGCTGTGTTTCGGCTTCGTCGTCTTTACTCTGCAGCGAATTCAGATTCGAATAAACTTTATAAGCTTTCTTTTTCAGTAAGGCTCAGAGATTTTCGATCGGGTTTAAATCGAGACTGTACGAAGATTATTTCATGATTTTTATACTCATTTTCTGTAATTAAAGCTTCGATTTTTTAACTGCATGAATAAAAGCGTTATTTTACATGAATAATAATTCTAGCTTTTGTATGTTAACTAGATTGTAATTTAAAATCTTAATATAGAAAACTGCTGAGTAATCGTGTTTTTTTAACTCCTAATTTCGTTCGAGCAGATACAAATTTAATTAATTAAAATCTTAAAAAGTCTCTTAAATCATTATTCGAAAGGCCTTTTCATTAAACATTTCTGTTACTTTATCTTTATCTCATTTCTAATCGAGAGTTTTAAAAACTCATTCTCGTGCCTTATTAAATTCTCGAGTCACGAATGTCTCATTTAATTAAATAACTTTTCTTTACTAATTTACGGTTTAATTCTTATGATTTAATACTTATTTTATTCGAAGCTGAGCAACTTTAAATGTTAATTTCTGTAAGGTCGGCTTCGTCAGCTATTCGCTAGCGCGTTTAAATATAGAAGACGTGAGACATAATAAATTTACTATGATTATACTCAGTTACTATAATACTAATATGTAAAACTAATCGCTGAAGAACATTAAGAGAATGAGCTTCAGCTTATTTAATATTCTTAATAACTTCATCGTTAACATCTCGTTATTTAATTTTAATAGGCCATTCTTAATACGTTATAAGAGACGTTAGCTTATCGAGCGACTCGAAATCATCTGACCTTGTCCCTAGTAAGCGCTGACGTGAAGCTAGCGCTTGCTATTATTACAATTGCCTTTTCTTTTAAAGCACTGATCTTTAATGTAAAGAAGCTGTATTAATCTCTTAAAGTGAAGACAGTTATTAATCGCGTCTGCTAAGCGCAGCTTTCTAAAGCTCATTAAAAACCTCTTAAATCTCTTTAAGTTAATAAAAAAAAAAGAGTTTTTTAAATGTAATATCATCTTGTAATCGACTATAATTCGTAATCTCTTCATGAAATTTTATAAGATCGATTATTTTAATTATTATTATTATTATACTTGCTAGCGCGCTGTCGTTACGATGACGCGAACTCGATGTTTATTTAACATTATCGTTACGATGACGCTTGTTTATTACATATAATGTTGTTATTTCTTCTTTTCTTTTCTCTTTTCTCTTTTTTCTTTCATTTTTTAATCAGATACTTTTTGTATATACTTAATAACAGCGAGCAGACGATACGTATGCTGATGTGTGCTTTTAAGTACTACAGATAAATTTATATGTACTTAAAGATAAGAAGCAGACGATGTATAAACTTATGTGTATGTTTTCTAGTATTAATAAACATAATATGATCTTAATAATTACACGAATTAATAACGAGATAACGATCACGATCGATATGTATACATCTGTTAATTTAAGTACAAAGCTAATCTTTTATTTCTTAAAGTGTAAAGATCTCTCGTGTATAATCTGCATTAACAGGC
>JAABUO010006333.1_pt1 | contig 13642 bp, 17 predicted proteins | sample 5559291 | NCBI WGS metagenome assembly JAABUO01 (sample SAMN10711878, study PRJNA513372) | rock metagenome | isolation source: Antarctica rocks | place: Antarctica: Victoria Land, Finger Mt sud | reverse complement strand
GCCCCTTCCCGGGCCTCCCTGTCTGGAAATGCCCCTGCCAAGCTAGTGGTCAGCTGCCCTGCACCTCTCCCTACACCCCAAGCAACGACATATAAATCACATTACACAACTACAGGATAATGCAAGCTGATTCGTGAATGTACACATTGAGGCATGTCTTGACCTCCCTTCATGACAATGCAGTGCAGAGTGCTTTCAGGACTCCAGAGCCTGACAGCCTTGCATTGCAAGTCTGAGCAGTGAAAAGGAGAAAAATGCAGAGAAGTGGCCAAAGCAGGACACTGAGTTGCTCAAGCAGGTCTGATGGGTTTGTGAACCAAGAATAATACGTCACCAAGTGGCAAGGAAGATGAACAGCAGCAGCAGCAGCAGCAGCAAAAGCAGCAGCAAAAGCAAGAGCAAAAAATGGAGAAGAGGACTGACCAAAGTCTAGGAGTTGCACGACGCTGCTGCGGTCAGGCAGGCCTGAGAGGCCCACCTCCTCCCCAGCTGTGGTGCCCAGAATCCCACTTCCTTGCATGTCCTTTGGCAGATTGCTGAGTGACCTGCATGCAGGCAAAAGTTCTGGGTGTCATGCATGGGGTTGCCGCTGATCCAGCACCTGCTTGCTGCTGCATCAGCTACGTCTGTGCTGATGCAGCATTGTCTAGCCATCAAGAACGGCATTGACTAGCCCTCAAGAATAGCAGTGGCACGAGCTCACTTTGACATGCATGTACCTTGCTTGCCCCATGACATGGAACCCAGGGTGCCAGCTGGCTGCAGATGTGTCAAAGCCCAACTCACCATACTTTGCAGAGCAACTACACGGCAGCATATATGCAGTGCCATGATCTAAAGCCAAACTCACACTGCAACATATGTTGAGTGCATGAATGCGTAGCATGCAGACATGGAGTACTTCTGTATCCAGTCAGGAACCCAACGAAATCTTGTATCATTGCATACTGTATCAGAGTCTATCTGATGCAGCCAGTGTGCCAGGCTCGGCAGATCAGTCTCTGAGGCCCACTTCATCAAGGACACAGCCAGAATCTCTGAGTCACACCTCCCTTGGCCGGAGGTGCATGACTGCTTACCTGCTTCTGACATGCCCAGATCTGCGATGGTCCAGAGTGACAGGGGGGGCAGGGCGGCGAGAGTGGCGGTGCCGCCCCATCATGCTGTCCACCTCATCAAACAGCCCAAAGAAGCCTCTGTCCAACGCGTCTTCTGGCTCTTCTGGAATGTCCTCTACTGACAACGCACGTTTGACATGTTCTCCTTCGACTGTATCCCTGCAACAGTGTTCATACACATCCTACAGAGAAGCTTTTCTTTACTCCATGCCTACGGCTATATGGTATATTTAGGACCCTAAAACCGTTACGTTGGGTATTTGTTGGCTTTGTTTGGAGTAATTGTTGGCTGTGTTCAGGGCATCTGCTGGATCTGCTGACATGTGCCCCAATGTCAAGGCTGGCTTGGCGTATCCTTCGGTGCAATCTGCCAGAAGGTGAGCATCGCAGACGCTCTATTGCTGGCAAAAGTGTAGTGAGTGTGTTGTGGAAAAAGAAGAAATTTTGTGGTGCAGAACATACTGTGCTCAGGGCATCCTGTATTGCTGATGGAAGGTTTGCTGTGTTGTCAAATCTGACCATGTGAAACAGACCCTATCACATCACAAATTGCAGCATGACTCAGCACTTAAAAGTTGTGCTTCCAAATGCATGACAATGACCAGACTCAGGCTGTCACTCACTGCCTGCCTGCTTCCTTTTGAGATGCAGGCTGGGGAAAAATCCAGTCGGTGATTTTTGCACAACTCCACTTAAAAGTGAACGCTTGCTATACCTACGACTATGCCTGAGGCTGCTGATGCTGCTGATGCTGCGGCGCAGCTTGGAAAGGTACCCAGGCTCCCCAGAGGCGGCTGACTGCATCTTGTCAGAGTCACTGAGGGAACCAGAGGCCTGGCGAGACCTCTTCTTCTCAAGGCGCTTGCATTGCTGCAGTCTGGAGCAGTAGCCAATGTCCAGCTCGGAGTAGAGGGCCAGGGCTCCTGGGTACATGCACTTGCGGGGGTACCGCATGTCTCGGCCCGCTGGCCAAGTGCCCCCGCTGCACATCAGCGTGTCGTCTATGTCGCTCACCACCTGCATCATGCAGTTTTGTGTCACATGCTCACCACCTGCATCATGCAGCTTTGTCACACATGCTTACTACACAAGAGAGATTGACAGCTCTTTGGGACACAGAAACAACACTGGTTTTGGAGGAAAACCCCCTTTTGCAGTGGATGTGAATCTAAGCTAGACGACGTCTGTGGACTGATAAACAGCGTTTCTACATTGGGGACATATGTTAGGTGCAGTGCCAGCTCAGCTCAGGCTGATCATGTGGGCTCAAAGAGCTCACATGCTTTCACCCTTCATACGCACATTCACTCGTTTGTCAAAGGCACACTCCTGTCTGCCACCACGGACCATTTCTATGGTTTTAACGTGGTTCGTGCCGCTTGAGCTCTCCTGCAGAAATTGTCTGTTGGATCTGCTGATGATCCCAAAGACAAGACTTGCGAGGAAATGTGCAAAAAATCAAGGCAGTCTGAGTAATGCCCCAAGGAATGCATTACCTAATCATCAGGCAAGATCGCATGTGACATCTCCAACATTTGCAATGCACTTTGCCTGTGCTGGTCCATTTCAGGTTCATGCATATCCGCAGATGATCACATTCAGCAGCCTTGCAGGCTCAGGGGCAAGCCATAAGGCTCTGGGCTGCTGATGCATGCATGGCGTCTCATCTCGAGGCAGACTCTGGGAGGCAGTGTAGGAGCAACAGCATGCAGCTGCTGCAGTGCTTCCTGCCCTTAAGCGCAGGTGAGGTGCCAAGGCGCCTCACCTTGAGGCAAACTCTGGGAGGAGCTGTAGGAGCAACAGCATGCAGCTCCTGCAGGGCTTGCTGCTGATGAGTGCAAGGCATCTCACCTTGAGGCAGACTCCGGGAGGCGCTGTGGGAGCAACAGCATGCAACTCCTGCAGTGCTTGCTGGCCTTGAGTGCTGATGTGCTGCAGCACACTTCTCTGCGCCTCCCCCTGAAAGTCATTGTACACCATCTTGTACAGGGTCTGGTAGTCATCACCGTCATCCACGTAGCTCTTCAAGCGTGTGAGCTCCCGCCCATGAGTTGACAGCAGGATGTTGCTGGCCCAGCGCTGGCGCATGGGCCGCCACCGCATGCCCACCTTTTGTAGGGCGTCCAGCAGGGCTGCCCTGCAGCATGAAATTTTGGATGAGACATGAAGTGAAGTGAAACAGATATGCACGCTACTGCATGGACACCTTGTGCAGGGCATGTAGCAGAGCTGTTTAACAGCACAAAGTTCTGGATGAAACCGTATGAGCTGCCTTTATAGCACAAGGTGCTGCTGAAGGTATCGGGGTTTCATGCAGATCATGCTGCCTCATGTGCTGCCATCACATGCAATGTTGCATGGCAACTTTGTACAGCATTTAGGAGAGCAGCTACCGCACAAAACAGTGAACACATTATGGTTGTATGCATGAACACTGTTTGTGACATGAACACTGTTTGTGAGAGATTGGCCATCATATGCCACACAGGAATCGGACATGTGGCAGGATAGCTCTACAGCAGACAGACTGATTCTACCATCATTGCAAGTGGCACTGGGCCTGTGCCTTGATTTCAAGCTGAAGAAGTCTTGCTCAACTTCTGTATACACAGACACACCAATGAGCGTGATATGGTCAAGACTGTAAATTGCATGTAGGTCTGACCTGGCAAGGACATGCAGCTCTGGCAGGCGCTGATCTGAGCCAGTCAGCATGTCCATGGTTGGCCGACTCACCACCTCTGCCAAGGCAGAGCAGTTGATGTTTAACACAATAAAGTTCAGCTCCTCTGTCTCTGCTTCCGCCAGCACCTGAACGCGGCATGTGGTGGACTGTTTGCGGTTGGCAGTGGGACAGCACAAACTGGGGTGGTGTCACCTGCTTCTGCATGCACCTATGCTGACATGACTGATGGCGGCAAGCATATATGACATAGTGCACAAAGCAGACATGCACAATGACACATGTAGATGCAGAGTGTCTAGCGACATGACAGAGGCTGTAGCATAGCAGAGGCCGTGAGCTCATGCATTCAGGCTGAAAGGATGCTGTCTGTTGCAGTGTAGCATGCCAGCAAGCTACGCTGACTGCATGTGGGGCAGACAGGGGTTTGCTAGGAAATTGGGCTTGGAAACCGGGGACCCTTTGCTAGGAACATAAGGAACTGATGCAGAACGAAATGCGTTTGGCAGCAATCTGACGCAGAGCAGGCTGAGTGTTTGCTGTACACTGATGTGAGCTGCAGAGCAGGCTTGCTTTGCACTGACCTGGTGCAAAGCAGTCCTGCGCTTGCTGAGGGAGCCTGCAGCTCTAGCCAGGACCTGGGACAGCCCTGCTGTGAAGCCCTTCCTGTGATTGATCTCAGCAACAAGGCTAGAGACGTAGTCTGCCTTGCCCTGTGCCTCTGGCGTGCCTGTGGTATCGAGACACAAGTTGCTTCATTGGGCGAGCGAGACGTGTGTGTGCAAAAGGCATTAGGGCTGAACTGAACTGAAGCACCACACAGGTGATTATGGCAAATGCTGAAGCTAAGTCATGTACATGCTGGGGTGGCAACATCAACTGGGTGTCTGACATGCATGAACATTTTTGCAGTGAAGCAAGGCAAACTGCTGTTCCTCCTGTAGTGGTACTAAATAAGCACATGACAGTGCATGACATGATGCATTCAGACCATGTGTATGGTCACAGGGAGTCTCTGCCAGGGTCACCTGGCACATCTGTGGCGGCCTTCACTGGGAAGGGAGTTAGGTAATATCTGTTTTGGATTTCATCCTCAGCATAGCTGGCAATGACCACCTGAAGACCATGCCATGGTCTGACTGATTGCACATGCATATCCGCAAAGGGCATGCTGTCAGCAAACCAGAGGCGATCAGGCCAGGGTGAACAAGCTGCATGTGCTGTCAGACTGGCCATGTATTACATGAAATACTTACAGACAGCAGCAGCAGTCCAAAGAATCTTGAGCTTTCCAGGTCCAGATGCTTCAGAATCATCACAGACCAAACGCAGAATATTGCGCTCAGTAAATACCAGAACAGGCGCCTCACTGTGCGACTGCATATCAAGACAGTACTCTTTGTGACTAGAGCCTTTGTGGTGACTACCAGTGCTATGCGGCACATGTCAAGGATATGATAGCCTGTTGCAAAGAAGGCAGTTCATTGGCAAATGCTGCTTTCGAAGAGTGCTCAATGCTGAAAGGGAGTGAAGACTTTTATGGAGGGTGAGTTGCTCATGGATGCAGAGGTATTTACCTGAAGTGTAACGGTGTTTGGTCAGTGACTAGAAACACCAATGTAAAGATGCCAACAAGTACCGTTACATACGTTGAAGCTATTATTGCATACATGTCAGCAAGTTTCTAGGGCTATGATCAGCAGCTTGAGGGCAGCTTATTTCTGGTGTGCAGCTGCTGCCGAAGAAAGCTGATCTCGGTTTGTGTGCACGTCACAGGGCAAGGAGACGACCAGCCGCAGATTGACCATTGCTTTCTACGACACCGCGGAGAGACAGCTGCAGTGCATGGCAACGTCTGCTGAACGCTTATGAGCATTGACCATGCTAGTCGGTGATCCAGCTTAGCAATTGCCAATTGTGAACTCTGACCCGCCGCAGCTGGCAGCATGGCGGTCTGCTTAGCACGATCCATGTGGGACACATGATGTGGCAAGTTCTGAGGCCTGTTCTTTGCTTCAACCTTTGCACCTTCGGAGCGGCGACAGAGACTGCGCCAGCAGTCCGAATAGTGTAGCAGGTTGCGACAGGAAGAGATTGGTGTCGATCGCTTCGTACTGGCTGTGTACGTCCCCTAATGTCCCCAAAAGGCCTGTGTCAAACTTGGGGTACATCGTCGTCTGTCTCTGCTCTTGGAGTTTTCCTTGGCACCAGCAAGCCTCCAATCAGGATATTGTTATCGTTGCATAGCACTTGTCGAGATGTGCGACGAAGTATATCAGAAACTGCAAGCTTGCAGAGCCCATTGATAGGAAGTCTGATCACAAGCTCCTATAAAACGCCCAGGTCTGCAGCTTCTTTCCCATCTGTGAACAATGCGGAGACCAAGCTCTTGCACGCGATCAGCTCAGGCCAGCTGGACACAGCAATGGAAGAGCTGAAGCGCTTGAAGAGCAGTGGGTGTGCGGTAGAACCATACAGTATTGAGAAACTTGTGGAAGGTGTGTCCGGCACTTGTATATTTGCAGTTCTTAGCATTGTCAATCAGGTTGAGGCTTGTTGTTCACTCATGGTGTTTCTGCTGCAGCTTTGCTGAGTAAGCAGAGGTTCCGGGCAGCATTGACTGTATTCAAGTCTTCTCAGCACAAAACCCCAACACAGCTGCATTACTTCACCTATCAATCATTGGTCACAGCTGCCATCAAGGTAAGCTTGTGTGCTGCTCTGAAATGCCTAAATTTTGAGCCTTGGCTGAGTAACATTCTCACAATAACTTGACAGGCTGGTGAACCCTACACGGCACTTGAGATCTTTCGGCAAATCCAGGCAGCTGGCCTGATTCCAAACTTCATCACCTATTGTGGTCTGATTTCAGCATTTGGCAAAGTGCGAAGGCGAGGCCAGCCCTCGGCAGATCTTGCCTATCAGCTCTGGCAGGAGCTGTGCGATTTGCAACTGCCCCTTGATGCAGCTGCCTTCCGCACAGGTATACTCCCGAGCAATCAATTCATACAACATCTACACTGAGATGTACTGGTGATGCTGCATCTGTTGTTGTTGGATGAACAGAGCGTTAGTTGCAGTGCTGACATGTACGTTATCACGTAAGGCAGATACCATGTTGTCATGGCAGAATCTGTTGGCCATGCAGCCCATATGTTTGCTCCAAGTTGTTATCTCTCTATAATTGCCATGAATCCTTCAGATGCTCATGCTCGCAGTCTGCATGCTGCCAAACTCTCATCAAATCTGCTGCTGCAAACCTTTCTTGCCCAGCCTTGAGCTCAACAAGCAAGTGATGCATGGCTTGTTGCTTGCCAAACAGGAATGAATGCTTGCATTTCTGTGGGAAAGCTCACAGAGGCACGGCAGCTGCTCCAAGACATGAAGCAGCAGAACATTGCTCTGGACATCAGGGTCTTCAACATCCTGTTGAAGGGTTATAGCCGCAGAGGAGGCGTATCAGCAGTCCCCGGCATCCTCCAGGAAATGGCAGATGCACGCCTGAAGCCGTCTGCTGTGACATATAACACCCTCATAGATACGTATGTCACGGCTGGCCAGCTTGCACAGGCCAGACAGACATGTGCAGATGCCCAAGCTGCAGGTGTTGCACCCTCCCAGTCTTTGTGTGCTTTCAAACACACAGTTCCTGCACAGTGACGTTGCAGTTGTCTGCAGCTGGCTGCATATGTAAGGCGTCAAACATGTTGATGCTGATGCATCTGCCTTCAAGGTGGCATGCCATAACTTTGCTGTATATGCTTTCTTGATAGTATTTCACAAGGATTGATGGCATGCCTGCAACTCTCGGTGAAACATACTTCAGTAGCAAAGCTTAGCAGTGTTACATGCATTTACAGGGGTGGCTCTGGATGTTTGGAGTTACAGCGGTCTCATAAAAGGGTTTGTTCAGAACAATGAACTGCAAGCTGGCCTGGAAATTTTGCAAGAAATGAAGGAGGCCAATAACATCACCCCAAACGAGGTATGTCTGTGAGTGTGTTATCGTAAAATGTGTGCCATGTCTGGCATTGTATTGCCCACACTCTCTTGTGCAAGTGATCTGACTCAGCAGTAAGACACAGAAGGTTCAGGCTCAGCTAGGACAAGGCACAGTTGTGGGAACACTGTGGTGAACTGCAACACACAATCCTGCGTCACATTCTCTCTCTGTTCAGTCCATCATATCAATTTGTGTCACAGCATTTGTGCTGTGTACTGACTCCTTGTCATGCATGCCTCAGGTGACATACTCGACGCTGATTGATGGGTGTGTGAGGGCGGGGGTCATTGACACTGGCAAGGACCTGCTGAGTGAGATGGTTGCAGGAGGCGTTAAGCCCAATGCTGTCACATATAACACGCTGATAAGAGCCTATGCCATGGATGACAAGGTAGACATGCAGGTGTGCTCTTGCATCGCAACTGATTTAGTTCGAGTCTGGAGCTTCACAACTGGAAGGGCTGCAGATTGTGGTTACGCTCCTTACCTGTAAGCAGCATTACACCAGTGCCGTACTGCGGTATTGTTTCAAACATGAGTGTTGTGGTGGCTGTGCAGCTGAATGAAGCTGGGCACGGCCTGATTTGACTGTACAGCTAAATCAAGTTGGGCAAGGCCTGATCTCATGACCACTGCTGAGTTGACTGCAGCTAGCATTGCAGCTAGCATGTGCTTTGCAAGCATGCTGCCACTGCGTGACATATGCAGCAGGCTTTGACGTGCTGCATGGGTGTCTTGAAACCCTTACTGCAATGAGGACCCAACTGGGCAGGAGCAATTGAGTATCGGAGCCAGTGGTGTCACGACATCTTGGTGATGTGCAGGAGGCTTTTGGCATGTTGAATGAAATGGGCAAGGCAGGTGTGATGCCCACAGTAGACACCTTCAACACCCTCATGGACGCCTGCATCCGCCGTGTCGACCCTTCAGCTGTGCTCAGGCTGTTTCGTCAGATGGTGCAATCAGGTTCGCTTGTGTATGGGACTGTTTATTGGACCCATCTTCATGCATCTGCTTTTGCACAAGTGGATGGAATGCATTTATGAATGCATTAGACTATGCAGATGAGCTTTGGGGGTAAGCATTGCTAGAGTACGCATTTCTTTTTGGGACAGTTTCCTTGTAGCCTTTCTGTGGTCATCATACACAGCTGCCTTACCATGCCTTACCATGCCTTATCGTGCCTTACTCTGTTCATGGACTGTGGCAGCATGTGCTGCGTGCAAGCTTGCTGTCATGCACAATGCTCATGTCTTGTAGTCATCAACACACTGGCATAGACAGCCTGTGACAATTACACCTTGTCTTGCACAATCCAGATGCGTCCGTCCGGATGTGTGACAGGTGCAGTCTCTGCAGTGAGCCTATGGCACTGACTCTGGCCATGTTTCATGCAGGGTATAGTCCAGATGCAGTATCTTACACAACCCTCATTACAGCGCTCAGCTGGCTAGGCCGCAGCGCAGACGCTCTTGAAGCCTTCAAAGAGCTGGACGCAAGCCCCAATGCCCAAGTGGATCTCTATGCCTACAATGCAGTCATCAGTGCACTGTCTGTGGCCGGTCGCATGACTGACGCAAAGAGCTACTTGCAGCGGGCGGCTCAGCTGGCACAGGACCAGGCTGCTCCTGCTCCTGTTGAAGCCTTTGGTGCCATCATCAAGGTATGGTACATTGAGGCAAAAATTGCATTGGAGTTCTATGTTTCATGAAATGTAGAGCATGCACGCAAGCTGTTTTGCCATCTGCAAAACTCACAGATGGCTGCTTTACTGGCATCTTGCTCATGAAGATCCAGCCTTGCTTGCCTGCTGCTGCTCTACCTAGCAGTTTGTGGACACAGATGTGTCGTTGGATGTGACCACATGCAGAAATAGTTGTGTCTATATGGCATCAGGGCACACTTGACTGCAGTAAGACTGATCATGTCCAACCCAAAGTGCTTTGCTCCTGGGGGCCTCTCTTAGTGGTGTGCCTCAAGTGGATCATGAGCGCTGTCTGTGCAATGAGGTCCTGAATGCAATGTTAACCTATACAGTCTGGTTTCCCCCCAAGGAGTCCTGTCTGGGACCATCAGGTGTTTGTCAAGAGCACAGTCCCGACAATGTGTTGAGATGCTGTCTGCTGCATTGCTGTGCAGGGCTATGCACGCCTGAACCAGGCTGAAGCAGCGCTTGATGTGATGCGAGAGTTCTGGCAGCAAGGCGGGGAGCCTGACGACAGCATGTTTGAGGTGCTAGTCACGCTGTGTGTGCGCACTGGGGAGTTCCGCAAAGCCCTGCAGGTCGTCCATGCCATGGACAAGCTTGGCAGACCTGCTGACAAGATGCGCATCAAAAAGGTCTTGGAAGAGTTCTACAGGTACTGAGACCAAGCTCAGCGTCATTGTTGTCATGCATGTACATGCATGTGCTGCGATTGTGTAGCATCTTTCGATTGCTAATGTGAGGAGGTGAACATTTGGTTGCATTCCTCAAAGGTCAAGTTGAACTCATGCATGGATTTCCTGGCAAAAAAGGTCTTGACACCTACGTCTTACGGCACTGTTAGGTGTAGCTACTTCATGCATCCCCATGACAAGCAAATCTGCAGCATCATATCATTGCACTGTGCTGTCTGACTTGTCCAGGAGTTTGACTGATGTGTGCATGCATGTGTGTGTGTGTGTGTGTGTGTGTGTGTGTGTGTGTGTGTGTGTGTGTGTGTGTCCCGTCGTGTGTGTGTCCCGTCGTGTGTGTGTCCCGTCCTGTGTGTGTCCCGTCCTGTGCATGCAATCTACCTTTCCCTGCCATATCACCTGCTTGGGTTGTCCAGGCGGCAAGAGCAGCTGAAGAGGCCAAAACCCACTTTTGACAAGCCGATGAATGAGGGTCTGGAGCGTTTCAAATTTTGGCTGGGCTTGCCAAATCACTACTATCAGGATGATTGGCAGTCACGCGGCAAGTGAATCATGTATTGTACTGTAGGCATGTCACCTTAACGGTATTAGTTGAGCACACTTGTTTGATGAGAAGACTATGTCAATTATTGCAGTGATTGTGATCTAACATGCATGTGCAGTGATGCTCTTGTTTTCAAGGAAAGCATGTGGCAAATTTCGCTGGCATAAAGTTCCCATGTTTAAGAGCCCTTTTACACCACACAATCATTGCTTGAAGGATGTTCAGCACTGCAGCCTGAACACACATGAAGTAGAGAAATTTTTAAGAGCAAAACTGTTGAAGCGTGATGTCTCACACAACGGCAGCAATTGAAGCAGATATGATGGTTCATGCATCATCGCTGTGCTTGTTTGGTTCATATCATGTTAGCAGTCACCTGGCGTTCAACGTATACAACCTTATACCTTGTGGCTTTGTATTTAGAGTTGCCAGACTGCACCGCACTGCATTGCCACACTGAGGGACAGCCTGGTGCTTTGCGTTAAAACAAGCAAGAAGATCTGGAGTGGCCCTCACTGCCACCCATACCGCACAGTAATTGCACGTGTGTGGTCACGTTACACAGATCATACACAGCATTCCACGTGAAAATCAAACCTCTGGCGTTTTCAGTCTTCTTACTCAACACACATATTTGTCTGTTGTACATAATGTCTGACACTTCCAATCTGCCTGCTTGACTGATTGAGTCTTGCAATCTCCAGAAGAAGCTGCTTTTCCAGACACATCCTGCACAAGACTAGGTCAAGGTCTGACAAACACTAACTTGTGACACAATACTGTTGTCAAGCAACCTGCTGCTACACTAGACTGAAAGGTCTCTGCTATCACTGTTGCCTTGCTTGGTGGGTAGCATTAGTCTCTTGTCCTGTCTTCGTCTCCATCTGGGTCGTATACATCTAACCCACAGCTTCCACGTAACATACGCCACAAGTGCTACTGGCGTCAATATCTGCCACCATTTCTCTAGATCTAACACTGGGTTGTACACTAGAATCTCCCATACTCTGACCAGGATGATCCACCAATGTGCTTCATACATTGATCCCCCGTTCAGGTACAATTTTGGGTATACCTGCAATGTGCACAAGGTGGGCAACTCAACAATACACAGGCAATACAGCTGGAGTCGCTTGCTAGAACAAGTCCGGAGCACTCACCCCATGACATAAGCAGTCACAGCTGGTGTGAATAACTGAAATGTGGACTAGCATTCATGGCAGGGTAGTCCATGTATTCTGCTGTAGTTGTTATTGTTGCGGAATGAGCATAAATCAGCAGTTCAACAGTCAACCAATCTCAGTACAACAGCTGCCGTGTGTCCGTGCAAAAACAGCTCAACGTGTTCTGGTGAATTTCGCCGCAGTGTCAATCTCTTATCAACTGGGACAACTGTGGCAATGACTGAACAGCAGTGACAGGCTTACCTGCAAGAAGAGGAACACAATCCAGCCAAGAGACTCCAGAATACTGAACTTGATGACAAACCTAAACAAGAGGATGTCCACCAGCAGCAGCAGCACCAGCCCATTGTACAGCTTGTCATTGTAGTCATGCTTGAAACGGGTGTGCTCCCTTTTCCAGGCTTTCTGCAGCCTCTCACTCTACAGAAACAGGAAGCAACAAGGGCGAATCAGCAGGCCGTGGTACCCTGACACCACTTGCTTGAGCGTGTTCAATCTTCTGTTGGGCCACAGCCATGGGGTGTGATACAGAGACAGAAGTGTGAAAAGGTCAGGCAATGTGGAACAGGCAAGCCAGCAGGCCTGACAAACTTGGCCAAGAGGCTGTCAAAGAGCCTGTCAAAGAGCCTGGCAAAGAAGAACAACAGCGTAGTCAATGCGAGCTTAAGGAATGTGAGCAGCCAAAACACGCTGTCAGTCTCAGAGTGAGTACAAAGCGTGGCCAGCATGTACAAATGCACGACACAGCCAGCAGCATCAAAAAGCAAAGCAATATCTGCGTCTCTAAGACAATACACTTGACAACTCTGAGCCAAAAGCAATCCTGTTTGGCACAAAGTGTGCCATCTGACCTGTGCGTGCAGGTACAGCATATGAGGAAGACACCATTGCTGGCAATGCTGCTGCAATGCAGGCAAAGGGTGCTTTGTAGTGTCCTCTTGCAGACTAAACACGATGGACAGGCAATACAACTGATAGGCAATGATCAGGCTTGATGGCGTACCTGTCCAGTGTGTGCTGGTCCTATGCAGACCAGGTCAAAGGCAGCCTGACAGTGTGAGAACCGGTCCTCAAAACGGCCAGTGGAAGGAAGCCTGACGAGCTGCTCCTTCTCCAGGGAGTCCTCGCACTCTGTCTCTGCCTTCTCACAGCGCTTGTTTGACTCCAAGGTGTTGGCGGTTTGCTGGCCTCTGCATGATACATGAGTGTGTCATTGTCAGTCATGAGCTCATCAGCGCGCAGCAGCTGTGGTGCTGCTGCAGGATGTGGCGTGAGTGGTCCCTGCCAAGGCAATCTGACCGTTTCTGCGTTTCCAAGCACCTGTTGCACACTGCAGCCTTTGCAGTCTGTTGACCTCTGCATGACGGAAGAAAAGACCAGAATGTCACACACAGCGATAAGTTACCAACAACCTTTTTGTCTTGCTGTTCTGGTTCAGGGAGCCTGGTCATTGCCCAACCTACATTCTCACCAAGAGCTACACCCTGCCATAGACACAGAAATGGTCCCAGGTTACAGCGTCAACAATGAAACTACAACCTGTACATTCTCACCAAGACCTGCAACACACTACCATAGACACAGGAGATGGTCCCGGATCAGAGCTGCAACAACTGAATTACACAATGTGAATGCTGCCTTGGATCACATGCATCTCACAAAGACCAGATCATATCAGATCATATCAGATCAGATCAGATCAGATCAGATCAG
>JAABUO010006332.1_pt1 | contig 13644 bp, 12 predicted proteins | sample 5559291 | NCBI WGS metagenome assembly JAABUO01 (sample SAMN10711878, study PRJNA513372) | rock metagenome | isolation source: Antarctica rocks | place: Antarctica: Victoria Land, Finger Mt sud | reverse complement strand
GACTCGTGCCGTCCGCCACGGCGCGGACAATCCGTTCACGCAGATCGAGACTGTAGGCTTTCATGCGTACAGTCTCGCACTGGGCCGGTATCTATGCAACCCGCTCTAAGTTGGCCGACCAGCCCGGAGCCACGATTGCTGGCCGTGAAGCGTGGGGAAAGCGCGGCGTCGGAATACAAAACACGCGGAGCATGACTGCAACGCTATATACGGGCAATGTGTACGAGAATATTTTGGCGGTTATAGTTCCCAAGATGGAGCAGCATCTGCCAGCAGTGTGGGCCTTTTGTTCCTCGCCAGCATTCCTCGAAGAAATCCGCCGCATTGACCAGAAGATGTGGGTGACGAACAAGACGCTCGTAAAGGTTCGTTTCGACCTCGACTACTGGCAGAACGTGGCATCACGGAAGTACCCAAACGGTCTGCCAGAGCCTTTCTCGAGTGACCCAACGCAGTGGCTGTTCAAGGGGCATCCTCTCGGAAGTACGGACCCGTTGCAGGTCGCCGTCGCGCGATTGCTCGGTTACCGCTGGCCGGAGCAGGGCGAGGACGACCTCGACCGCTTCGCCGACGCGGACGGCATTGTCTGCCTCCCCGCCGTGCGCGGCGAGCAGCCCGCCGCCGAACGGCTCCGCGCTCTTCTCGCGGCGGCGTACGGGGAGGCGTGGTCTGCCACCGTGCAGGATGAACTGCTCGCGGCGGTCGGCTACGGAGGCAAGGGGCTGGATGCGTGGCTGCGCGACGGCTTCTGGCCGCAGCACTGCGCCCGCTTCCACAATCGCCCCTTCCTCTGGCACATCTGGGATGGGCGGCGAGATGGCTTCAGCGCCCTCGTCAACTACCACGTGCTCGACCGCGCGAAACTGGAGAAACTGGCGTACACCTACCTCGGCGATTGGCTCGCCCGCCAGCGGGAGGCGATGGAGGCGAACGAGCCGGGCGCGGACGGGCGTGTCGCCGCCGCCGAGGCGTTGCAGCGGAACCTCGCGCTCATCCTCGATGGTGAAGCCGCTGCCGATGGGAAGAGTGGCTACGACGTCTATGTCCGCTGGAAGGCGCTCCACAAGCAGCCTATCGGCTGGGAACCGGACCTGAATGACGGCGTCCGCCTCAATATCCGCCCCTTCGTCGAGGCGGGCGAGCTGCGCGGTAAGTTCACCATCAACTGGAACAAGGACCGGGGCACGGACCCGCCCTCCGCGCCGAAAGGCCCGGAGCGGCACAATGACCGCCACCTTACCCGCGCCGAGAAGGAAGCGGCCTGCAAGAAGGCGGGCGCGGGGGTACCGTCGTGACGAATGAGCCGGAGGGGACATTCCTCGCCGCGCTTGTGGCCGCCCTGCAAAACGCGGCGACGGCCAACCCCGGCGACCAGACGTGGCCCGCCGCCCTCCTCTGGCCGGACGAGGCGCGGCAATGGGAGTCGCTCGCGCCGGACTTGCGCGCCGCGTTACCCGCCTTCCTGACCCTCGGCGCGTACGACCCGGCGACGGCGACCGGCCCCGCCATCTGGCTCCGCGCGATGATCGCCCGCGCCCTGCCGGAGGCCGAGGGGTGGCCGGAGGATGCCGTGCCCGTCCTCTCCCTCCCCGGCGTCGGTAAGAACGACCTCCGCGCGGTGGAGTCCTGTCCGCGCGAACTCCAACCGCTCGCCGAGTTGCAGTATCGGGGCGTCCTCTGGGTGCAGCGCGCGAACAGCAAAGATTGGACGATTGAGGCGTTCCTGACAAGCGCGCGCGGCGGCCTCGACATCAAGGTGCAGACCGACGGGGCCACGCGCGAGGCGCTGCGGAATGCGCTCCCCGCCCTCGCACGGCAGTCGGTGGATGCGCTGCGCAAGGAAGCGCCGATCCGCGCCGCCTACCTCAACCATCTGCTCAACCCCGACCTCATCCACGCGCTGCTCCGCTGGATGAGCGACCCGGAGGGCGAGCGGGCCGCAATGGATGCGGCCCGCTGGACGGCCTTCCGCTCCATCTGCCGCGAGGGGTACGGCTTCGACCCGGAGACGGAGGGGGCGCTCACCGCCGCCGCGAAACTGGGAGAGCGCAACAGCGATTGGGAGACGGTCTGGAACCGCTACGCGCAGGCGGCGGCGCACTACCCGCACATCCCGGACCGGCTCCGCAGCGCACCGCAGCCGAAGCAGGGGACGCTTTTCTACCGCCCGGAGTGCTGGCCGCAGGAGAACGACGCCCGCGAGGTCGCACTGCGCGCGGCACTCCTCGCCCTCCCGACCGGCGACCCGGCCTCGGCGCGGAAGGGCGTCGCCGCGCTGGAAGCGGAGCACGGCGTCCGCCGCTCGTGGGTCTGGGCGACGCTCGATCAGGCTCCTCTCGCGCACGCGCTCGACGCCCTCTCCCGGCTCGCCATCGCGACGGGCCAGCCGCTCAAAGGTGGCGCAGTCGCGCCCGTCGTGGATGCCTACATCGGCGGCGCGTGGAAAGCGGACGCGGCGGCGCTCGACGCCCTCGCCTCGGTGGGCGACACGGCGGACGTGGAGGCGGTGAAGCACGCTGTGGACGCGCTCTACCGCGTCTGGCTGCGCGACGGCGCGGAAACCTTCCAGCAGGCCGTCAAGCAGGAGAGCGGCGGCTACATCTCCCCCGTCCCGTCGGCGGAGCCGACACCCGGCTGCTGCATCCTCTTCGCGGACGGGTTGCGCTTCGATGTCGGCCAGCGGCTCGCGGACACCCTCGCCACGCGCGGCCTCACCGCAGCCGTCGCGCCCCGCCTCGCCGCCTTGCCGACCGTCACCCCGACCGCCAAGCCCGCCGCCTCGCCCATCGCGCACCTCCTCGGCCCCGGCGCGGGCTTCACCCCGACCGTCGCGGAGACCGGCAAGGGGCTAAACATCACCATCTTCCGGCACCTGCTCGAAGCCGGCGGCTTTCAGGTCCTGCAAGGCGGCGCGACCGGCGACCCGGACGGTGCGGCGTGGGCCGAGTTCGGCACGCTGGATCACACGGGCCACAACCAGCAGTGGCGGTTGGCGCGCCACATCCGGCAGGAAGTGCGCGAACTGGCCGACCGTGTGGCGGGCCTGCTCGACGCGGGGTGGCGGGAGGTGCGCGTCGTCACCGACCACGGCTGGCTGCTCCTTCCCGGCGGCTTCGGCGACCGGATCGAGATGCCCGTCGGCCAGGTGGACGACCGGAAGGGGCGGTGCGCCCGCCTCAAGCCCGATGCGCCGACCGATCAGCAGGTCGTGCCGTGGCGCTGGGACGGGGCGGTCCGCATCGCCGTCGCGCCGGGCATCGGTTGCTACGAACTCGGCGAGGAGTACCAGCACGGCGGCCTCAGCCCGCAGGAGTGCATCACGCCCGTCATCACGGTGACGACCGGGGCGCAGGCCGCGCCCGCCGTGACGATCGCGCAGGTGCGCTGGACGCGCCAGCGCTGCCGCGTCACACTGGCGGGGACGACCGCCGGGTGCAGCGTGGACATCCGCACGAAGGCTGCGGACGCGACGACGAGCGTCGCGGAGAGCGCGAAGGGCGTCAACGCCGACGGGACGGCGACCCTCTTCGCGAAGGAGGAGAGCGAGGGCAGGGCGGCGCTCATCGTCGTCCTCGATGCGCAGGGCTCCGTTGTGAGGTACGACGCCACGATTATCGGCGGGGAGTGACCGATGGACCTCGACGCACTGGACCAGAAAGCCGCCGAGGCGTTCGACGGCTTCATCGTTCGCAAGGACCTCGCGCGCCGCTTCAAGGGCCAGTACCCCGTGCCGACTTACGTCGGCGAGTTCCTGCTCGGTCGCTACTGCGCGAGTACCGACCCGGAGGAAATCCGCGAGGGTCTGGCCATCGTCGAGTTGCAGATGGCCCAGCGCACGATTCGCGCCGGGGAGGAGGAGCTCTTCAAGTCCCGCGCCCGCGAGCAGGGATCGGTCAAGGTGATCGACCTCATCACCGCCCGCCTCGACCCGCACACCGACTCCTACGTCGCCACCCTGCCGAGCCTGCGCCTCAACGACGTGCGCATCGGCGACGATGTCGTGTCCGACAATCAGCGGATGCTCACCGGCGGCTTCTACGCCGAGGTGACGCTCGAATATGATGCGGCAATCGCGCAGGAGAAGAACGGTCGCCCCTTCGGCATCGCCGCCCTGCGCCCCATCCAACTCTCCAAGCGCGACGTGCTCGACGACCTCACGCGGGGGCGGGCGGCATTCAGCACGGACGAATGGAAGCGGTTCCTCCTGCGCAGCGTCGGCTTCGAGCCGGAGGCGCTCTCCCCCCGCGCCCAAGACATCATCCTGCTGCGCATGGTCCCCTTCGTCGAGCGCAATCACAACTCGGTCGAACTGGGGCCGCGCGGCACAGGCAAGAGCCACCTCTACCAGCAGGTCTCGCCCTACTCGCACCTCATCTCGGGCGGCAAGGCGACGGTGGCGCGGATGTTCGTCAACAACGCGACCGGCCAGCGCGGACTGGTGGCGCAGTACGATGTGGTCTGCTTCGACGAGGTGACCGGCGTCTCCTTCGACCAGAAGGACGGCGTCAACATCCTCAAGGGATACATGGAGTCGGGCGAGTTCAGCCGGGGGCGCGAGAGCATTCGCGCCGACGGCAGCATCGTGCTCGTCGGCAACTTCGACGTGGACGTGGAGCACCAGCAGCGCATCGGCCACCTTTTCAGCCCGCTGCCGCCGGAGATGCGCGACGACACCGCCTTCATGGACCGCATCCACGCCTACCTCCCCGGCTGGGACGTGCCGAAGGTCAACCCCGCCCTCTTTACCGAGCATTTCGGCCTCGTCAGCGACTTCCTCTCCGAGTGCTGGACGCGGCTGCGGGACCAAAGCCGCCAGCGCGCCTTCGGCGAGCGCGTCCATTTCGGAGGCGCGCTCAGTGGCCGGGACCTGAACGCCGTGAACAAGACCATCGGCGGTCTGCTGAAACTCCTCCACCCTGACCCTCTCGCGGCCATCCCGGACGAGGACATCGAGTGGGCGGTGCGCCTCGCGCTCGAATGTCGGCGGCGCGTCAAGGAGCAGCAGAAGCGGGTCGGGGCGGCGGAGTTCCGCAACACCCACTTCAGTTATCAGATGGGTGCGGACGGGGTGGAGCAGTTCGTCGTGACCCCCGAGTTGCAGAGCGAGGACCACATCGGCGCGGACCCGCTGCCGCCCGGCCAAGTCTGGGCCATCGGCCCCGGCGGTGCGGACGAACCGGCGGGCCTCTATCGGATAGACGTGACGGAAGCGCCGGGGTCCGGCGTGCGCATCCTCAACAATCCGATCCCGGCCACCTTCCGCGAGAGCGTGCGCTACGCCGAGCAGAATCTCTACGCCCGCGCCAAGGAACTGGTCGGCGACCGCGAGCCGCGACAGCGCGAGTTCAGCCTGCAACTCCGCGCCTTCAGCACGGCCCGGAGCGGCGGGTTCACCGGCCTGCCGGTGCTGCTGGCCCTGTGCAGCGCGCTGCTCAACAAGAGCCTGAAGGGCGGCCTCATCGCCGTCGGCGGCCTGAATCTCGGCGGCACCGTCGAGCCGGTCTACAACGCCGTCGATGTGACCGAACTGGCGGTCGAGAAGGGTGCGGCGACCGTTCTGCTGCCCGTCTCGGCCCGCCGCCAACTGAACGACCTTTCGGATGAGATGGCGACGAAAATCAGCGTCCAGTTCTACGGCGACGCCAAGGACGCCCTCCTCAAGGCGCTCGGCGATTGAGGAGCATTCGGATGACTGGTTCAACAGGCACGATTGCAGAGGATGCATATCAGCTTTTTCGGAACCGCCCTGCGTTCGACGACCTAATCGCAAGCCACGCGCCCCCAGGCGAAGTTGCAAGGGCCGTGCGCGAGTATCGCCTAAGTGTCGACGAGCATTTCCTTGCCGCAGACGCTGCGATGTCTGAGATGAAGCGGCTGGAAGAAGAGCTCGTCCGATTTGCATTCGCCCCCCAACGTTCAGAGGGCCCCCTATTCGCTATCCATTGGCGCGATAAGGAAGCTGCTGAAGCGATTTCAGTCTTGTATCAGCGCTCTTTTCGGTACGCACTGAACGAAGTGAGGGCGACCCTTGATTCCGCGACATATGAGGTCGTGACGAGTATAGTCGGCCCGGTAGAAGGCGTTGTCGAGGTCGGCTTCTCTGATGGTTACATCAACCGCGTCATGAAGAAGTATCCGGACGCTCGCTCAAAACTCATGCCGATACTCAACCTCATACATAACGTTCGCCAGCGCAGTGAATTCAAACGATTTGACGGACTGCGGCAAATTTCCACGCACCGTCGCATCCCGTACACGTTTATGCAGGGAGTGGCCTATTATGTAGACGAGGAGCCGCTTGACCCGCCGTATGTTACGCACTGGCTGCCAAACGACGATACGAGTCGCCGTCCTCAAGCCCCCGCTTGGTCGGCATTGGAATTAGTCAAAACGGCGACGCGGTCTGCGGCCCAGACTATAGACGACCTATACGGCGTAGTAGTCTCCGCGTACGGGGCAGATGAGTCGATAAGGTATCGCCTCTGTGACGCCACGTCGGTTGCAAACGGCAAATGAGGACAGGGCATGGTGTGGCTCGACAAGCAGCGTGCAGTTCTACGCGGACGCGATAGGTGCGCCCCTCAAGGCGCTTGACGGCTAACGGCGAGAGGGGCCAACGATGCTCGACATCCATGACGTGATGGCCCAACTTGCGACGGCGCGCCCGGTGTTCCACTCGGAGGCGGACTTCCAGCACGTACTCGCATGGGCCATCTACCGGCGGTTACCCGATTCCGCCGTGCGCCTCGAACTTCCCCATGCCCTGTCCCATCGCGCCTTCCACCTCGACCTCTGGGTGCGGCGCGGCGAAGGGGCGCTCGCACATCGTATGCCATCCTCCTGACGAACGACCCGGCCATCTGGCGGCAGGGCAAGGACAGCTCCATAGACGCCGCCTTCCATCTGTGGGAGGGCAGGAAGCTCACGGGCACTGTCGCATGGGCGACGCACGCGGGCGCGGGCACCACGAAAAGCCGTGAGACCCCGCTCACCCTCTACGGCGCATGCGAGCTTCATTGGCGCGACTATTCCGAGCCGGACCCTGCCCACGACGCGCGCTTTCGCTATCTCGTCGTTGAAGTGGCGGCAGGCAGCATCCCGCGCGAAGTATTGCCGCAAGCGAACTCCGCATCCGTGCGTGTGACCGCTCCGATACCCTCGGTAGGACCGGCACGGGCGAAATATGCGGCGTTGACCGCGCTACTTGCCGAGCATGGCGGGGAGCACGTCACGCTGACGTTGGCCACCGTCGCGGAGGCCGTGGGCGGATTGCCCAAATCGGCTTACCAATACCGCGAGTGGTGGTCAAACCACGCGGGGAATCCGCAGGCGGATGGGTGGCTCGACGCGGGATTCAGACTCGAATCGGTGGACATGAGCAGGCAGAGCGTAACGTTTCGGCGCGTAGCGGCATCGGGTAAAAACACGAGAGGTTAGAAGGAATAATTGACATAACAGAGAGAAATCGTATTCTTTAGGCATAGACCATGCAACCACTTGGCCGGGTCGTTCGTTCCATTAGCGACGACCCAATGCAAGATTGGAAAGCGAGGTCGATATGGTAACTGAGGTTCGAGGAAGGAAGGCCAAGGTCGTGACAAAAGAAGATAGGGAGCGATTGGCTGAGATTGCTCGGAGCTGGGCTTCGTCAAGAGAGGGACAGCGGCAGTTGCAGGAATCGCCCGCCTCCGCGTTACAGACCATGAAGCATCTGGACGAGGCTCCTACGGACCCAGAAAAGCTTCGGGAGCCAGTGAGCGTGTGAGCGCACCATCCCCAGCGCCATTTGAAGTCATCCCCTATAGTATCGGGGACCTTGAGCGTCTACTCGTGGAGAAATCTAGAGCGGGCGCTCATGTCATTACCGGGAAGGGACACCGAGCATATTTCGACGAGTATTTCCAGCATATAGGCGCGGTTACTATAGTTGTAGAAAATGAATATACGGATCGCGACTTCTTGGAGGACTTTGCCGCCTACTATGTCCGCTGCTTTGCAGATTACCGTCGCACCTGTGCGCGGCTTCATTTCTTCTCGCTCCCGTTCACACACGAGGATTTTGCTTCGTTTCTGGACGGCTCAGGCACGAGCCTCACGGAAGAGTCGCTCCGTTCTGGCTATCTCGGATTCATCGTCGTAAAACCACTGCCGGAAACTGTTATCGGGAGGACTTGCCTCCGAACCTATCCGACGGCGATAGACGCGCGACATTTCCCGCTAATCCGCCGATACGAGGCCAATCTCTTCGGTGTCCAACTCTCTGTGGAGACACTGGCGTATCAGGAGCAGGACAGGGTTGCTGCCGCGTGTGCCACAAGCGCACTCTGGTCGGCTTTCCAAGGTACCGGGAGGCTCTTCCAGCACCCTATCCCTTCGCCTGTTGAGATTACGAAGGCGGCCACGGCACATTCCCCCATTCGTACGCGCACGTTCCCTAACAGTCATGGGTTGACTATCGAGGAGATGGCGCGTGCCATCCAATATGTGGGCTTGGAACCGCTCTTCGTGAATGTGACCAATAACGCATTTCTTCTTAAGAGCACAGTATATGCTTATCTCAAGGGCTCCATCCCTCTTATTCTTGGCCACCGGCTTATGGACCCAACACCACCTCGCGATATCGGGCTCCATGCTGTTGCTGTGACTGGATTCAATATTGGCTCCTCAACACCGCAGCCGGTAGGCGCGGGCTTCCAACTGAGAGCCGCGCGCATCGACAAATTCTACGTACATGACGACCAGGTCGGCCCATTCGCCCGAATGTCCTTCGCGGGCGCTATCTCCGGAATTCCGGACGCCGGAATCTCGCTCATGACATCCTGGGGCCATTCATCGGGGAATCACTTTCGGGCTGTGCCTCTAAGCCTATTGGTACCGCTGTACCACAAGATTCGCATCCCATTCAGCCCGGTCGCGCTGACTGTCATCGCATTCGATGACTTTATGGAGAAAGCCCGCGTTGCCACATCAGCGCTTCCCGAGCGGGTTGAGTGGGAAATCTATCTGACTACCGTCTCAGACCTGAAGGCCAGTATCGCCCGCGACCCAAATGTCGGTGGCTCGTACCGAGCAGACATCTTAACAACCATCTTGCCACGGTACGTTTGGCGAGCCACCGCCTTGTGTGCGGATATACCGGTATTGGATTTGCTCTTTGATGCGACGGATATTGAGCAGGGGACATTCTTCCTGCGTGCCATAGAATACGACGCCGGGCTGGCGTCGGTACTTCGTGTTGTAGCCTCTCAGCCTGGTGCGATTGCCGCGGCGCACAGCCGTCATGATTCGCAACTTGTCGAGTGGTTTCAGCGCCAGCCGATGCCTCCGATTTAGCAAGACGTATCATGGCTATCCCGGAGGTATGAGACATTGACCTATCACGCGAAAACATTACTCCGTATCTGTGGTGGTCAACTACGGCGCGCTATTACATCCTAACCTCGGCGATTATCCTCGTCCTGCAAGGTCACCGTCGACTAACGGTAATGTTGGTTCATCACTCGTTGCAGGTGTGGGTGCCGTCACGTTCATTTGCGACGAACCCACGTTTACCTGCTGCCGCGCGACGTTCACTTGCACCACTGGGATGAGCAGCCGCCGCACCCGCGCCAACGTCTCGCACGTCTGGAGGTAGCGGTGCTGCGTCCGGGTCAGTTTCCGCTCCCAAAACTCCGCCTGCTCCATCGTCAGCGAGCCGCGCATGTTGCGCGCGTACAGGTACTGCGCGTTCTGATGGATCAGCCACGCCTGCACGACGCTCTCGATCAGCCCCTTCTCCAATGGGTTGGCGGTCCGGTATCCCATCTCGTCGCGCGTTTGGGCGGCATTGTGACGGATGCTTTCTCTCACCAGCCCCGTGCCGCGCACCATCTCAATGATCGCCCCCGTCGTCTGCTCGCCGAGGTCGCAGATGTCTCGCCACAACTCAGGATGTTTGTCCATCGCCGCTCGCAAGTCCTGCAGCGCCTTCGGATCCGGGTCTTCCTTGTTCGTTCGCTTGATGAGCGCGTCCATCTCCTTGAGCAGGGCGGTGCGCTCATCGACCGGGACGAGTGCGCTTGCTTGTTCCTTAGTGGCCACGTTGTTTCCTCCATTGTCCGCGATGTGTGCGAAACCCGGCGAGCAGGAGCGTCGCAGTTGTTAGCCCGGTCGTTAGGTCACGAAACTCCTCCTGCGCCGCAAGTAGCGCATCAATCTGGTCCGCTTCCGCCCGCTGGGCATGGTGCTCCATCTCGCGCTCCTCCCGCTCGTAGGCTTCGAGAGTGGCGATGAGTTGTGCGGCCTCGCCGCCCGCGACGTACTCCGACACGACACGCCCGCCGATGCGCCGCTTTTTATAGAGATAGGTGCGGCTGCCGCGTGTTTCCAGACCCATGTGCTACATCCTTTCCGTATCCCCGCTTCGCATACTCAACCACGACTTGCACCACGGTATCGGGATTGTGACAAACGTCGTCATTTGCATCGTCGCTGGCTCGGTCCGCCGAGGCCGAGGAGCCTGCTGCGCTCGCTGATGCACCGCTGCACGCCCGCGAGGAAGACAGGATCACCACGCTCCCCTCCCTCCTCGACCGCCACGCGGCTGACTTGATTCGGCGCAGCACTGGCGGCGCGCGGCAGCGACCGTCGGCGCTCCTCGACCGTGCGCCTTCCCGGCTCGCGGGAGCGCCGCCATGCGTCCCAGTACTCCGCCTCCAACCGGTTGATGCGTTCGAGCGTCTCGCCGACGTAGCGGTCGATGTCCGCCCGGTTGCCCGCGCGCCATTCCCGCAACAGGCGCTGCACGTCGTACGAGACCTGCTGCTGCGAGACGCCGAGTTTGGCGGCGATCTCCGTCTGCCTTCGCCCGGTGCAATACAGGTGCGCCACCTCCATCCGATCGCGCTCGTACTGGGCTTTGGTGCGTTTCGGTGCCGCCATCACAAACTCCTTGGTACAAACTGCGGGCCAACCCTGTGCTATCGAGTTCTGCCGGCGATGCTTCCGACGCCTTGCCTCCTACTTCTCTCCCGGCATGAAGAGCGGGGCGGTGCGGCCTGAGAATGCGACGGTGCCCACCTTCGCGATGACGCCGGTCGCGACGAGCATCCGGACGCCCCGCCGCGCGCTGCTCTCCGAGACGCTGCACCACCCCATAACGAACGGGTAGGTGAACGTCACCGGTTCCCGGTCGGGATAGACCCGCCAGCGAAGGCCGACGAGCAGTCGGAACCCCTCGTACACCGCGCGCGTGGCCGCGTACGTATTGGCCGGGAGCGGCGGCAGGGGCACATCCACGGGATCGAGCAGGCCGAGGTCGTAGAGCAGCCGTATCTTCCAGACGGAATGCAGCGGCCCCGACAACTTCGCGATGCGGCCCGTGACCTGCGCATGGTGGACCTCCGCGAGGGTGAGGAGCCGCAGGCCCGGATCGCGCGCGTGGAAGTCATGGTAATAGAAGAAGCCGCCGTCACTCCGCCCGAATGACGCCGACGGGCGCTCATCCGCGTGGCCGGGGAGAAAGCAGCGGAATGGTTGCCCCAACTCGCGGTTGGGTGGCATACCCAGCCAATGCGCCGCAGCGAGGGCGAACGCGCGGTCGGCGTCGCTGGCCTTGATCCGCTCGGGCGTCCATTGGGTTTGCCGGAGGGACAGCAGGGGATGAACACCAGAAGATATATCTTTCTGGTGTTCATCCCGGTGCCACGACCCCTGTTCCCCGCAATCGCCCCGTCTCCGCGATACCGGCAAGATGGCCGCGAGGGACGCGGGGACGGGAAGGAGCGGGCGTTCCGCGATGCCGTAAGTGTCCATCCAGCGATACGCGCCATGCTCCCCGGTGGATTCGGGCGCGACGACGTAGCCGCCGATGGCCTTCACATCCACGCCGGGGCCGAGCGCGTGCGTCCCGCTGCGGAATCGCCGACCACGCGCCGTCAGGTAGACGTGCTCGCCGCCGCGCGGAGTGGCGACGGTCGCCGAGCGCAGCCAGTCGTCGCCATGTTCCAACAGCAGGCGGCCCCACGTATCGTCGCCGCCGTTGCGGGGGTCGCGGTCGATGACGACGAGATCGGAGCGCTCGCAGGCCACGCCGACGCATGGCGCGTGAGGGAAGCCGTGCCACAGGCGCTCGACCGCCTCTCGCGTAGTCGCCGCCTTCGTTGGCCACCCTTTGATTAGCGGCGTTCGTTCGCGGCTCACCGGGAACACGGCGAGACCTTGTTCGACGAGGGACAGGGCGGAGGAGAGAGATGGCGCGCTCACCGCTCCCCTCCTTCTCGATGCCGCGTAGCCGACACGTTCAATGCGATGATCCTCGCCGACCCATCGGTCGGGGAAGTGGCTGAGTTCGGAGCGGACGACGCGTCGCCCGCCAGACCTCGTGTGTATCTTGGCTTGGTAGTCATCTCCATCGCTCTTTCGGGAGACGCCGGGTGCAAAGAATGGTAGAATGTCAGCAGCCACTGCACATCATGCCGCCCCGCGCCCGGACGCACTCCGGGTGGGCGGCTAGTGCGCCTCGCGGTTTCCATTCGTGCGCTCGGTTGTCGTCGGTGGTTGCAGCAGTTGTTGCCAGATGCGCGCCCAGAGTTCGCGCCGGACGCTGAGGGGCAGGGTGGTCTTGGGCATGTTCCAACTCCCATGGGCATAACGGACCGTGCCGCTCAATGGCGGGGACGTGGCTCGGTGGCCTCGTTATGGCCTCAGGGGCGTTGGTGCGCTCAATGGCGGGTAAGTGCGCTCAGGGCGCGATGCGTAGGCTCACGGCCTCATGACGCTCGGTGGCGTGCTATCGGCTCGAAGGCCGTGTGAGACGCTCGATGGCGTACCAGCCAATACAGTGATAGCAATCTAGAACGGCACGTCATCTAAGTCATCGAGCGTATCGGTCGCGCCGACGGGCGGGATGAAACCGAATCGCTCGTGCGGAATACCGGCGGAGTATGCCTCCCGCTCATTCTCGGCATCTTGCGCCTCGATGCGCCGCATCGTCGCCAATACGTCCGCGACCGTCACCGCCACCGGCTCGATGTCGCGCTGGCGGACGCTGACACGCCCGCGAATCGCGTCGATCTTCGCCAGGGCGTGCGAACAGTTGTCACAGTGCCAGATACCGGATCCTCCCTTTGGGTAGCCGGGTTTGTCTGTCACTTCGATGCTGTTCATCTTCTTGCATTTGGGGCAGAGGCGCTCCACGGAGTAATACGTGTCAACATCGCCGCATCCGTCGGGAATGTTGCGTTCGACGATGTCAAAGAGCCGTCGGAATCGTTGGTCATCGGCAATTGCAAATTTCCATGTGAACTCGTCAATGTCCAAGCGGATGACGGCATTCGAGTGTGGAATCTTGACGACGCGCTTGAACGCCCGTGGTGGAGTAGTGGCTTGGACGGTGGCCATTATTCATTCTCCTTTGATACGCTGTCAATCGACTTCATCGTCTTCCTCTATCGCTAAGAGTGAGTCTGGCCCGAATCTGGCACACTCTTTTTACATATCCGGTAGTCGCGGTTTGAATGCTTTCGTCGCTCTACTTGATGCGGACTCCGGCGCATTCAGATCAATGGCGACTACATCGCCGTGCTTCTTGGCTAGATATCGTCGCGTTTCTGTCAGTTCAATGTCGTAGTGATTCACGAATGCTTGCGCCGCTACACTATATGT
>JAABUO010006331.1_pt1 | contig 13645 bp, 17 predicted proteins | sample 5559291 | NCBI WGS metagenome assembly JAABUO01 (sample SAMN10711878, study PRJNA513372) | rock metagenome | isolation source: Antarctica rocks | place: Antarctica: Victoria Land, Finger Mt sud | reverse complement strand
CGCTTGCTTTGCTTTTGGTGTACTCACAAGCAGCATCATCACATCTGCTGCATGAGGCATGTGTGTGTGTGTGTGTGTGTGTGTGTGTGTGTGTGTGTGTGTGTGTGTGTGTGTGTGTGTGTGTGTGTGTGTGTGTGTGTGTGTGTGTGTGCGTGCGCGCGCCTGCCTAACACAGCTTTTACACCCTGTACAAGACTAGACAATTCTCTTGTTGGGCGGCCTCAATGGATTTTCTGTTGCTGTTGTATCCATGGATACTCCTGGCCAGTGCTATGACTCACATTGCTACTTTAGCTTTTCAACACAGACTCTCCTGGCCTTCATCCGGTATCTTAGGTAATGTGCTATGCAGCAGTAAATGTGTCGCACGACACAGTCAGCAGCATGAAGCTACATTGACGGCCTGAGATCTGTCATGCACTTGGTTGTGCTTGCACTGAATTGGCAGCAGACCAAGCCACATTTCACTTGACTGTGTATGATGCATTGTGTAGACTCATGCGAGATCACAACATTGCTCGCAACCCGGATCACATCACATGACCTTGTGCAGCGCATGTTATGCAGGTCTAGAAGGCATGTATGGCAACATCATAAGCATCTGTGCCATCATCATGAGCAGACTACGTAGCTGAGCGACAGCTGATCAACATTGGCTAACGCTGAATGGCGCTGTTTTACACCAAAGCAGTGTTGAACCCACTGCAACAGCTTATAGCGAATGACATGTTTGTGCAGCAGCAGCTGGAAGCACACTGCATTTTGTTGACTTGCACTTTGCAAGCTAATAAGAAAACCATAACTGTTTGCAGAGCTCAGCCCTGAAGTATCTAGGCTTGAGCGGTATGCTCTGCAGTCATATTGTCAGCAGAGCTGAGATTTGCAAGCCAATGAAGGCTCTGCCCACTGGCAGAGCTGCAACTTGCAAGCCAACAAAGGCTGCGGCAGTGACAAGAGCTGAGCCCTGCAGTTGGTCTGGCTTAGCTTTGTATAGCTCTGAACAGCATTATCCTATGGCAGAGCTTCTCCGTGCCCCAGTCTCTAGTGTGTCAAGGTCAGGCAAGCCCTAATTGTCACGTCACACGCAAGCTGAAAATTTGCAGATTGCAGGGCAATTGCAGGGCTTCAGTTGCATTGCATAAAGGCAAGGCTGTGACTCCAAGAGCAGCAGGGTCAATGGCAGGAACAAGGGCAAACAAGCAAATCTGCACTGTTTAGGCGGTCCAACGTGAAATCTTAAGCCAGCAGTCATCAAGTTTAATGGTATCTGATGCTGAGAAGAGCTGCTCTCGGAGAAGAGCCCCTTGAGCGCAAACAAACAGGCATACAGCCTGTACTTGTGCACAAGCAAATCTAGAGGGCTTGCATGTCACCTCAAGCCAAACATTGCTATGTATGCATGTGAGAAGCATCTCATTGGACCATTCAGGATGACTCAGTTCTGGCGGGTTACAACAACCTTTAGCATACCTGACCTTTCCTCAGATCGTGTGTCTGATGCGTGTCTGATCCTTGTTGAAATCAGAGCGCGTCAGAGTGTTCGCAAACAACCCCTCAGAACCTGTCCAAACGACCTGTTCTTCAGGATTCCTCAGACTTTTCCAGCTCATAATTCAGCCAGCTTTAGAAAAGTTCAGACGCTTTCAAACACCTCTCAACGCAATTCAGCCTGGCCCCATTCCTTGTATAGTGGTGGTACATCACATAGACCCACGTGGGTCTATGTGATGTGCCTGCGTGATCTTTGAATTAGTTCGCTGGAATCCTGCGTATTATCCTACATTGCCTTGTGTCTCTGTCATGCATGTCATATGACTCAATGTCTTCAGTGCATATGTGCTGGCTTTGATAAGTACAAAGGGTACTTGCTATTGTCGAGCTGTGCCATCAGGCAAGCTGCTTTACAGGGTACAAAAGTGCAGACCTGTAACACATTGCTGCCTCTATAGAGCTAGTATGATTGTTATTATAACTATCATTGGTAATACTGTTATCTAGTCTGCTAGGAACAATACCAAGACATTGTGTCAGTACAGCAAAATCTGTTGTCATACAACAACGACAGTCAAAGCGCAATCCAAGCTCCAAGACATAAGAGAAAACATACGAATGGCTGCTTTTTGCTGACTCTGTAAGTAATTTGTATCATAGCAAGGATGAGGAATTGAACACAGCTGCTGCTGACCTGCAAAGAAACAGCAACAGTCTTGATCTACTGCAACTAAGCGCTAACTGAAATTCCGATCAGTCAAGAGTGTCTGCAATGCCAAGACAAGCCTTGGAATTTGTGCAATTGTGCATAGAGAAGCATGCAGCAAACTGGTCCAACATAAAATCATACATGCCTACTGACTGCATTCAGGCCGGGTGGGCATTGGTGGCATGCAAATTTGATGCATGTTGTGGGCAGAAACATTGCTGTATCAAACAGGACTCAAGCCTACTTACCTAATGATACTTAGTGTGGTGTCCCAGCCATCCACATATGGCCAGGACCCATTTGCTGGCTGCTGCTGGTTCCTTCTCAGGACACAAGACAGCGCAGCATCAAAATTTCTGAACTGGGCATTTTGGCCATTGATGACCGCCTGTTGTGCAATTGTGTTGCTTGGTGTTGGCTGAGGCATAGCTGTTGCATTCTCGGTTAAATAGATTTCGAAGCCATCATAGTCTGGATACGAGGGAGACGAAACCATCCAAACACAGCTGCCTGCGAGGATCAGGCACGTAATGATGGTGTGTGACCCTTTTGTGCACATATTTGCCACACACACAAGGTATGTACAGAGTCCAACCATGCTGCTGGAGTGGGCTTTCTGACATCTCGACCGCTTGCTTCTTACACTGGAAAATACCATTGACGCTCAGGATGCTGAAACTGCATCGCATTATTGTAGATACCTCCCAGGCCATACATTCTACTTTTCTGTTGGCCTGTTACATGGTGGCAATGACTGCACGTCCAGCATGCCTCCAGCCAGATAGCTGATTGTGCACCTGCCCAACACCTCAAGCAACATCCAGCCCAAACAGAATCGTCATAGGTATGTCGAGTGCATGCTCAATTGATGTTTCCCATATTGGCATGCAGGAGAGTTGAACAAGGCTGGTGTGAGCAGCTTACCTGCCACAGGGGAAGTGGTGTTCTGTAAAAGCCCATAGATAAGCTGTAAGCCCTCGTTTCGCTGTGCAATGGGTCGCTGCAGATTGAACTCGTCTACAATCAAAGGCTTGCTAGCGGCTTCTGTCAAATTGAAAATGGTTTGCACCTACACAGCACCACTTACATCATCACGTACACAGTCACAGCATCACTTACATCATCACTTACACACGGTCACAGCATCACTTACACGGCACCACAGACTTACGCAATCAACGACCTTCAGTCATGCAGGAACACAAGTGGTCAGCTTGCTAAAAGTTGGTGTCATTGGACAGGCTGATAAAAAAGTGTTGCAGACTAGCTTTTTGCTATGTTGTATTCACTGCAGATACAGGCATGCAGCGCAGCAAATCACACACAGATCATGCAAAGCAATCCTGTAGACATGGCAGCAACCCGAAAGCTGCTGCAGCATACAAAAGTAAGCTCAGCAATTTAGTACAACACATGCCTTTCCAATGAGTAGCAGAGTAACAAACCCTCAATGACTGCTACTGATAGAGCAACAGCTTCATACATGACTTGTTTGCATTGCAGTTGCATGGTGGCTAAGCCATCAAGCATAACTGACCTGCTGCTGCAGAAATTGAGTCCAGTAGGGCGCCACTGTTGGGTACAAATGTAGGCTGGCCATGTCAATGTCAGGAGTTGCAATGTTACGTGCATAGTCATTGCCGTTGCAGGCTGGGTCGTATGGTATTGAGGTATATGGTGTGTAGTACCCACTGATGTTGGAGTTGAGCTGCAACCTGCATGGTAACAACACCTGGTGTGGTAAGGCACATTGAGCATATCAAGCCAGGGAACGTCACTGTGTCAAATATTGCATATTGGGAGACCCCACCATCTAGTCTGAGAGATAAAGTCCTGACCATGTAAATGCAATTGGGCAGTCTTGCACACAATGGGTGTGCATTGAGAAAAGGCTAGACTGAAAAGCCATCAGCAGACTCACAGTTGAGGTGTAGAGGTCCCAAAGAGGCCTGAGAGACCGGTGTAGACCAGGTGGTTGGAGTCAATGGACTTCACATAGCTTGATGCCAGCTCCAACCAGCTCTGAATACACACATGTCAGGATGAGGGCAGAGCAGAGCAGGGCAGGGCAGGGATACTTGTGCTGACTATTTTAAAGGCTGTAGAAACAGAACTGAGCTAGCATTTGACTCATGACAGCGCTCTGGAACCTGATCTGTGCAAACATGGGCGCAGTGTAATTGCAGAAAGCAAATACAGTGAAAAGACATCATGCATACAGTCCTAACACCAAATTTAACGCAAGCACACCCTGCTCATTGCCAAAGCACAATAGCACAGACAACATGCAGTTGCACAACAGATCTTTAGCTGAGTGTGAGTTTTGGGAATTGGCCTCCAAGTGCTTCAAGTGCCAGGTATAAACCCTAAGAGTTTAGAAAGAAAGAAAAGAAGCAAAGATGAGACCTGCAGTATGTCCCCAGAGTCATCCCCAGGGTTGCTGGGCTCGTTGGCAATGTCCCAGGCCAGGATGGTTGGATCATCACGGTAAACTAGCCCCGTCAGGCTGTTTTTACGCAGTACGATGGCTGTTACGTAGTCCTTATACCGAGCCTGAAATGCAGATGAGCCACAATAATGTCATGAGAGGCCAGACATGTCCACATTGCAAAACAGGTTCGCCAAATTTATACACCTGTCATGGAAGCTAGCAGTCAATGTTGTCTTGATGCCAAACGTCACCGACACAACCTGACAGTGTAAATCATGGAAGGCTTGCACAGCATGCATTGCAGATGACTGGCTCTGATAACGAGTGAGAGTATTGTACACACCTAAAGTGCAATATGCAGCTCACAGAGCCAACAAGCATTACTGATCAAGCAAAAATCCTGTGCAGGAAGCACAGGCGAATGGAGCTGGTTCACAAGCTTCCCAAGGTCACGTGTTGTGTACAGGAAATAGAGGCTCACTTGAACGCTGGTGTCTGTGTAGAATTGCTGAACAACGCCTCCGGTGGAATTTGCCCAGGACACATATTGCTGCATGCCGCCATAGTCGGGCTGCAAGCAACCTCATAGTGAGTCTCAGCAAAAGCGCCGTACTGCTGTTGTCAATGATGTGTTGCCTTCATCCATGATACCAACAGAAGACTGACGTCTGAAAGAAACGTCAGCAGCAGAACCTTTGCGTTGTATTGATACAACATTTGAGCCAGTCTGCTGATGGCTTGTTTCTGTCATGCATCCAGGGATTGAACAGATGCTGCATGTGTCCTGTATGAGAAGTAAATGCGCATACATATGCACAAATGTGCATGCACGCACGCACACACACCAAAAGCTGTTGCAGGCATAGTCCACTTGACAGTGGCCTCAGGGGGCTGTCCTGCTCAGCATGGCAAAGAGAACTGATCAGAACAGCCATACAGAGAGGCAGGCAGGCTGGGCACAGAAGAATGGACACATGACTCAGTACTGAGCTGTCTGCAGCTTACATAATAATTTGTCAGGGTCAAAATGAGCTTGATGCCATATGCTCGAGCCTGGCTTACTATGTAGTCCAACCCATCACTGCATGAAAAGCACCCCAAGCTATTATGTGAGGTCACACCTGCCAGCTTGCCTCAGCTGCCTTTGTATTGCAGCTGCTGTTTGTGTCAGACCACCTATGTATGTTTACACCCATTCAACAAGTACTGAGAGCTTTGAAAAGTGCATGGTCAAATGTGCTCATTTTGACTGTTTCAGAACAACTCACCAAGGTAAAGCCATGTCATTGCATACACAGTGTGCTGTTCGTGAGATGCATCATGGCATCATGCATACTTGACCGCCAGGTTGCCAATTTCATGAAGGCACCTTGCAACTTCCACATGAAGCAACGGTTGTCCAGTCAAGGTACATGACAGCAGCATAAAGGCAACAGATCTGCAGGCATCTGCAGGTACAATCATGCTCTGCATGCATCAGCACCACAGATCAACAAATGCATGGCGCGCAAACAGATAAGCTTCGTCACATAACACTGCGAAGGCTTGACTGCATCACAGCAGCATACCATCATGCATTTGACGGTGCTGACCTGAGGACAGAAGCATCTAACTGGCCAGCCTGAGGTTGAAGAGGAAAGGAGTCATTGGTTCCATCATTGAATGCCCATGTGCGGATGACTGTCAATCCGAGACTTTGTGCTTCCTGAAAGGCATCTGTCACCTACAAAGGAAGAGCGACCCAAGATGACAAGAGAAGTGAACATATGACAGGGACACTTTGTGACACTTGACAAGATAGCACGGTGACCATATGATTTTGTGGACAGCATTGACAGCATTGACCAAGGAAGACTTGTTTGTAGGTGGTGGGCAGAACATGGTCAGCTTGACGATTGCGTGAGACTCACCAATGAGCGTGTGCTATTGTCTGATGCCTTCTGCAGGAGGTAGTAGCAGTTTGCACCGGTAAACTTGAACACCTGACCATTCAGCTGTAGCTCACTGCTATTTCTGACCACAAAACTGCAGCATTACGCACATAGTCTGGTCAGCACTTCAGGCTTCTGTTACGCTTTGGAACATAAGATCACGAGCATATGCCTGAGCGGAACTGTCCAAACCTGGTGTTATTGGAAATACTGCTTGTGGCCTGCTGTCCACTCAAATAGCTTTGACCTAAATCGTTACTGATGCCAGCGATATTGATGGTGCCTGCACGCGCGATTTGCTGCTACAGAACGACCGCAGCGAAACCGAGAGCTTCGCCGAGGTGGTCACTCCTACCTGAGGTTGCCTGCTGCAGCTGTCGTTGACCGTGAGCGAACCCCAAAATTGCAAGTAAGGCACATGTTGACACGCGACGCGCCATGCGCGCAACCTTCTCAGCCGGTATAGGCCGTCGAAGGCCGCAAACAGCGAGCTGCGCACCAGCACTTGCGCACAGATCTGCGGACACTCAATTCAATGGTTCGATCGCAAAATACATCTTGGAAAGGCTCGTGACAGCTGCAGTACACCGGACTATTTGCTCACCGGAACTATCGGACGCGTCGTGGACTAAGCTGTCAACAACACCGAAACCAAAAGGTAGACCGGCTCGTGCTCCGATACAGGTACGCAGTGCGTGCCCCTCATCAGTCATTATGACATCCGTGCAACAGCTTCCACTCACTTGTCTATGCCTTTGCATTACAAGCATGCCCGCTGACACATCCTATAACTCTGCTCTTCCTGCGCTTGTGGCCAATTGTTAGAACTGTCATTCATGAGTCAGGTCAGGCCTGCTAGTCTGCCTCAGCTGATTTGGCCACAGCAAGTAATGACAGCAGCTTGACTCACAGACATTTGTATCTCCTTATATCAGTATTGATACTGTACACGTAGCCTCTGAGGTGTACATCATGCAGCACGTAAACCAGCTTATGCTGCTTCACTGCATGCTGTAAATCCTAAAAACAGAGAATGAAAATTGTTTGAATTGATGTTGAATTGGTATCTGGCTTTGACTCTCCACAAGGATGATCCAGTCAGTTCGAAATACATGCACATCAGTGCAAATCAGTGCATCCTCAAGACATGTTTCTAGATCCATTAACTCAGCAATGCTGTTGTATTGACTCAGTTCTGACCCAAATCTTGCTTCCGTCGCAATGCTGCTGAACAGGCTGCTGGTCAAGCACACAATCCCCATGTTGACTGGATGCCTTCACAGTGGAGAACCCATGAGCTTGACAGCTCACTACGGCAGAAGCCTTGTGGATCACACCAATGTTTGATATCGCTCAAAGCTGCCTGCCGTTCCTCTTCGTCACTGGTCTTACTCGTGATCTGCATTGCAACTCACTCCTTTGCATGTGCTAACATAAGCTTGCAAAGAGAGAGCAACACCATTCCATCGTGATGGTTACAACCAAGATGTCTGCTTGGATCTTGCAAGTAACAACGGATTCCAACACATGCATATAACACATGACAGCGCTCAACAGGCGCAGTCAATGTACTGCCAGTGGGGAAACGTATGAGGGCGCACTTACCAGGCATTCTATCCACCTGTGCTGAGCATTGTCCAGTGGCGAGTCGTTCCAAAGGTGTTCTGACCATAGCAAGTCCGCATGCAAGTGAGCACGCAAAGGGCTGCAAGACTGCAAGTGCCTGCACAAATTCGTACAGCGCCTTGAGTCAATGCAGCCATTAGCTTACTATACATGCAGAACATTTAGTGTGCACAAGCAAAGTCTGCCTGGAGCTGCTGGCTTCATGACATGGTTTGCACAGACACAGCCATGACTCGAATCAACAGCACACTCACACACGGTTGTCACCTGTAAGCGCTTCTTGCAGCGTCCATGGTCAAGACAACCGGTCTGCCCAAGCTGCTGACTTTGCAGGAGGCCTTTGCAGCAACAGCTGCATCCAGTGCCAGGCATAACACCACCTGCCACAAGATCAGCACACCTGGCTGTACCTACCTCAGCAGCAACGGAAATGCAGGTACCCGCACCAATGTTATGCAATGGCTTACAGCTGAGATTATCTTGGCATGTGTGTGAGGGTGCTGAGTGGAATTCAGGCACAACAATATAATTGATGCCGAGACATCTGCTTAGCCATGGAGCTGGAAACACTTGAGACCGTCGTTATCGCACAGCGTGACTTAGACAGCCACTCAAGCCTGTTGCATGGCTGTCTAAGTCCAGCTTACAACAGCTTCCAGGAACCAGCAAGGCCCTGGAGACATTTCACACAACGGCATGTAAGCAGCAGCACGCTGAACAAGCATGTGACTACAAGAGGGAGGTAGTGCGTACCGAACGCCGCTTCCTATACTTTGCCATCAACTGCAACTGTGTCTTGTGACTCCTCCCAGAGTAACCACCAAACAATTCTGTGCGCTTTGCATGCGCCTCTTTCATGTACCTCAGATGCCGTCCTTGCACATCGCTTGTGCTTGTTGTGCAGTCTATGGCATCCTTCAGCCACCCTTTCTCTATATCAGTGAGGCAACCCACAGGATTCCAGTCAGGTCTGCCTGCATGGTACAGTGCGGTTGATCCACAGCTTGTGGTAAGTGATGCTACAATTAGCTCTGGAGCTACACGACAACAGCTTCTCGTGGCCGAGTTGCTGATCTTTGTTCGTACTGCTCAGCAGTTGCTGCTGATACTATCACAGACACTCACAAGGAGACCACAACATGACAGATATGCTGCAAGCTGATGCTTGTTGGTGCACCAAGCACCTTCAGCATATTTCTTCCCAGCATAGTGCATGCCATGCCAACATGAGCTGCAAAGGAATGCCCAGCCAATGTGCAGGCTTTTTGTGACAGCAAAGAGCAAGAAACACAAAAGTAGTACCTAGCTCCTCAAGGGCAACTGACATCTCTCCAGCTGTCAATGCCATGATAAACTGAAGCAGGCCGTGCTTTGTTATGCGTGCATGTTGCATCATCCCTCTGCAAGCAAGCACAGGCAACGTCAAAGGCGCACAGGCATGTCAAGTACCACGTGGTTGCCACATGCAACATGTATGCCATCATTCACCTACCTTGCTGCATCTGGGTGGACAGATGTTCATTGCATAACAATGCATCCACTGTTGCACACTGAGTCAAGCTATGGGTGTACACACAGACAGAGGCATACTCTAGCAGACCCTGTTTGGACTAGATAAGCATACAAAGATGTGCAATCCAACTGAATGTGACTTGCCTGTTCTTCTCCAGCACAGACAACAGGTTGTCCAATGCCTTGACAGAGCTGTTAGTCACCAGCCTATACCATGTGCTTCTGTCACATGTCCAGTTCCCAAGCTGACGTCGCTGAGCAGTTTTGGCCACATTTTTTCTGAAATCAGCCCATGGCCCACAGGCCGCTGAGCCAGGGTTGACAGGGCGACCATGCATGTAATATCTTTGCACCACTGCCTGACACATCTGGAAAAGCTTGTTGGGGGCATCCAGCTCCTCAGATTCTATGGCTTTGTCGGTGCTGGATCTGCAGACTGCAATCATTGCAGGGGTTGTGGTTATGACTATCATCAACCTTGAAACTGCTTGCAACAACATTGTGTTGAGCTTAGATGGGCCACAGATGGCGCCACAAAGTTTGCAATAGACTGCGGAGAGCTGCATGCTATTGCAGGCATCTGGGTGGCTTCTGAGAAGCTGTCATGAATGCGAACTCACATGAGTCCAAGCAAAGTTGCCAGGTCACACAGACACAGACACAGACACAAATGGTTGACACCATCATATGCTTCCTGGGATGCAACAGCACAAACATGCCTTCTTTGCTCAGCTTGCAATAAAATACAAAAGGCTGCCCACAGACCCAGAGCTAGATGCCTTACCTTGCAGAAGAGCCACTTCCATAGGACTGAGCTCATGCGCTAGATAAAAAGTTGCCGGGCACTGAGCAGCTGATGTCCAGCCTGATCCATCCAAGCCAACACGTGCTCTTGCATGGCTCTGTTGCATGAGGCTACATATTGCAGCAGTCATGTGCCTGCCGGCTAGCGGTAGAAACTTGACCCCTTGCGCCTACACATAACCAGACACTGTTGCAAGCAAAACAGCCCTATCTGTTGGACATATAGACTTTGTGCAATGACATGGACAGTCAAAGTCAGCTTGCGGCACCTTGCATAAGGCCAAGACAATGTGAAATGGGTTGCAAAGTCTGCAAGCCATATGTAAGCGCAGACATCTTAACTACTCAAATGTCAACACAGAACACCTTGAGGTCTGCCACAGCCTTGTGCAGAGCCTGATGGCGTGGAGGCAAGTCCGTCTGCTGAGCCTTCAGCAAGCTGTCACGAGCAGCAATCTCCTTTTCAGGCTGGTCTGCCATGACCATGAGGACAACATCATGCCTCCTGTCAACGTCAAACTGCTGTATGCACTGCTTCACTTTGGATTGGTTCAGCAGAAAGTACTGCATGGTTAGCGGCAGCGGCTCATGCTCTCTGCAGAAACAAACAGCGGCACTGTCAGAGTTGATTAGCAACATGTGCTGGGCAAGCCTACAACTCTGCAGAAATGCATCACAAAGCTGCACATCTTCCAGCGTATGGCCTTTGCAATGCGCTGGCACCATGCAAGGCTTCTTTGCACCCTTCATACATGCACAGTGCATTTGTGAGCTGAATGTGCCGTCTCTGGCACAAGCAACTACAAGCACACTGCACAGGTGGTAGTGTTGTGCATAAAGCAGTCAAAGGCTTACAGCAAAGGAAAGGAGTCGATTTTGTGCTTGAGGGGCTTCAGCAGCTCCAGAGCTTTCTCAAGCTTCTGTTGGAAATATTCACTCTTCCTGTAATCCTGCATGATCGGCAGCAGTGCTCTTGTTGTTTCTCGACCTGGCAAAAGGGCAACACGACTGAGCAATACAACAAGCTTGATGGACATGTACACTGCACCAAACACAACTGGCAAGACTTTGGATGTGATGTGCTTCAAGCGCGCCAAGAACAAGTCATCATCGCATGGGCAAGATCTGCATTGGCTATGGATGTCCTACCGCCTGAAGGTAGAGGGGATGCAGGCTCTTACGCTGTACGCGCGCAGCAATGCTCAACCTTGCATGCCTGTCGTCAGCCAATGTTCGACCTGGACGGTGACATCCTGCATTACATGAACAGAAGCAGTCTTGGCATCTAACCAGCAGCCTTTTCCATGCTACTCAGCGCTGTTCGTGCCACTTCACAAGCTGGTAACAGCAAAGATCTGACACTTGGGAACTCCACAGAAGCAGGGCTGCCAGTAGCAGCAGTCAAAAGCACAGACCAATGCAAGTTTGATAGCTTACCATCAAGCACTGGCTGTGGTTCCAAGCTGTCATCTGATCCTGGCGGTTCCTCTGTGCCGTCAGCTGCCACTTCTTGTTGGTCATCATTTGATTTGCCATCTGACTGCATTGATGCCGCTGCACTGTCATGTGATGCAGAGATGCCCCCCGAGCTGGCACTTGCTGCGATGCGCTCATCATGAGATGCATGCCCTGGTTGCTGTGCAACCTCTTCTTCTTCACCTGAGTCCTCTTCTGATGTTGATGTCTCTTCTGCTGTTTTGTTAACACCTGCTGGTTCCTGGCCTGCACTCTCCTCATCAGATGAGGATTCTTCTTCCTCATCTGCATCAACGAGTGACCCTTGTTCTTCCACCGGCACATCGTCCTCAGACTCTTCCTCCTTCACATCAGCTAATCTGCCAGGCTCTGTGTTCCCGTCAGAGGGTACTTCCTCTTCTGTGTCTGGCTGCAAAGGCAGCTCTGCTTCACACTCACACACCCAGCTGTTGAGGGCTGGGGCTGCCTGAAGACGACAGCTTTTCTGCAGCAGACGCTGTGGGCAGCCCTGCCTGTTGGTCGCTTTGCAGTGAACTGTGCCTAGCACGTTTAGCAGACTTGTTCATTGCGTCTGATGGCACAGACGTTGATGGGCTGCCTGCCTGCCTGGAGCTGCTAGAACTTGATGCATCATCTTCCTCAAGCGCCTGTGCAGATCTGCTCCTTTTGGTGGTGGCAGCCAGAGCAACAGTGGCTGACGCATTATTCTGTGTGCTTTGCTTTGGGGGGCGTGCTGTCAGCAACACGAGAGCGCCACTTGAGCTTGATGAATTAGCCTCATCAAGCGCTGGATCAGCTGGCTGGTGCGTGCAGGGTGCTGGCTGTGAAGCCAAAGCCGGCTGATGCGTGCTGGGAGCTGACTCTGAGGCCAAGGACTGCATGACACGAGGTTTTTGCATTTATGAACAGGCTGCAAGGCCATTTGGGATGCACAAAGGGACTCATCCTGATAGGGTAACAATTGCATGCATCAGCATGACATCTCACTGCTGCACATTCATCAGTGAGTGTGTGAGCAAATCTGTCAATGCTTGTATAGACTGGATGGACGACTATCTTGTATCTTGTACTAGCTTGTACACAGCAAGCACCACCAAACATCTGACATGTTCCAGGCATAACTGCTTGAACAGAAAAGCCAGAAGCCTGTGGCAGTAGAGGTCTGCCAAGGCTCGCTTCATATATGTGTGGTACAGCTGCCCATGACGCTCCTCTGCCTGCTTGGCTGCTGCAGCAAGCCTCTGCTGCTGATCAATCTGTGCTTGCTTGGTTTGCAGGTCTTGCTGAAGTCCATCTAGCTGGCGTCGCAAGCTGCTATACAGTTGTTGCTTACTCTCCATGTCTCTCTGCATCGCCTTTGCTTTCTGAACACTGCATTGGAAGTCAAGAGTGAGTGATTTGATAGAATCTGAAGTGCAAACAAATCTGTGTGACTAGGTGCTGCAGCAAAGCATTGTTCAAATAAGCTTTGAGACATTGCTGGCAGAGAGCCACACCATTGAGCAGCATTTTGACATTCTGTGTTGGCAAGCTCCGCCTCTCTTCGAGCCTTGTCATTGAGTTCTGCTGCTTGTACCCATGGACTTGTGTGCTGGGTAATGCTCCTTGCCAATTGAACAGATGGTGTGCTGGTCATGTTGGCCTCTAGCAGCAGCGGTCTAGCTG
>JAABUO010006330.1_pt1 | contig 13645 bp, 18 predicted proteins | sample 5559291 | NCBI WGS metagenome assembly JAABUO01 (sample SAMN10711878, study PRJNA513372) | rock metagenome | isolation source: Antarctica rocks | place: Antarctica: Victoria Land, Finger Mt sud | reverse complement strand
GAGGGGTGTCTGACCACAAAGCAGTTGATCCCCAATTGAAGGGACGGATCATGCACGGCAGAAGAGGGGTGTTCAAGCATGAGGCACAGGGCAAAGGCGAAGAAGAAGAAGAAGAAGAAGAAGAAGGTGTCCAAAGATGAAGCAGATGACTACAGCATGTTGCCATGTGTGCCTGGGGGAGGGGAGGGGGGCGGGGAGAGGGAGGGGGAGGGGAAAAAGAAGAGTGGGACAAAAAAGCAGAACAGCATGAAGAAGAGCAAGAGGCTGACATATTTGATCAAAAGAGGACAAGGACAGGGACAAGAGGAAGAACAAGTAGACATCAGGCATGATCACGAGGCAGAAGAAGACCAGGGGACAACAGGACGGACGAGAAGAAGACAGCAGGCATGATAACAAGGAAGAAGAAGACCAGGGGCCAACATGATGTACAAGAAGAAGACAGCAGGCATAATGACAAGGAAGAAGAAGACCAGGAAGAGGAAGAGGTAGAGGAACAGGGAGTAGAAGAGGGAGTCTGACCTTGCTGCCCGCTTTCCTGACAAGAGCCTCCTCAGCTCGGGAGGTGGGAATCAGATTTGCAAGCGTGTCAGTGGCTGTAGGGTCCTTCAGCACACTTGCCTTGATCTTCAACCTACAAAGTTTAGGGTTTGAATAAATGTACAATGAATAAATTTAGGGTCTAAGGAGACAGTGAGGTTGCACTGAGTCAATGCTGATGAGGCTCCTGTCATGCTTGTACAAAGGCATAGACTTTTCTGTTCCTGCCTCTACTTGGTTGCTTGGGAAACAGCAAAGCAGCCAGTAGAATGAAGGTTGCAACAGCATTACAAGGCTGCTGGTGCTGTCTTACGAGCTGGTCTACATGTATGCCTGCCAGCATGATTGCATGCTCCAGCACACCTGTTGTTCAAACTGCAACCAAGACAGTGGCGCAGGCAGACACAGCTTGCACAGAATTATGCGCTGCATTTGTGAGCTGGGGTTGAGGGGGGGGTGGAGGGGGGGCGGCGCAGGTCAATGTTAGCAATATTGTGTCATGCTTACTTGCTTGGCAGAGTGTAGCCTATATAGGACTTGGGGTCAAAGGAGCTGCGCACAGTCCCCAACGTGGTCATAGCCTCCTCTATGTCTGCCTACAGTCCACAGGACAAAGGCAATAGTTTTGCCTTTCAAGACCTGCCTTTAATGAAAGGCAAAGCTGCAAAGGCAGTGATGACGAATTTGCCTTGGAAGGCAGCGACTGAAAGGCAGAGCCAGAAGGGCAACTGCAGTGTGTGCGTTATGCACAGTATGACTACCACATGGCTACACATCTTTGCAAATTGAGGTGCAAGTACACTCATTGAGTGTAAGGGGCAAGCTGTGATGTTGAAGACAAGCCTGGAGTGTTGTGCTGGTGTATACACTTGCCATATATGGAAGCAATGCTCTGTAAAGCAGCAGACATAAGGTATGTCGGGCATAATTTACACCTCGATTTGGCTGAAGACTATTAAAGTAGCTTGGAACTAATCCACCACCACATCTTACACTCAACGGTCAAACACTCTGTGATTAAGACACGCTTTGAGCACATGCCAAGGATGCGCTATGCTATGCCTGCTGTGCTTAGAGTGTGAGGGAAAATCTAAATTACATCTTGGTTGACATTGAGGCTTGCCAGAAGATGTTCTGTCACAACGCCAAATTGGTCCACAATCAGAACATGCTTTGCGCTGTTGCACACATGCTGTGCTTTGCATGCTGCGCTTTGCATGCTGAGCTTTGCATGCTATGCAGGCAGTTGTAGGATGCCTTCCTACCTAATCCACTGTTGTTGCTATCACAAGAGCCTCAAAAGTTGCACCACCAAATTCAAAACATGCTTTGCGTGCTATGCTGCGCATGCAGGTTTGCAACGCATTCTTACCTGATCAACCTTGAGATCCATTAGGGTAGCCTGAAAGTGCCCTGCCACCAAGTCAAAGTGCTCCAAATTCAAGCCATGCTTTGTAACAAGGTGGAAATGTGCTGCCTTGAGGTCTTTGCCCTTGTACTCAGCACTCCCGCCAAATGCATACACCATGAATTGCACCTGCGACGATGTAGCTAGCTGTTACCACTACGCATAACATTGCTGTTGAAGTGTGCTAGGACACAATAAACTCTATCTGCAGCTTGAGAAGTAGCGGTTTGTAATAATATGGCCCATAGCACAACAGCTCTTGTTCACCAACAGCACATCATGTGGGGCACATGGTGAGCTGGCTGGTCATGCAGTGACCAATTGTTCTTGAGGCACTCAGGGCGCATCATACTCTGGTCACCAGCACTGCGCACATGTTCTGTTAATAAGTGCTGTATACTACTGAAGTAAAATAGCTCACGCCTAGCCCCATACACGCTATACACGACCAAGCGACAAACCAACCCTCTTTCACTGCCTTAACAGAGCTGTTGATGTACTACGAACCCTTTATGGCAGTGCAACAAATCAAAATGCAAGCAAAGCAGTGAAAGCTGATGCTACAGCGAGCTGATCGTCACGGTACATACTCTTGGAGACCATTTATGATGACGGAATCAATGAACAAACAAGCAAACTAGTGAATGAATGCATGCATGAATGAGTGGATGATTGAACGGGTGGACTGATGAATGCTCACCTGCTTGATGACAAGCCTCATCATGTTTGTGCCCTCAAAGAAATGCTTTAACCTCTCATCAGCCAGAACCTTCTCATAAAACAGATCCACTGCAGCTTCTAGGGCGTCTGGCCCTCCTAATTTGTCGTATAGGGTTCCATTTGGTGATGAAGACACCTCAGAAGGAGCATGAGAGCAGCCGGTCTGCATGATCGGATCAGCCTGGATGATCGGGGTATCAGACAAGCTGATCTTGCCTGGCATGGACAGATCTGGATCATCAAGCTCAGTGGGGACACCAGCTTGTGCCTTTCCAGGAAGCCTGCAGTGACAATACACATGCCTGTTTTTTTCTTTTCCTTTTTTTTTTCTCTGCTGCGCAACATGCAATCTGTTGAGGCCTCAGGGCAGGGCCCTGGGGCAGGGCATTTGGGCTGCAGCTCAGAGCTGTGATGCTTACGATGGGCTTGAACAAATTGGGCTGATGTGCATGCTGCTGTACATTCACACCTTTCTGTACAAGTAACTAACACCAGGGCAGTCATGCTGGAGGCTGCAGCTGAACACACAACTCCAGCGATAGCTTCATTATCTTTTTATTGTGTGAGGACCTGATGCAATGCTGCATTTAAAGTCGCCTTTGGTCTGTGGAGTATGGTCCTACATGCATTTGGGCATACCATGCAAGTCTCAGAAACAGCCTTGTGTCGCTCCATCACCAGAGCAAAGAGTGCGACACCAATGCATAACTCAACCCTGGACCCTGAACAGCATCACTCACCAGGGCAGCGTCTCAGGAACAGCCTGTTGCTTCTTCAGCACCGGTGCAATGACCTTGTCCAGCGTTGCATCTGCGGCGCTGTCCCCTCTGCTGGGCGTCCTTGCAGCCATTGCACTGTGAGGCCTCAGACAGATGTCATCACTGCTGATCGCCTGCATCACACCCATGACAAGCTTCTCTTGCTGGGCAAGTAAGCACACGTTCCATGAACTGTTTGAGTGTCCTTGAAATGTTTGACGATTCAGTCTGTTGGTCAAACGGTCATAGTTGGCCCCCACAACCTTCAAGATCAATCTGACGAACGAACAAACAAGCAAACAAACGAAAGAACGTGCACCACTCATGTCTGATGCAGCGTCTGCAGCAGATCGAGCTTTGCTGGGTAAGCTGCTTTGTAGAGCTGGCTGTAGAGCTGAACGCATTGGCTTTTGTTGCTATTTGGTGCTCAAATCGCATCAGGAGTTTGATGTGAGCAGACTACATGTGCATGCTCATCTGGTCCACATGCAACCTAAGCTGCTTTTGAGCTGACATCACAGTGCACCTTGAAGCTGCATGCATGCAGGTGTTGCTGCAAAATGCGTGCATGAACATATAGGCTGCCAGTTGCAAATGCTTGTCCATTTGCACGTCTGCAATTGCTTGCATATGTGCAATGACAAATCTGAAGCTGCTTTGTTGTGTGCTCTGTTTCTCTTCTCATGCCAGCATTGCACGCCATGGGCTGCCTAGGGAAACCTGAATTGAGAGTGACCAATGCCATTGTGTAAAGCACTATTGTGATTGGTCTCATTTGGTGCACAAACCCACCTGAGACTGTGAGGTGCGCAATGACTCTAACAGGGAGCGCGAGTTTTTCCGGGATCCCAGTCTTTGAGGATCCTGCAACAAAGCCACACAAATTTGCTGTAAGCTTCTTGAACAAAGGGCAAAATTGCATTCAATAGGTCTTGCATAAAAGAACACTACGGTGTAGCTGCCCTCGATACATGTTGTTCTCATAGTAACATGCCTAGATTGCTTGCCATCAGAGGCAACACAGGCCACAAAACAAGAGGCCCTAGCAACCCTAATTATGATACTGCCACGTCACCATCTTCACACACAAGCAGATGTCTGACTGCACTTGAGTATGCTTTGATGGAGTGTAGCACTGAGGGAAGGGCAGATGCGCGCACACCTGAAGGCCCTTCACAGAAAGCTCACTGCTTTGTGCCCGGCTGCTGTATGCACTGGGATCAGCTGGAGGTCGCACTGGTGCATCAACATGCTGCAATGATGCTGTCTGAAACTGTTGGCCAGGAGATGGTACGCTAGGTGGAGACCTTTGAGCTGCAGCCTGCTCGAAAGGGGTTGCAAGGCTGACAATCGGGGATGTTGGCTGCACTGCAGCCTGAGTGCTCGTCCGAAGTGTCTGTGCATCCCTCCTGCACACCAAAGAAGAAGTCTAGCGTCACAGTAAGTTGAAGTTTGTCTACGACGGCGTGGTCTTGCGGTTATTCAAGAGGTGCTGGTCAGCAAAGAGATCCTACAGCAAGACGAGTAGAAGTGTGGTAGACCTGATCATGCACGCTGATCGCACTGCTGACTTGTGCGGCTGCAAGACGGCTTACCCATCGTGACCCTCCTCGGTGTGTTCTTGTCCAGCACAGCCGCGAAAGCACTTAAGGCTTAGCACCCCCATACCTTCACACGAGACTAAAGAGCCTCCGCTGTTGTGCTCAAGGTGGGCGATACACACACCTGTGTTGCAAGACAAGACTTGCCCTGAAAGGCTGGATCACGACCCGCCTGCAATTATCCTCTGAAGCGTTGACCACATAAGCTTGAGACCTGGCCTGGAAATGACCTAATGACCACGTTAGTCATCAGGCCTTAGCCCCTTTCACACTTCCGCGCGACTCACCACTCACAGGGCTACTCATGAGCCTCGCGGAAAGGAGTCAATGCGATCAACAGCAGCAGCAGCAGCAGCAGCAGCAGCAGCAGCAGCAGCAGCAGCAGCAGCAGCAGCAGCAGCAGCAATACTTTGTTTCCAATTTTGTCTTTAGTCTAAGGTATCGGCACATCAGGAGGCTCTATGTCTGTTGCAAGTCGATACAGTCCTCTGCTGATTTTGCTTGCATTGCCATGTGCTGGCACTGCTTTGTCCTCAACAGACGACCTGCTGCATAACCCACTCTGGCTGTGGTATACCTACAGCTTGATGTCTTGTGACATCTAGATCTCACGTTGTGCAATTGCCATGCACCTGCCAGCCCCCAGTGCATCCTACATTTTGTTCTGCATGCAGACCCTGTCTGTTGAATTCTCACTGCATAGACTTTTGATTGCTGAGCTGCGTTGATAAATATTCTTCTGGCCTACAGCGTTAACGTTGTTGACACGGGCACACATCAGACTGATCACACAATGGCATCCTACCAGACAGAGTCAGACACGTGTTTCTGTATGCTCTGTGCCTGAAAGTTTGCTAAGAGAGTGTGTCCTGCTTTGGCAATCAAGATCTACGATTCTGAAATCGTAGTCAGTTAGGCAAATATATATATAAGTAGGCTTATATAAAGGCTGCCCCTGTATACATTTCCCTTTTCTGGTACTCATTCACTAGACCTAATACTGGAGTTGTGCTGTCAGTGATGCGAGGATGGCTATCAGTGGATTGCTCACCTGCAGCTACAGCCTCTGAGTCAGCAGTCATCAGAAAGCAGTGTTCCTTATGAATTCTGATACACTACCTCAGGCATGAGTAATGGGTTCAAGCGGATTCTGCAGACAAATCTGACAGACTCAGAATGCCATGTCAATACTTCGAAGCTAGATGTCAGCATCCAGCACAACATGTTTTCTTGATAGATTGGATCTCAGATACACTTCCTCAAGGATTCAGCACAACATGTTTTGGCGTACATGTACAGCATAAAATGGGCATGTTGCAGATTCAGGACAAACCCACCAGGGTCATGAAGCACAGCTGCTGAAGTAGTGTGAAATGCATTCAAACTGATCAGCGAATGCGAAACTGAGTTGTCTCACCGGTAGACCTCCATCTTGCAACAAGAAGTTACATGCAGCTGCGGGCGCTGCTGTAGATCATGACTAAACGCAACCAGCTGCCTGCTGGCAGAGGACGCGTGGGTCCAAAATGGCTTCCTGCGCCATCTTGCCGCTGCGCTGCTTCGCTGTGCACCTTGATGTACATGGCAATTTCTCACAGGGCCCTGACCGCTCGGATTGCAGCGGGAGCCAACGACGGGGCTGGCCGCAGCGCTGCAACAATATAATCTTTTAGGTGCTGAGCAGTATTTGGCTGTCGAAGTCTCTTGGTCTCGGATAGCACTTCCTCAAGCCGTTTATGATCAACTAGCGCTATTATTGCTCAGAAGCTGCGTCGGATCCCAGAACAGTCGACTCTGGCGCAATAGGTAGGACATAGCTATAGTATGCTGCATGCTGCACCGCTGCGCGAGCATCACGCCGCGCTTTATACATCCGAGCGCAAGTCTATCAATTCCTAACGAAGTTTTCTGATCTTGGAAACAGTTGTTTTAGCTCGGCGCTTGAAGCCTGGCGTTTTCAAATATACCGTAAGCTGAAACCCAGGGTGGAGACGTCGACCGTCTGGTGAGACACACTTGTCGTTCAAGCAACAGCAAACTACGTTCTCCTGTTTGCCATGCAGCTAGACGGGTCTGCTGGCTGCGCGTGTTCGTGTGCGTCTGCATTTGTGTCGTGCGCCTGAAAGTTCCAATCTCCAGGCCCAATAGCAGACTAGGCATAGCGCTTGATCATCGCAGGTTCCACTGAAGCATAAGCATGGCTGAGCATATCACTTAAACACTGTGCGTGCTTGCAGGGCAGAAGTATGCAAGGCAGTTGTGGGTTTAGGGATGCCAAGAGGGGATGGCAAAGGACACAGGAGAGTCTGGGCCAAGCTTGCCGGCATAGGCACAGTCGGCTGATGCTGCTTGCCCCTTGTCTGTTCATCTTCCTTTTGCTTCTCTGGAGCCCATCAGTGAGTACTCTCCCAAAAGCTTATTGCAGCAAAAAAGCTATATTTGCAAGCTTGCGAAGTTGTCGCTTCAGCCAGGTTTTATGAGATGCATCATACTGATTTGATGTGTAATGCTGTTGCCAGACTGCCCTGCCCATACTGCATACCTGCAAACTATTCTGATCCAAACTGCAGCCTAACCAGTTCCCCAATGGCTGCATCTCAGAAGCTGTAGTGCTGGAGTCTTCAAGGCCTGCTGTGCTTCTCCCTAGCATCACAGTATTGTGATCCCTGGTGTGCAATGGTGACTGTCTTCCAGCTACCAATGCTGGTGACATGTCTAGACATATGCCTGCCTGCGTACAGTAGCAGACAGGGTTAGCAGCCTTGGCCAAGGGCCCCCACTGAGTGCATCAGCTGAGCAGCAAAGCATGGCTGGCTGCTTTCAGCTCAATCAAGTTGCATCAGGCGGCCTGCAAAGTCATTGCCAAGATATGTGAACTCTCTGCCTGATGTGCCCACATCATAAATATGTAGAGCTATACAGTCATATGCTGCGCAGGTGCATCCTGGCTTGAGTGTGAGAATTGAAGCTCACACCCAGAAGTCCAATGAGTCTCACAGAGCCATGGAAATGTCATTTGTTGCAGCTCAGGACTCTACCAGAGCAGCAGATGTGGCAGCTGATGACTTCACTTTGGATATAGTTGATGGCCTGGTTGACTCATTAGCTGCGCCTGCACCTTCCTTCGCCCAAGACGATCAGTCAGCTTACTCAGGATCCCACGTCACAGATGACTCAGGCGCAGATATGAGTCATGAGCATCACAAAGCTGAGGCCAAGGGGGAGATCCAGTCTGTTGGGGTGCTGCAACAGCATCTGCAGAATGCCTCTGCAGCAGCACAAAAAGCCACATCAGCTGCTATCCAAACCCTAGAGCTAATTCAGCCGTCCCTAAACCTGAAGTCTAATTCCAGCTCCACCCTCTTCAGCAACTCTCCCCCCTCACCTTCCATGCCAGCTTCCACTGACTCCACTGGATCAGCATCCCAGGTCCACATGGGCTTCAACAACACAGTCATCCATGACTCATACTCTTCTGGAAACTTCTCAGCCGTCAATAGCACGGATGTGGTGCCAATCAGTGAGATGCCTGACCAGGATACACCCATGCCATCAAGCACTCCAGCAGATTGGGCCCAGATCATTGAAGATGATCCCTCAGATGATCCCTCAGATGATGCGTTGCTCTCCACCACATCAGCATCAGCAGACAAGGTGGACTCAGAATCTCATTCTCAGGATCAGATGACTGTTGACCCAATTGGGTTGGCAGACATTGCAGGATACATCATAGAATCAGATGCCCATGCTGCGACAGATCAGATTTTGGACCTGAACTCAGAAACAAAATCAGCTGAGTCAAATTACGGCAGCTCTGAAGAAGATGAGGAGCTGAGCTCAGTATGGCACAGCTCTGAGCATGCAGGCATTGAGGAAGCAAGCCCTGAGCAGCTGAGCTCTGAGCCTACGAGCTCTGAGGCAAGCCCTGAGTCTGAGTCTGACTGGATCTCAGTAGACCCATACTCGGCAGATCTGCAAGGGATGATTCACCCAACCTCCAGAGTCTTCAGAGCTCCTGGCAAGTAAGTAGACTCACACCTTTGTACTCTGAGCTGACCCACTGCTTCACTTCTGTGTCTAACCTACAAACTGAGTACCTGGCCAAGTTGCATGTTGAGACCCGAGGTCCATATTTTGCTTCACTATGTTTTTCTTTTTGGTACGTCTGGATCTGTGCGAGCACAGTTGCACCTGTTTTTACAGCTTGCACTGTTGAGTGAGGTGTTGTGTTGTCCAGTTCCATCCATTTGATGTCCAGCCCTGCATGTTTTGCCAACATGCAGAGCTACAGCAAAACAGAGTATATGGCTTACATCAATCCATGATGCATCTGCAGATTTCCTGTGACAAGAGATGATCTGGTCGTAGCAATGCCCACTGATCAACGCCACTTCCCAATCGTGGAAGCCAGTAAAGCGTGGAGGAAGAACACGCGCACTTTTGTGGCCTTAGCAAATGAGACAGTTGCTTCTGAATATGCTCATTTTGGAGACTCCTCAGAGGTTTGGGGTTACTACCCAGATGATGAACCCCTGAAAGGGCTACACCCCGGGGACAGCAGGGCCGCCCTCACACCCTTTCTGGCTCATGAGGTATGTACCATTTCCCTTATACACATCTTAAACTTTTACTCATATTTACTTGTGTTTACCTGTATTTTCACTCAGCCAGCACAACTAGTGCATGAATGGTTTTCTTTCTTTCTTCTGGGCACATGCAGGGCTGACATTGCCTCAATCTGTCTGTCTTGTGGAACAATGCCCCCCTGCGCAATCATTCTGTTTGTCCTCAATCTCAAAATCAGGCTAAATTTTATTCACTATACAGACATTGGTGAGTGTTGTTCCAGACAGCAGAAATGGTTTTGGTCAACAATCACAGCTTGCACCTCATCCTACCGATGTAAAGCTATGCATGCTTTGTTCTTTGTCTCGTTTTTCTCTGTATCCTGTCGCACTATATTTTGTACCCAAGTAGTATTGTACTGAGTATTGCATTACAGTTGCATGTGACCATGCCCTGACTCATACCAATGCGTCTGTTTGACTCACGTTGACTCATGGATTATGTGACTGTGTGCAGGCCTTTGAGGGGGACTATAAATGGATCCTGTATGGGGATGACGACACCTTCTTCTTTGTGGATGGTGTGCTGGAGCTTCTGCAAGACTTTGACCCTTCATTACCCTACTTCATCACAGGTATCCCATACCTGTCATGCCCTCCAGAGCTGCTGCAACATCATGTGCTCATGTCACAGATCTGCCTGCACAGAATGAAACAAGAGGGCTGCTATGTTGGCATATTAGAGCAATGCTTGCAATGATGTGTGGTCCACATTGACAGGGCTGAGGGCCACATGCAATGACATGCCCTAGGGTAAATATCAGAAACTCTAGATATGACTGCTTATTACAGCAACAGTGGCAGCATTAGCATTGCCTACTGGCATGACATCTGCAGCATAGCATGCGAGCTATGCTCTGCTGCTGCAGCATATGAATTGCAAAACAGGACTGACAAAAGCTGACTGTGCAGATCATTATTGGTGGGGAGATGAGCTGAATGAGAGCATGAATTACCATCCACATGAAAGGGCGCCAAGGTGCCTGCCATGTCACTGGACTCAGGAAGATGAGGAACGGTCGCTTAGGGCAGATGGCTACCGGCCCTTCCAGCCCTACATAGGCTGCCCTTGCACAGCTGAGCGGATCTGCAAAACGGATGATCGGGGCTACTTCGATGATGCATGCAACATGCCTGTCTGGAAACCAGACACCGAAGGCCGAGACTTCAGGGTTTACACGTAGGGTCTCTGTCCCAACTGTTTGCTTATGACTCTTTTGCCTTGTTATGGGATCACAAAGCAGGGACAGCATACACAGCATGCTACTTCAGGCTTTCATGGCCATTCAGGCTGCTTCTGCCTGAGGTGATAGCATGCAGAATGCATTGTCATGTTTATGTATGCACTGTCCCCATAACATCTGCATTCACTGGTATACTAGCTGCTTTGCTCTTCGTGTGTCACAAGGGTAGATGACCAGCAATCATGTCATTGAAAAAATTCAAAAATTGCAGCAGCAATGATACATGAGATGAATGCCCAAACTGCATGCAATGACTCTTCTGTGATGTGCAGGATGCATGGGGGCGCAGGGGCTTTGATGAGTATAGGCCTCATGGAGCGGCTTCCTCTCAGCTTCATGGACAGATGCATGAAGGATCTCACAAGATCATCCGGCGGCGATGCGCTGATCAGTGTGTGCCTATGGCGAGCTGGATATGCTTTCACAGACCCTGGTTACAGCTTCTACCATTGGGAAGCTAAATCATTTGATCCTGGCCCAGAGAACAGCACTGCGTTGCTAGCATACTTAGAAGATGCCATCTCCAACAATTCAGACCAGTACTCTCTGGTAAGCAATTCCCATCTGAATGTTGGCCATGATACTGTTTCACCATTGGCCTCACATGAAACATAAATGCTATTCTTGTAGGCCTGTACACTGTGCTGTGCACTGCCAATTGAGCTTCTGTAGCAATCTTTGCCAGCTGTTCTGTGTTGGTAATCCCTTTTGGCAATGTTGATGCATCTAAGCAAATCCTGAGAGCTTCTCTTCATGTCATGCTTTGTGCATGTCAACAGATGCTTCACGACGGCCGAAATGTCATGCAGCTGGGGATTTGAATAGACAGATCTGTTGTTTGGGTGCTTGCATTGTCGCATATGGGTAGCAAGCCACATTTGAGGCCCTGTCATCATCTACAGTGTATTGTTCAGTGTCTTGTCATTTTGCATGGCCAAATGCCTGAATGCTAGGGTGCTGTCTTGCTTTCTACAGGAGTTGCTGACTCATATGGCCACATCGCACCTCCGGTCAGCAACGCAAGGGATTGACGGCGTGGTTCAAACCATGAAACATCTTGCTGACATGTATGATAATTGGCGCCAAAGGGTGCATTCAGTCATCTCCATGACTCAGATGCACGCTGGGCAGCATCAAAAAGTGATTCCCGCCCTTCAGGCTACCACTGGCATTGCTAATTGGCGTCGATGATGCTGCAATGACTAACACTGACAGCAGGTATGTCTGCAGATTTAGTCCTGTCTTTGCACTGCACTGCCATGCACATCAATGCAGTTGCTTGCTGCCCTATATCGCGAGGTCAAGGTGCACTGTTCGGTAAATTGATGCACTATTTGGCAAATACCGATGGATTCTGGACGACTGTCAGGCTCAGGAAAGCCCTCTATAGACAACTGGCCGGCCATGTTACATAAGACTTGCGTCGCGTGTCAGTTTGCACATTGGTGGCTCACCGCTTTCAAATCTGACAAGACTTCCCTAATGATATTGCTGTGCCGCTGCTGCTGCTGCTGCTGCTGCACCTGGCACACAATCTGGACAAAAGTTGTATGAAATGCTGCTTCAACTAGCAAAAAGAGCATCACAACTTGCTTGACTGATGCTCTCAATACTGCCTACAGGTGTTCAGTTGCCCCCACGGTCTTGAGTCATCCAGTATGCATCAACAAACGAAGCCTTCTCTGACAAAACAATGGAGCCTTTCAAGAGTGCGCATGTGTACCAAAAGCAAGTCAGCTGATGCAGTCAAAGTGCAGTTTGGCCGAAGGTCTTGTTATTGATCTGCTAAATGAATAGTCAAAGAATGACAAGATGCCATCGTTGGTTGTCCCATCAAAGAATGAGAACCTTCCAGGTGTGTTGCTAAAGGCTGAAGCGCCGGAGCATGTATCTAGTCTGTTACTTCATTGTTTAAACAAATGTGAAAATGTTCAATACATGCCACTGACTTGCCCTTAGTGTTTGATTAGCAGTTGCGTATTTGTTTGCATGGTCCATGCATAGTCATAGGAGCACACGCAATGGTGAAGGTTGCAGATTAGATTGTACGAATGATACCAAGTGCTGCTCTTAGAGATAGACTGTTAGGTGGTCAGTCCAGGTGTGTTTACGTATCAAAGCATGTAGCAACTTTGGCACTGATTTCTTGTGTTTGAGTGCTTCCCCTGTCTTATGTAAAACGCCCAGCATCACTGATTTACTGTGCATGCAATCAAACTCATCCAAAAGGTTTTCGTGCTGAGCACTAGCCTATCTGCCAGTACAGTTTCTGTGACCTACGCTAAATTATGCCACCTCTGTAGATGTCTTGTTGGCTCGCTCAAGATCTGTGGACGAGCATTTGCTGCCTTGTTTGCATTGCTTTTGCACAGGATGCATTAACTCTGGGGGAAGCAGGATGGCGGCCGCAGCTTCCTTCCTTACAGATCATTGCGTCGTCAGCATAGAATGTATTAGTCATGGCATCACTCATTCCTCCATGCAAAGCCGCTTTGAAGCCTTCGAACGCCTACCGGGCATTGTCGCTCAAATCGCGACGTGGCAACGATCAAGCCAGCGTGCAACATCAGCGTTGTAGCATCCGTCGAGCACTGATGTGCCTAAGCGACATCAGCAACAGATGCTGATCGGTGCATGATTCGCTCACGCCAGAGCTCATACCTCCTGCCGCGTTGAGCAATCGAATGCTGAAAGCGCTTTGTTTGCCCGTCAAAAGTTCATTTAGAGGCTACTCAGAGGCTGATGCTCA